>BNJU01002220.1_pt1 | contig 23438 bp, 29 predicted proteins | sample 8539281 | NCBI WGS metagenome assembly BNJU01 (sample SAMD00202456, study PRJDB9452) | human saliva metagenome | isolation source: human saliva | place: Japan
ATGATTTTGATACCCTTATTATATCATACTTTCGACAGACACCGAAAAACCGTGCTTTCTAACAAGTCATGCTAGAGAGTTTTTATGTTAAATAATAAAATTTTTATTTTTGTATTACACTATTTTTGTTCTATAGGAGTTTTACCATCTGTATTCATTAGCATCCAAAAAGGATCTCCAATAACATCTTTATCAGGTAAAACTTGATCGAGAGTATTTAGAACACTTTTTATTGTTTCTTTCATAAAATCAAAGTATATAACTGTATATGTTTATTGTTAGCAAGTTCTAAAAGCTTTTTCATCTATTTTAGAGTTATAATATAAAACTCCTTCTTCTGAATTCAACATAATATTTGTATACTGTTTGTTTCAAGTACTCGTTGGCAAAATTTCCTTACCTTTTTCTTTTATCATTGATTTTTATTTTTTTGTATCACAAACAAGCCCAGGTTATGTACCGAATAGGCATTTTTCAATTTAGTTTTTAGTTGCCAAATATAAAATTTTTTTGATGGCAATAAGATTTATTACAAAAAAATATACCAACTGAGAGGTATTTTTTTATCCATACAGTATAAAAGTTATTGTACAACTTTTTGGGTTCAATTCATAAAAAGAAGGGCGTTATTACCCTTCAATACTTGCAAGGCGATTATTCGTATCTCGCTTTGCCACCACCGAAAGATGAGCAACAACAGCCACATGTAACAACTTTATTGTAAAGATCTTCATTATTTATTTCATCAATTAAGTCATCTACATTTTCTTGTTGATCATTCTGTTCATCTACATTTTTACATCTTTTATAACCATAATTTACATCTTTTTCTATCATTAACCACCTTGAGATGAATAATGCCGAATTGATCTGTTCCAAAAACCATTAACAGAATGATACCAATTATTAACCATAACCCACTAATCATAAAATCAAAACTTGTAGGTAATGCAACATTTTTGTGTAAAAATAACCGGCTTATAATAGATGTACTCAAATGGTAAAAATTTCAAAAATTTTCTCTATGTTAAATGGATAATAACTTAAAAGGTAAAATAGATCCTGCCAAGAGACGGATTATATTCCAGATATTATCTCTAAGTGTTAAGATATTCTCAAATTTGAAACTTAATATACCAACCATTGCAAAAATGATATAAATATATGAAACACTAATAATATAGAAATATAAAATACTTATATTATGAAAACTAAAAATATTTACTTTATATACAATTTCCAAAAAGTATCATTACAATCACAAAGAGGAAAAATATATGTAGCTTCGAAATAAATTTATAAAAAAGATAATGAATTGACCTAATAATATACATATCTAAATCCCCTGTATGTATATCTTGCATAAGGTTATATGCTATTTCACAATATGGCATCGTTATAAACTCCGTAAAACTAACTATTATTGAATATAAAACTAACCATTGTAAATCAACGGAATAATTGTATGTGGATAGATTCGCCCATATTAAATATGTCAGTATAGCCTTGATAGGTAGTGTCAACAATAAAGAAGATAACTGTCCAGAATATGCTTTCATTTTTTTAAATTCAATCTTCGAAAAATGCTAGTATCCTTTGTATATATCTAATTATTTGATGCATACATTTTTTTAGTCCATTCTTTGAAATAATTCTTACAAAAAAACATCAATACTGCCAAAATAAGCAAATATCTAAGTATAATCCCAACTGATATATTTATATGCCCAATTACAATTTCAAATGGATAGTAAGTTACTAAACCAATAGGAATGATGTTCAGAAAAAGTTCTGAAACCTTTTTCGCAAAAAAATCCCATTGGGTATTTTTTATATCACTTACTGAATATAATAAGTTTCTAAAATTATCAATATTTTTCTAACCAGAACGCTGTAAAACTTATTAGTAATTCAAGTAAACTGAAAATAAAATTTGCGAAAAATAAAAGTACAAATGCTAGTATTGTTCTCACAATATTGACATCAATTGCAAAACAATAAACGGAAACAATGAAAGCAATTAAACCAATTATTTGTTTTTCTAATATAATTGGAACGTTCATGGTATCCAACATATAGTGTATCCACATATTTTTTAGGTTTGATAATGTAATTATCCAAATTCCCATCATTTATGTCATATGGTAATACATTTTATTCCAAAGAATATTTCTTGGAATCCACTTGAAACCATTAACATTGCCGAGAAAACAAACATATCTCCCTGCACATATCCATCAGGTAGTATAAAGTTGCTAGAAATAGACCACCAGAAAAAGTAAAATAAATGATAATTCAAAAAAAGCGAGTAAATAAGCAACATCCATACTTCAAAAAGGATATGCAGTACTTTTTATAGAGTTTTTCAATCATGTGTATGTCCACATAATCTAACACCTTATCTTCCAAAGTAACTCTCTTAATCTGCATCTCTTGAATTGAATACATATTAACTTTTTCTAAAAATATATTTATTTTGTCATTTTCTAGATAAAATTTACATGTGTAGTCATCTGTCTTTTCATATTTATATTCCGGGAAAACAATATCAAAATCAATTTTCTCATTAAAAAAATCAGTTCAACTTTTGTTGCTTCTTTTTCTTGCACCAAACCTATCTACAGGCCCATCATATGTAATTTCACCTTTATCTAAATAAATAATCTTGTCGCAAAATTCGTTCAACATCATTCAAATCATGCGAAGTATAAATAATTGTTGTATTATATTGCCTCTTTAAAAACATACAAAAATTCAATACTTCTATTTTACTTTGAATATCCATCCCTATTGTTGCTTCATCTAAAAATAATATTTTTAGGATTGTGTAAAATTGTGGATACTAATTCCATTTTCTTTCTTTGTCCAAGCGATAGCTTGCGAACAGGAATATCTAAAAAGTTCAATTGCATTAATTTTTAATAACACTAATGCATCCTTGTATTTTTCACTATCAACATCATAAATAATTTTTAAGATACTCAAAGGAATCACGAACAGGAAGATCATAAATCAAAGAACTTCTATTCCCCATCATTAATCCAATAGATTTCTTAAATTTTTCTTCACGTTTAGAAGGAGTAAATCCGTTCACAGAAATACTTCCCTCTGATGGCATTAAAATTCCTGTCATCATTTTTTATTAGTGTACTTTTTACCAGCTCCATTTGATCCTAAAATACCTGTTATAGATCCTTCTTCAACAGTAAAATTAATGTTTTTAATCGCTTTCAACTAATGTATATTCAGGATATAAAAATCCTGAAAATCCCTTTCTTTGAAACTCTTATTTTTATATGTCTTTTTTAAATCACTGCATATAATACTTTTTCATTTAGCTCATCCTTTGTTTGCTTTTTGATTTTGGGTAAAATGGGGCAATTGAATAATATTTTTCCAGAATTTATTTTTGCACTAACATAGCATATTCCTTTTCCATGGGTATATTTTTACTGTTTGACCATTTATAAAAGATAAAACAATTTTTTTCTATTTAATAGATATACGTATTCACATAGAAAAAAATCTCCTTCTATATCAACCAAGAAATAGTAAAACGGAGTTTTTAATCTAATTTCATTTAAAACAATATGCAACCCAAATTTAACAATTAAATAATAAATATAGTCCTTCAAATCTATAAAATATTCAAGAACTACCATACTTAAACCTAAGCCTAAACTATCATTTTCTATATCCTTTTTATAAAGTATAATTTTTTTCAAAAAGAGAAACATTTTTATTTTTATCAAAATATTTGTCATCTCCATTTTGACAATAAATTATTTTATTTATAAATATAGCAATATCTTCATACTTTTTTTATAACTGAAGCATTATTTAACCCTATATATACCCCTTTTCATTTCTATTTATATAAGTTAGATAAATTTCATTCGCAATAGGATGCTTCAAATAAATGTATATTGCTTCACTACATTTATTTGATTTTAAATAAATATATTCTTCACGGCACATATGTTAATTCTTTTCACATTTATTGTAGTACTTTTAATAAATATGTTAAACGTATTTTTAAAATATTTAAACTAAGTTAAGTAATTTTTAAAAATTTGTGAAAAATTTACATAATCGAGTAGAAGTAAGTTTTAAATCTCTTTAAAACTTACGAACTCTCACACCACTGTACGTACCATTCAGTATATGACGGTTCACAACTTAATAACTATGTACTTCTTGGCAGTCGCCTGTTAGTGATATCAGACCTTTTAATTTTAGAATCTTTTCACTGATTAATGACCCTATTTCACCTTTGACACTGACAAAACCTCCCAGAGTAATACCTATATCTTTCTTATCATCAACCCAATTCAATTGAGATTCGTGAAAATCTGACCAAAAGTTTGCCTAGTTCTATCTTCAAATTTCATCTCACGATAGACACTCTTGAATTCGGCTAAACCTTAGGGACTACATCCCTTTGTTCGAGTTACTTTTACCCCCGAGATATATGCCATGTCTGGCACTCTAAAAAGAACTTCACGGTTGCGAAGTTCTTTTTGTATTTCTCAGTTGGTATATTTATATATCATATGTATTATATGGCCTATAGTTAAAAAGATTCTATTTTCTCAGATACTCAATCACTACAGGATATGTATCAGTCTAGAGGAAAACACTTCTTCCAAGCTAAAAATATCCTGCCTTTCGTATTGTTTCCTTTCCTCCAACAAAAGCGAGCACTGCGGGTACTCCCAAGATATTTTTCCTGTGCTGCAAGCGAAATATTCTCCTCTACCGGCACATAGGCACAAACATACCTGTGGATAAGTTTCATTCCAAGCTCTAATTTTTCTCCTTTAGAGCTTTGCAAGGACTACACTTTTCTGAACCAAATAGAAATAGACTAAATTTCTCCTGTTCTTTGAAATTTATATACTCTTGTGATGTTTGAATTATTCTCATTTCCTGCATAAATATCCTCCTTCGCCTGAGTTACAAAAAGAAAAATCTTATTATAAGTCATTCTTTTGTATTATTTTACCATCTTCTCCATGATACAGATATAGAGAATAACCAAGTTTATATTACCCTCTTTACTGTTATTGGTTTTTGGTCTATGATTTGTCCATCATTATCATCAAATCCCCATCATCTATTTAATAATCATCTGTCCTATAAATACCAATGCTATTAAGATGACACTTGCAATATGAAGCTTTCGTTTTTAAAAAGATATCCAATAAGTTCTCTCATAAAGGCATTTAATGAAAAATATGTTCTTATTTTTCGCCCTCGTATCCTGTGTAGGAAATCTTTTTCTTCTTTTGCAATCAGCAAAGCTTTTAAAAAGATGATGGTAGTTTATTATAATAGCAAATTTTTTCTCCATCTTTCATCAGACTCTTCGAGAAACTAATATTTTCAGCAGTATTTCTTGATTGATTTTCTACGAGAATATCACCTTCCGGTATTTGTCTTTCTTTGACGGCATATTCTTATATGGCTTCCGCCTCAGATATTTCTTCATATGCTACTTTTGCCATCTGACATTATAATCTTGCAATCTTTATTTTATAAATATCAATTCCTCTATTGATTCTTCCTATGATGTGCCTCTTATTTCCTTTTCAAAAATATTGTGGTCAAGCATTTTGTAACATACAACTTATCATATATAGAATATATCATATTAAGGTGAAGTTTCGTTATTATATCACAGCACTCAACAAATCAGAATTTACTTTTCCGAGAGTTTTTACGTTGTAATTTAACACGATAATGAATAAAGCCTTTATACATCGCGGTTTATAGCATTTTTCCCATTTATAACTGTCAAAGATGGATTATATCATACTTTCGCCAGATACCGAAATCCGCGCTTCCTAGCAACTCCTGCCAGAGAGTTTCTCGCTAAATAAGCAATTGATAATAATCATCTATATAATTATAAAAACCGATTGGATTATCTCCAATCGGTTAAAAACTATTGTACAAGTTTTGGTCCAATATCAGTTACATTACCAGCACCCATGGTAATACATAAGTCACCTTCTTCAAGATGGCTACGTAGATAGTCTTCAATTTCCTCAAACATTGGTAAGTAGAAGGAAGTCACTTTACTTTGATCCATTAACTTCGAGATATCTTCTGCACTAACACCTGTTGTATTTACTTCTCGTGCAGCGTAAATTTCCGCAAGTATAACGACATCCGCATTCTCTAAAGCCTTTGCGAATTCAGGTAATAACGCAATTGTACGTGAATACGTATGTGGTTGGAATACAACATATAACTTTTTGTGGGGATAATGTTTTGCGGCATTGAGGGTTGCTTCAATTTCCTGTGGATGATGTGCATAGTCATCAATGATGGTTGCACCATTACACTTACCCTTATATTGGAAACGGCGATCAACGCCACTATAACTTACTAAACCTTGTTTAATTGCAGCAAAATCGATACAGATGCTATATGCAGTCGCAATCGCAGCAAGTGCATTATCTACATTATGCTTACCTGGAACAAGTAGTTGTACATCTCCCAGTTTTTCATCCTTGTAGTATACCTCAAAGCCAGGGTTTCCTAATGAATCATATACAATATTTCTTGCATGCATATCACCATCTTCACCAAAAGTAATGACCGTACCTTTAAAATCACCAATTATATATTCTTTATCATGAATACTATGATTGATAACAAGTGTTCCACCTTCTTTAATGCCAGACGCAAACTTTCTAAATGATAAACGAATATCATCTATATCTTTAAAGAAATCTAAATGGTCTGCCTCAACGTTTAAAATGATTCCAACAAGTGGTTTTAGTTCTAAGAAACTATTTGTGTATTCACAAGCTTCTGTTAGGAATGTCTCTCCTCTTCCAACACGAATATTACCACCAATATGTGCAAGCATACCACCCAAACTAATCGTTGGATCTGTATTAGCTGCCATCAAGATATAGCTTAACATCGATGTTGTAGTTGTCTTACCATGTGTACCACTAACAGCGATACTGCTCTTGTAGTTTTCCATCAGCTCTCCAAGTAATTCTGCACGTGTCATCATAGGAATCTTCTTTTCTACACTTGCTACATACTCAGGATTATCTGGATGAATCGCAGCTGTATATACAACAACATCAATATCATCTGTAATATTTTCTTTCTTTTGGCCACCGTAGAATACCTTCGCACCATGTTGTTCTAACATCTTAGTTAGTTCTGTTTCGTGGTTATCTGATCCACTTACATGAAAGCCACGATCTGCCAACACTTTCGCAAGACCACTCATACTGATACCACCAATACCAATAAAGAAGATATGTACTGGCAAATTAAAATCTAATGTATATCTTTCCATAAGACCTCCATAAAATAAACGGTCGACATCGAAAGCGAATCTCTTTCAAACGTTAACGACCGTTTTGATTAACTATTTATGTGAACTGTGATCGTTCAACTTTGAACGAGAGATAATGGTTGTGCTATCTTCAGCAGTTTCTTTTTCCAAATCACCAAAGCTTAGATTTGGGAATAATTGGTCATCATTACCAAAATCAAACTCAGAAGTTGCTGTAGATCCAAACAAGTCATCATCTTCCTGCTTTGGTTCTTGATCACGAGTATTTAGAATATCATCTAAAGAGAATTCTGGAATCTCATCCTCAACTGTAGGTGATGGAATCTTTACAGGTTCACTCTTCTTCACTGTTTCAGTCACAACAGATTCTTCAACCTTCACAACTGGCTTAACTGGCTTTTCAACAGCGATACCATACATAGGTGAAAGAATTGGTGTCACATTCTTTTCAAACTTAGCTTTTTCCTTTTCAGTGAGTTTAGAAGTAGTTGTCTTAACCGCATCCATATCCTTTTCATCGATACCAAAGATAGGACTGATTACTGGGTTAAAACGATATTCCTTAGAAGGTTTAACTTCTTCACGTTTTACCTCTGGCTTAACAGCTGGCTTCTTTTCTACTGGTTTACTATCCTCATCATCAAGATTAATCATTGTTGACTTCTTAGGTTCATTATCTAAAAATACTGAGGATGTTTTTACAGGTTCTGGTTCAACCGGTGTTGTTGGTACTGGTGGAATCTCAGAAACTGGCTCAGGCTGAACTGGAATTTGTGCTGTCTCCTCTACAGGAGTTACTTGTGGTTGTACAGCAGGTGTAACTGGAGCAGAGGCTGAAACTTGTTCCACTTCAGTGTTGTCTTCTACAAATTCGTCATCATCCTCAAATAATAAGTTTTGTAATTTCTTGAGCATAAGGTCTATCCTTTCTTATATACAATAGTATTTTATTCTATTTCTCTTTCCTTGTTAAGTTATATATTATCATAAAACAAAGCGTTTTTATTTATGATTTCATCAATTATCCGTTGTTTTATTCTTATCTTTTTATTATCAATATGTGTTTTATCTTCAATCAGTTCTTGCAAGGTACCTTCTTCAGGTGCAATATCCTTATAAAGATTAATTGCTTCCCCTTCATAATCGATTGCGCTTTCATGTGAATACACCTGTAAAACAACATCTTTACGTACAATTACACTACGAGCAATAGAGTACATTTTTCCTGCTAGTTCTGTTGCATCACCAGCATATGTAACCCCAAAAAAATTCACAGTTGATGATGTAAAAAACACAGCGTAATGACGATCAACCTGATAAATTTCACATACATAACTTACCGATTCATCTAACGTATTTTGAAAGCTTCCTGTATTTTTCGCAATCGGCTTTTGTGTATAGATGGATTGTGCAATATCAGTTGAAGAATCCATAATTGCTTGAACATTTAGATTCATCACAAACTTTGTGGATTGATAGCTAAACGCATTCGATGTTTCAGTTGAACGATAATGTCCAATCGATGGTTCTGTATAGTAGGTATAAAATGGTTTTCGATGACTTGCACTTGGGATAGGTAAAGCACTCACTGCTGCAATCTCTTCATCCAGTCTTTCTTGCATAGTTTGACTAGATTGCATACAACCAGTTAATACAATACATAATAGGACTGTTAAAATCTTCTTCCCCATATCTTACCCCTTTGCATTATCGTATCACAGTTTATTTATGTCTGCATGGCTTGGCACAAAGTTGATAAATTGGTTGTCCAAGTTCCATAAAACGTGTTTCATACTCAGTAATCACGTCTTCCGCATGATCTTTACGGCGGAAATCTACAGAGAATTCTGTGAGTGTAAAATCATTCTGTAAGAAATACAATACTGAATCTTCAAATAGATCTTTATTGTCTGTCTTCATACGGATATATCCATCTTCTGTGAGGATATCACGATACATCTCTAAAAACTTTGCACTACTAAGACGACGTTTATGATTGCCTTTCTTTGGCCATGGATCAGAGAAGTTTAAATGGATGACATCAACTTCTCCAGTCGTAAACCACTCCTGTAATTGTTCGGCATTGGCAATGATAAAGCGTTTATTCTCCAGTAGTGGATTTTCTTCCTCTACCGCATGACGTGCAGCGACTGCACCAGCACTGACATCTTTTTCAATTCCTACCCACGCTTCATTAGGATAAAGTTTAGCCATACCGTTAAGATATCCACCTTTACCAGTACCAATCTCTAAATGTAATGTGTCGCGTTGTAGTAACTCTTTCCACTTACCTTTGTTTTCCACTGGGTTTTGATAGACAAAATCTCGATGTTCTTCAATCCATGGTTCTGCCCACTTCTTTTTACGCATACGCATAGTTACTTTCCCTCCGAAAAAGAAGGCTGTACGCCTTCTTTTTATTGATTATTCAGCGTTTTCTTTTTTTCTTGAAAACTCTGCGTTCCACGTTAGCACCTTCGCGCTTTTCATGGAAATTTGGTTTTACCTTGTGGTTTAAAGTTCTTCTTTGGTTCTACATAGCCTTCTGGCTTCTCTAGACATTCCTTGGCAGAAACCTTAACCTTACCTGTTGCATCAACGCCAGTAACTTTAACCTTAATTACATCACCTACATGTAATGCATCCTGAATCTTCTCTACACGAGTCCAAGCAAGTTCACTGACATGGAGTAATGCATCTGTTCCTGGGAACAATGTTACAAAGGCAAATGATTCACGTACTTCGATACTGTCGCATCATAGACATCACCAACCTTTCGCTTCACGGATTAAGTCACCAACAATCTGCATTGCCTTATCAATCATATCCTGTTTTGTATGATAGAATACGCACTTACCATCATCTGTGATATCAATCTTGATACCATCACAAGCAGCGATAATCTTATCAATCTGTTCGCCACCCTTACCGATAACAACGCGAATCTTCTCTACTGGAATCATCATCTGAGCCATCTTTGGAGCCCATTCGGATACGTGATCACGTGGTGCAGAAATTGCTGTTTCCATATTGTCTAAGATTTCCATACGGCCCTTATGTGCTTGTGCTAAAGCTTCACGTAAGATTTCTTCAGAAATACCAGTTACCTTGATATCCATCTGTAATGCAGTGATACCATTACGTGTACCAGCTACCTTAAAGTCCATATCACCATAGTGGTCTTCCATACCTTGAATATCTGTCAAGATAGAATATGTATCTCCAACTGTAATTAGTCCCATCGCTACACCAGCTACCATTGCCTTAATAGGAACACCAGCAGCCATTAATGACATTGTGCCTGCACAAATACTTGCCTGTGAAGAAGAACCATTTGATTCTAACACTTCAGCACAGGTACGAATTGCGTATGGGAATTCTTCTGCTGTAGGTAATACCTGCAAGAGCGCTCTTTCACCTAAAGCACCATGACCAATTTCACGACGTCCAGGAGAAGACATACGTCCAACTTCACCAACAGAGAATGGTGGGAAGTTATATTGATGCATAAATCTCTTTTCTGTTTCTGTTGTTAAGTCATCAATCAATTGTGCATCGCTTAATGGACCTAATGTTGTTACAGATAATACCTGTGTCTCTCCACGCGTAAACATTGCAGAACCGTGTACACGTGGTAATAAATCAACCTGTGAATCCAGCGGACGAAGTTCATCTAATCCACGTCCATCTGGACGAATCTTTTCTTCAGAGATTAAACGACGTACTTCACCTGCTTCAACTTCAACACCATATTCATGTGCTTGTTTAACAGCCTTTTCACGTGCCTTATCATCTTCCCATTCTAACTTAGCAACTTCTTCTTCCATTTCGGCAATCAATTCATCAATCTTGCCGTAACGTTCAAGTTTACCCTTGATAGAAACTGCTTCACGAATACGCTGTGCACCCTTTTCATCAACCAGTTGCTTAACAATTGGGTTGATTTCATATAAGGAGACTTCCATCTTTTCCTTTGCGCAAGCAGCAATAACTTCTTCTTGAATAGCGCATAATTCCTTGATTGCGTTATGACCAATCATCAAGGCCTTAAGCATATCTTCTTCTGATACTTCCTTAGCGCCTGCTTCAACCATGTTGATGGCGTTCTTTGTACCAGCAACTGTTACATTTAAATCAGAATTCTTTTCCTGTTCAACGCTTGGGTTAATGATGTATTCACCATCAACACGAGCAACCATTACACCAGCTACAGGTCCGTTAAACGGAATATCTGAAATACATAGTGCTAATGATGAACCGAATAAGGATGCCATCTCAGAACTAGCGTCTGGATCGCATGATAAAACTGTATTAACGATTTGTACTTCATTACGGAAACCTTCCGCAAATAAAGGACGAATTGGTCTATCAATTAAACGTGCTGTCAATGTTGCATGTTCTGTTGGTCTACCTTCACGACGTGTAAACCCACCAGGAATTTTACCAGCCGCATACATCTTTTCCTGATATAAAACTGTTAATGGGAAAAAATCTGTATCCTTTGCTTGGTTGTTTGCTGTTGCTGTAGATAGTACTGTTGTATCCGCATAGCGAATGACTACAGAACCTCCTGCTTGTTTGGCAATTTCACCGTTTTCGACTGTCAATGTACGGCCATGAAATTCCCAACTCTTCTTGTACTTTTCCATTTTTCTTCTAACCTCTGTCTGTTCTCGACTTTTCAAATTTTCAACATTCCCATTGTATCACAGCCACACTGTAAATTGAATATGTCTTTATTATGCTTCAATGCACCAAAGACCATGTTGATTACAGTATGCATAGACCGCAATGACTGGCTCATCTTGATAGAACTTTACTTCTGGCTTTTCACCTTCATCAAAATATACAACACGATAACCCTTTTCATATTGTAAAATCACAAAGGCAATATGATGGTCAACTTCCATTGGATGATCATCACTGGCAATATTCACCGAGAAAAAATCTCCATTACGATTGATAACCGGTTCATGAGTTTCCCAATCTTCGTTATTTTGAACCGGCAATTCAACAAATACTTCGTCCTTACATAAAATCTCTGCAGCCACATCATTCATCTCCATGATGACCTTACCGCTACTTGGTGCATAGAGAATGTGTAATCCACGGTTAAACTTTGCTCTCCTAAATTTCTCTTTATCAAATAGTTCCACATTTGTTAATGGACTTTTAATCAACTGTGCTTTTTCTTTCTTTGTCATTTGTTTGATCCTCCATTCTCTTCGCATCGCTCCCTTCTTTGTCGCATGCATTTCATAATATGCGATGCGTAAAGGACGATGTGACTTTGTATACTTTGCCCCTTTTCCATTTAGATGAGACTGAAATCTTTTTTCTAAATCATTAGTCCATCCTGTGTAATACGTATGGTCTTCACATTCTAATATGTAGGTATAATTCATTATTCCACACTCTTTAGACTCTCTACCATCTGGATGTCATTTAGTCTCTTTGTCATCATACGATTTACAATCACACTAAATAGTATCGTTAAAACAAATGCATATAAGAAACTTATCCATTTGATAGTTCTACCAAACATCAAATAGTCCATCTCAACCGTACGCATAATATAACGATGTAATGCAATACCTACCGGAATTCCAACAATACCACCAATTACAGCAAGCAAATTATTTTCTTTAAAGATATACTTCTTTACTTCATTTCTTCTAAAGCCAAGAACTTTTAAGGTCGCAATTTCACGCTGTCTTTCACTAATATTGACAGTAATTAAATTACTGAGTACAACAAATGCCAGTAACATACTCGATAAGATAAGTACCCAGATAATTCCATTTAAACCTTTGACCATAGAATAGAAGTTATCCAGTTGCCCACTATACAATGAAACACCTTCAACACCTTGTATTGTTGATATCTGATTTGCCAATAACTTCTGTGCTGCCTCATCACCCATTGTAGATAGATAAACAGTATTAATACCAGCATCCTTGCCAAATACTTCTTCATAATATTTGCGGCTCATCAAGACAAAGTGATTGACATACATCTCAGTGATACCAGTGATGTTTACCTCATGGGGATTTCCTTCCACATCTTCAATTGTAATCTTATCTCCAATATGTACCCCCTAGATTCTCCGCCAACTTTCGTTGATGATAACGCCATCATCTGTAAGTGAAATAGATTTATGACCAATACGTGTACGCAAGTTAAACTCACGACTTACATTTTCTTTATCAAACACATGAACAGTTGCAGTCTCATCTACTTTTATCATCATATGTTTTTGTCATATAAACAAAACCCATCTGTGCATCCGTGACATTCTCAGTTGATTGTATTTCTTTTAAAGCTTCCGCTTTTACTTGTTCACTTGCGTCATCTTCAAAGTTCACCATACCATCATACTGAATAATTTCTTTAAAATTAATATCAACCATGTTTAGAAAATGGAATCACGAATACCAAATCCAATTAACATGAGTGCAGTACATCCTGCTACACCAATGATTGTCATAAAGAAACGCTTCTTATAACGAAAGAGATTACGCATTGTTACTTTATCTGTAAAACTGAGATGATTCCAAATCAATGGTATATTTTCTAAGAACGTCTTCTTACCCATTGGTGGTGCTTTCGGGCGCATCAGTTGTGATGGAACATCCTGTGTATCTGCTTTGCATGCAAACCAAGTCGCAATACTCATCGCAAAGATAAATAACATCGCTGTAAACCCAATGAGTCCCTCAAAGGTACAACAAAACGAATTGGAGGTAAGATATACATCATTCTCCATGCATGATAAATAATCAGTGGAAAAGAGCTGAGTCCTAGTATACTTCCTACAACAATACCGATAATCGTTGCGAAAATTGCATAAAACAAAAACTTCGATGTACACTGCCACCTTGTATAACCAAGCGCACGTAGAGTACCAATTTCATTACGTTGTTCTTCAACAAGACGTGTCATTGTCGTCAAACATACAAGAGCCGCAACTCAAAAATGAAGAATACTGGGAATACGCGAGAGATAGCTTCCATTTGCTGTACTGTATTCTTGAATGTCACACTTGCATAATGTGATTTACGATCCAGTATTGTCCATTTTCCTTCCGCTAAATCATCAATCTTCTTTTTCGCATCTGCGAGCTTTGCCTTAGAAAGATTCAGATCTTCTAATGCATCATTTAACTTCTTTGTGCCTTCTGTAATTGCAGTATTTAATTTTTCTTCTCCATCCGCAATCTGTACTCTTGCATCTGCCAGTTTATTTTCGTTTGTGTATATTGCTTGCCAACCTGCATCAATCTCAGCTTGACCATCTGCAATCTTTTGGTTTAACGTAGCTTGTCCTTGATCGAGTTGTTGTTGCCCTTGGTCAACTGCAGCTAAACCATCTGTAATTTGTTGTTGAGATGCAGGAATCGTCACTGTTAAAGCATTCTGAACAGTTGCTAAGTCATTTGTATATTGTGTTTGTAAGTTCTGTAATTCAAGTAATCGATCTTCCTTTGTGGAAGCAGTTAATGAGAAGTTTTGATCGATTTCTTGTAAGTGATCATCTAAAGCATCCTGTAAATCTCCAATTGTTTTATCAGTATATCCTTCTGGAAACATTGCATCACATAACTGTCTTAAATCTGCTCGAAACATAATTAAAAGCGATACAGGTGTTGTTGGACTAATTCCATACTGTGCGATACCTTGTCGAAATTGAATTTCTGTTTGATATAACGTAATCGCATCTGGAATTGCAGCTAAGGCTGTTGTTAAGTCTTGTTCATTCTCTTCAAGACTAGCCTTTTGGGTATTTAAAGATTGCTGACTGGATTGTAGTGTTGCACGGTTCTGGTTGAGAATTGCTTGTTGATTATCAATCTCTGTCTGTCGATTAACCTTTTCTGTATTTAATGTAGTTTGTGCATTGTTTAGATTCTCTTTTGCATTCGCAATCTCCACTTCACCAGCAGTAACACTCGCTCTACTTTCGGATAGTTTTTGTTGCGCATCCGTAATTTCTTTTTGATAACTATCGAGTGCATCTTGGTATTGCTTTGTCCCATCGATGTACTTCTGCATCCCATCGTTGTACTCAGTCATTGCATCTTCTTTAATCTTACGTGCAGTTGCTGTTTGTTGTGTCATCGCAAGTGCTTCAATTTTCTGTTTTACATCTGCGATGTAAGTCTCATAAGAAGCTGAAAATGAAGATAATTTTTTACCATCATCTGTTAATATGTTTATTTCTAAATAATTTCGAAGAATCAAATGCAGTGGAAGGAATATAGAGATATGAATTAATTGGTAAGTTATCTAAATGTACTTGTTTTCCTTAGATATGTTGAGATATAGAGGGGTATCAATCACACCGACTACAGTCACTTCTTGCACTAGGTAAAACACCACTTCGAGAACCATCAGGGAAGTGATAGTTTTACTTTATCTCCAACTTCAAAACCTGACTTTATATTTCCCATTTCGCTCAGCCACGACCTCATGGTCATTTTTCAGGTACGCGCCCTTCTACAAGCTTAAAAACGATTAATTGTATGTGTTGAATCATACGAATGAATTCGCACGAGTTGTGTCCCTTTACTATCTGTCGCAATCTCATCCACAAAATAGCCCTGGCTCGACTGTACGTATCGAATCTACCTTTTTTTAAAGCTTCTATATCATCCTCTTTGAAACCATAATTTGAATAGATTGTAAAATCCTTTAGTTCATAACTATCATCATAGGAATCTACACTAGCAGCCATCATTGGTGCACTTGCACTAACACCAATAAAGAACGCAACGCCAATCGATACAATTGCGGATAGTGAAAAGAATCGACCTTTCGTCGACTTGATTAAGCGAAATACGTTTTTATGATATACCTTTTTCGCCATTACCACTCTATCTCCGTTATATCCTTAGGATGATCATTCTTTTCCATAGAGATGACTTTTCCATTTTTAACATGGCAGACTAAATCCCCCATCGGACAAATTGCTAGATTATGAGTAATGATAATAACAGTCATGCCATGCAAACGTGCTGTATCCTGTAATAACTGTAATATCTGTTTTCCTGTCACATAGTCTAAGGCACCGGTTGGCTCATCACATAAAAGTAACTTAGGATTCTTGGCAATCGCTCTAGCAATCGCTACACGCTGTTGTTCACCACCAGATAACTGAGCAGGAAAATTATGCATACGATCCTGTAAACCAACCTGTTCTAAAACAGTTGCTGGATCAAGTGGATCTTTACAAATTTCGGAAGCTAATTCTACATTTTCTAAAGCGGTCAGATTCTGCACTAAGTTATAAAACTGGAATACAAAACCAATATCAAAACGACGGTAGTCTGTTAATTCTTTTTCATTCATCGCATCAACATGTTTACCATCCACAATAACTTTCCCACTGGTGACAGTATCCATACCACCTAGGATGTTTAGAATTGTACTCTTACCAGCACCACTGGCACCAGCCACAATTACAACCTGTCCCTTTTCAACCTCAAAGTTGACTCCATCCAAGGCATGAATATCAATTTCACCAACATGATATGTTTTTCTAACTTCTTGAAATGTAATATAGCTCATGAGTATTAACTCTTTTCCAATATAATTGTACACCTGAAATACAAAAAAAGCAGTCGAATGACTGCTTTTACAATTACTTTCTTAAACCTAACTTCTGAACTAATTCACGGTAACGGTTAACGTCATGCTTCTTGAGGTAATCAAGCATCTTTCTTCTACGACCAACCATCTTTAATAGACCACGGTTAGAAGAATAGTCCTTCTTATTAGCCTGCATGTGTACTGTTAATGTGTTGATCTGCTGTGTTAATAGAGCAACCTGTACTTCAACAGAACCTGTGTCGCCTTCCTTACGTCCAAAATCTTTTAGTAATCTGAGCTACTGTTTCTTTGTTAACATTTTTATTTTCCTCTTTCTTTCTATAGAACTTCCAAACCGAGAATAACTCTTGAGGATACGTCATCCCCAGCAAGAAAGCCTTTAGATAATAGCATACAATCGCTATGTATGCAATATATTCCCTCTTGAGATTATTGTTTGAAGAATAGAAATAGGAGGATAGTCCTCCTATTTCAAATTATTCTTCCTCACGCTTCTTTTTAACAATAATGAAACCAATACCTGCAATAGCACCTGTTGCTAAGATACCAATTCCAATTGGTAATCCTAAGTTAGAGGAACCCTTTTTCTTCTGATTCTGTTTTCAGATGTCTTATCTGTTGAATTGAAGTATTAGATTCACTATTCTTATTTTTCTTTCTCGGATTCCTTGTTATTCTTAGTATCTTGCTTTTGTTGTTTCCTTTTTCTCAGAATCTTTTTGCTGTGGATTGTGTATTCTCATTGCGTTGTGAATTTGTTGCAGTCACAACTCCAGTTTGTGCAGCACGTTTTGTATCTAGATATGCTTGATGTGCTCTCTTTGCAGCATCTAATTTAGCCTTTAGTTCTGATTCTTTTAGATATGCTTGATTTAATACACTTTGCTTTGTATTGTATACTGCAGTCGCTCCATCAGCAGCTGAAGTAGCTGTTGCTAGATCTGCAAGAGCAGCATTGTACTCATTTTCAGCAGTTGTATACTTTGCTCTAGCATCAGCTAAATCTGCAGCAATCTGCGCAAGATTGTAAGTTTTAACTTTTGCTTTTGCATCATTTAAGGCTTGTAACTTCGCTTCAACATTCTGACGAGCCTGTGCTACCTTTTCGTTACTCTCATTAAGCTTCTGTTTTTCAGTTTCATAATCAGTCTTAGCTGCTAAATATGTTGCATGTGCAGCATCATATGCAGCTTGAGCAGCATTCTTATTCTGTGTTGCAGTATTGAGATTCTGGGTGGATGTCTGATGAGCTTCCACAGCCTTATCCGCTGCATCCCTAAGCTCTGCTTCTTCTTGTGTTAGTTTTGTTACTTTGTTTCTTAACTTTTGTAACTCACTATCAAAGTTATTAATCTTATTAGTAACTGTATCCTTCTCAGCATTTAAATCACTTAATTTCTTTGTGGTTTCTGCTAATTTAGCCTTTGCTTGTGATAGTGCTTGATCTGCATTATCCTTTGCAGTCTTAGCTGTAGCGACCTTAGCATCTTGTGCCTGTGCTGCAGCAGTTGCAGTATCAAACTTATTCTTTGCATCATTAGCGGCTTGCGTTGCAGTTACCAACGCAGTAGCTGCCGCAGTTGCTTCAGCTGTCTTTGTTTCAACTTGCTTATCTAACTGTTTAGACTGTTCCTTCAATTTTTCCAGTTCAGACTTAGCAGCATTTAATTCTTCCTTGGCTTTTGCAACTAGCTTATCTTTGTTTGCAACTGCTTCATTATATTCAGCTACTGCCTTGTCGTATACCTTTTGCGCCTCTACCTTTGCAGTTTCAATTTCATTCTTATATGCAATTAAGTTATCTAAGTATGTCTGTGCATCAACTGCATTTTGTGTTACTTCAAATGTAAAGTTCTGAATTGTTACTAAACCATAACGAGTACCAACAACATCTTGTAACGCACCTGCTACAGCATATCCACGATTTACGATATTTAAGTAGTGACCATATTGACGGTCTAACGGGCTACGACCATTAAATTCCACCTTATATGCTTCCTTATATTCTGCATCAGATAAATCCTTATGGTCATAAGCAAATTTCTCTGTTGTGTATAACCAGAATAATGAAGCATCCACACCCTTAGCACCGAATGATAAGTTTTCAGCAACTGTATAAAGTTTACTGTGTGGATTTGCCTTTGGATTTTCTTTCCAAATGGCCTCTGTTGCCGCACTACGAGCCATTGCAGTAGCCATTAAGTAGTCATCTACCTTTAAGTCTGCTAAACCTGGGAAGTTACTGTCGGATTGACGTAATTTGTTTGTAGCAATAATGTTTTTAACACCGTTAATTGCAACGTCTAAATTTGTACGAGAACTTGCCACAGTAGAATCTTCTGTGTTCATAAATGGGTCATTCTTATGGTCGTTGATAACCTTAACAGCCTTGTCAGAGTTATTCTTTTCAAACCAACCTAATGTACCCTTTTTGATTGCTTGCTCAGCATTATCCAAGGCTGTTTTAGCATTATTCATTGTTGTTTCTAGTGTATTAATGAGTGTGCCAGTTTGTGCATCTTTAACCTTTTGTTCAAGTTCAGCAACCCTAGCTTCTTGTGCAGTAATTTCATTCTTCTTATCAGCAGCGCTTTGTTTTGCTGTAGTCAATGCATTATCTGCTTTATTCTTTAGAGATTCTTTTGCAGCTTGTTCTGCCTTTTATAGAATTGTATTTTTTCTTCAGCTGTTTTCTTTGCAGAATCCAATTCATTCTTCTTTGCTGTTTTCATCGGTAAGTTTCTTATCTGACTGCTTTGCTGTTGTTTCTTTTGCAGTCACATCGTTTGAATCCGCCTGCTTCTGCGCTTCAGTAGCAGAAATCTTCTGTTTGATATCTGTCAATTTATCCTGCAACTTTGTCTTTGCATCAGATTGCTCCATTGCTTTCTTTTTCTTCTGTAGCAGTCTTTAATTCTTGTTTCTTATCACTATGTGCTTTTTCAGCATTTTTCTTTCGCATCTTTTAGAGATACTTCATTTTCTGCGCCTCTTTTAAAAGATTTGTTTTTTCGTCTAAAACTGTTTTTTGTATCTGTATCATTTTTCTTTGTATTATTAAAAAGTTTGTTCGGCTTTGTGCTGTCTTTTTGCTCAGCAACCTTCTTTTTGCATCCTCTTCTGTCTTAAGAGCGTTTGTTGCATTTGTATGTTCAACTGTAGCATCATCAACAGCCTTTGTGCCTTTACAGGATCATAGTTACGAGCTTCTTCATCCAAAGCTTCTGCTTCAGCCACTTTGTTAGCTGCTTCATTCTTCTTTTGTTCAGCTGCCTTTGTCTTTTGATCTTCTTCAGCCTTCTTTGCAATTGCTGTATCATAGGATTGTTTTGCACCATATGCATCTTGTTCAGCAGCTTGAACTATAGGCTGATAGTCATCTAGTTCTTTTTGTGCTGCAGCAATTGCATCTTCTGTCTCCTCAGCCTGTACAATCATTGTTTGCGGAATAACGGTTGTTGCGGCAAGTGTTGCCAAAGTGATTCTACTGAATTTCTTCATTTCGAATATTCCCTTTCTATTCTATCCCCTAGGATTGTTATTTTTTGATGATACTAGTTGTTGTTCTTATCAATATTACACAACAATTAAATTGTTTAAAAGATAAACTGTTATTTTATTAACAAAGAATCAGATAAATTATAAGTGGTGAAATATTGTTTTCATTTATTAAAAATAATTCTTAAAAACATATACATTATTCATATTTCTTTTTACCAAACAAAAAGTATAAAATCTGTATCAATGCAAGGGCTACAAGGGTTTAGAGCTTCTGTATAAAGTGTATCAGGATTGCACGACAATAAAAAAAGCAAGGTCAAAAATGCTCTTGCTTTTTTTGTAGTCAGTTTTCTAAAGGCTCTAAAACGTATTTTTAAGAGCCTTAAAGGTGGGGGTGGTATATTTACCCTAGAAAGATACTTCACTTTGTTTTTCTATGTTCCATGTACCCCAATATTGTTGCCACACTTAGGACATTTTTCCTACAAAGGGGATCCCTGAGCGCTTGAGTGGAATTTGTACCCCTTATCGATACAAATTCCCCGTAGGCGCTAGGGACCTCTTTAGCTCTTTGAAGCTGTCAGTAGTATACCCTAATAATTTATCTACATTCCCTTTAGTAACGTGTAACTTTCCAAATTTACAAAAAGCGACTCATAGAATTATTTCCTCCCCGTTAAATAATAGATAACTATTAAAAAAATAGACAATACTTGCTCATAAGTAACGGTACTTAAATTGTTTACTTTGGCGTGTTTCATTGCTTGATGAAACTGATTTTTAGTAAACAGTTGACGATATTCTCGATTGACCCATTTTGAAACAAAGTACGTATATAGCTTCCAATATTTATCTGGAACATCTGTGGTATGGCGGGTAAGTTTTATTAAGACACTGTTTACTTTTTGGTTTAGGATGAAAAGCATTCCGCTGGCAGCTTAAGCAATTGCTGAATCGAGACTTGAGTGTGCAAGAGCAACCCTAGTGTTCGGTGAATATCCAAGGTACGCTTGTAGAATCCTTCTTCAACAATCAGATAGATGTCAGACGCATGGCTTTCAAAAACCACTTTTTTAATAATTTGTGTGCTTAAATGGTAAGGAATATTCCCAACAATTTTATACCTCTGTTTGTTAGGGAATTGAAACTGTAGAATATCTTGGTGAATTAAAGTGACACGAATGTTCAGTTTTAATTTTTTTCTGACGATAAGTTGAATAGATGACTGTCTAATTCAATAGACGTTACCTGTTTACTTATTTTTAGCCAGTTTCGTCGTTAAATGCCCTTTACCTGTTCCAATTTCGTAAACGGTATCGGTTTCTTTTTAAATTCAATTGTTTTATTATTTGGTTGAGTACTTTTTCACTCGTTAAAAAAAGTTTTGAGAATATTTTATATTTTTGTTCATGTAATCACTCCTGAAGTGATTACATCTATAAACAAATACAGAAGTTAAACGATTTGTTTGTAATTTTAGTTATCTGTTTAAAAAGTCATAAGATTAGTCACTGGTAGGAATTAATCTAACGTATTTATTTATCTGCGTAATCACTGTTTTTAGTCTGTTTCAAAACAGTAGATGTTTTATCTACATTACGCATTTGGAATACCAACATGACGAATCCCTCCTTCTTAATTACAAATTTTTAGCATCTAATTTAACTTCAATTCCTATTATACAAAATTTTAAGATAATGCACTATCAACACACTCTTAAGTTTGCTTCTAAGTCTTATTTCCATAACTTTAGGGTTAACCATACGCAAGACCAATCACTCTCGGACAATACTCATGATTTTAATGATAAAATCCATGTACCCCTTATCTACACACGTTTCAGGGCTTAAAATCGATTTGAGTAGTTTTTACTCGTCTGTTTCAACATTCCAATATTTTGAAATTGTTGGACGTGATAAACCTGTGTCTCTTTGACAATCGGTTTTCTTTCCCCAAGGTTTCTTTTTGCGCCATTCTTGGACGATTGCTTTCTTATCAGGTCTACCGCCTAGATATTTGCTATCTCTACGCCCTTTTAATTGCCTTGTGAAATTCATGATTTCAACGTGTTCCGCCCTTGTATTTCCGTTTCGCTTGGCTCTTTGAAGCGGAATGCCTGTGCGCTCGCTGATATACTCAATTTTGCGTGTAAATGCGTTTGTATCATTACGGTAGTAAGTTGCAAGAGCTGAAATAACGTCAGATAGCGTAAAATGGTTCTTATCGTCATTTGTAAGGGTCTCAAAATGTTCCATAATCATTTTACAATCCTTTTCCAACTCTTCAGGACTGATACAACATTGAACCGCTAACGAGCAAAGATTTTCAAGGCAATAGTAACGCTTTCCGACAACTGCACCGCTGATAATCTTTTGTTTCCAGTTATCATAAATTCCACGATGTCGATGAAAGACAAAATCTTCACTCGGTTTCTTTTGCCCCTCAACAATTCGGCGCTGATACCAATCAGGATACCTCTTTTTAGCTTCTTCTAAGCTCATTTTAGACTTGTAACCGATTTTGATTTTATCATCTTCTGAAAGAATTTCATTCAAGCTTTCCAGCGTGTGCTTCTCGCCTACTTTGAAAGCTAGAACGTAAGTATCATCTAGCCTTGTCTTGCTACCGACTGCGCGGAAGCCTTGCGTGAGTGTTTCATACTGAATACTGTTCTTATCGCTCATCTTTGTAACTCGTGAGTTCCAAAATAAGTCAATCCAGCGCTTCCGAACTCGTGATAACTCTTCAAAGATATTTTTATACAAAACAATCGGTTCTTCAAATACCATTCTAAGTTTTTCAACTACATAAACTCAATAAGATACTATTTAGAATTTCGAAGCCCTCTTCACTACAACGGAGACGATTTCCCTTAAGTATGAGTTTTTCCTTCGTTACACAACTTTTTAATCTGAGTGCGATAAACTTCTAATACAGAAGTGTGGAACCTTTCTTCAAAGAGTTCGATATGCATACCCTCTTTTAAGCGAAGTCCCATCATT
>BNJU01002502.1_pt1 | contig 23417 bp, 35 predicted proteins | sample 8539281 | NCBI WGS metagenome assembly BNJU01 (sample SAMD00202456, study PRJDB9452) | human saliva metagenome | isolation source: human saliva | place: Japan
TTCGCTGTGCTATGTTGCTAATTTAAGACCAAATGTTGTCGGCTCAGCGTGCACACCGTGGGTACGACCCATCATGATGGTGAACTTGTGCTCCTTGGCCTTGTCAGCGATGATGTTGGTGAAGTTTTCAAGGTCACGACGGATGATGTCGTTGACTTGTTTATAAAGGTAACCATAGGCAGTATCCACCACGTCGGTAGAAGTCAAACCGTAGTGTACCCACTTGCCCTCCTCACCAAGAGTCTCAGAGACCGCACGTGTGAAGGCAACCACATCGTGGCGAGTCTCTTGCTCGATTTCCAAAATACGGTCGATGTCAAAGTCCGCTTTTTCACGAATCAAGGCCACATCTTCCTTAGGGATTTCCCCTAACTCAGCCCATGCCTCGTCAGCCAAGATTTCCACCTCAAGCCAAGCACGGTATTTATTTTCTTCAGTCCAAATGTTCGCCATTTCAGGGCGAGAGTAACGTTCGATCATTGTTTCCTCCTTAAAAATTCTAATCCTATTCTTTATAATTATAAAATATTTAAAAATTATTCTACACCATGATAATATTTAATCATGCCCTTTAGATACTCTTTTCCCCCAAGTAGTAGTCCCTTGCTCAGAAGTAAGATGTCTCTTCAATTTTATCATTGTTTCTCCATCGTATTCAAATAAGCCATTATTTTCAACATAATTTTTATGATAATAATACACTATTTCATATGAACCTATATGATTTAACAATAAATAATTATCAATTTCTGTAGATAAATCACTAAACAACTTAAAATATTTAATCAGTCTTTCTTCGGAAAGTGAGTCATAGTTGCTAAGTTTATTAAAATTTCTATTTTCTCTGCTTGTGAAATTTCCCTACCAAATGAATGCGCTGCATTATTTCTAAGTTTTTCAGGCATCTTCTAACTCTTTAATTTTGTTTCTAAATACTGCTGGTGCATTTGGAAAAAGCTTATAAAACGTATTGGTTCTATTCGTCCAATCACCATGAGTAGCTTAGACTCAATATCATCAATTAAATCTTTATAACCCTTCTTATCAAATAGACCTTTCTTTTAAAAAGATAACTCCATCAATTTTTCAAAATCCTCAAACGATAAAGAATCTGCAGGTGACAAAAAAATCCTCAGGTGATAAATATATATAATTAAATAACAACGAAGGATTAGTCTCCATGGCAACTCTTATTACTGAAGATAAGTATGTTTCAAAATTTGAGATTATACTAATTAATATATTTATCCTATTCCAATTTTCAAACATTCTGATACTCCTAACCCATTCCTCTAATTCTTGTGAATTCGCTAACATGTTCTCCAGTTGCATGAAAAATCTGCAGATAGCATGCCATTTCCTTCAGCATTATCTAACTTTTGCTTAGCCAAATACTTTTTCTTTTACTTAACGCTGGAACAAGAGACCAATAATTTTTATTTATATCAGTTAAATAATCTAAAAATGCTTTATAAGGCCAGGAAGTTCTTTCATGTGACACGTCCCTGTTCAAATTTTACCATAATAATCTCCTAAAATTCCTCAATCTCATCTAGTCTATCACTAAACAAGGTCACTCGCCTCATCTTACGGTTATGCTTTTATTTCTGATTTGCCATATAAATTGAAGTAGCTACTAATTTTTTTGACATATTTTCAGTGGTTTTAACACATTGAACTAGAGTAAAGTCATATTCAGTTATGATGAATGCAAGTACTCTTGTTTCTTTTTTAAAGTTTTAATCTAAGAAATCCTGAGCTATTTGTATTTATACAAATACAACATCCATATTTTTCTTAATTTTTATATTAATTATCTATTGAACAATAGTATTTTCCAAATTCTCTGAGAAGGTAATTAACTCCTCTAACAATTCATCTATTTCAGTTTCTACTTCTGTAATACTTCCTTGTCGACTATTATCAATAAATGAATACCTAATCCTTGAACCAACTACTTGATTTTTGAAATATCGTGAGCAAGAATATTTCGCAACTTAACATGTGGTATATCAGATAATTTCTTTAACTCATCCACAGTTTGAGAATTACCAAAGTATTGTTTATATAATTCTTTTCTACCTGCAGTTTTTCTCTAACTTGTCATCAAAATATTTTTTTAAAATATCTCTTGTAATAACATCATCATAGTTATTTAAATCCGGTAATATACTGATAATTTTTTTGAGCGCACAAAACTTTCTGTAAACACAAAAAGCAGCTAGTACTAATGACTTTTTAATCAAAGCATCATCATTGCTTGCAACTTTATTCTTAATAAGTTCAATCTCTTGTTTGTAATTTACAATTTCTATACTATATTGATCAAATAAGTCATCTGAATCATTCCAATACATATAATTCTCTGGGAGTTCTCCAGCATCTTCATATAGCGTTTTCCCTATTGGAGCTCCTGCTTCAATCAAGAGATCAATCGCTAGCTCTCTAATTTCACCAGCATTTATAACCGGAAAATCAAACTCTTCAGATGGATAATCCAAAGAATCTAACATATCATCTGAAACATCATAGACACCTTTTAAGTATTCTCTTAGAGCTTCTTCAAAAGAAATAGTTTCTCCAAAAGGTATTTCAAGTCCAAAATAATCTAATAACGATTCTATTTGATCATCAGAAATAAATCTAGGGTCAGGAAACTCAACATAATTTCCATAATTCCATTCATCTCTACTTACACCTGTATTAATATCAATATATGGGCTTAAAATTTCAACCATATCATCAAAAAAATCACTCATATTTTCACTTAAAAATCAATCCCTTTCCCAAACTCCTCAACCTTATCCGGCTTATCACTAAACAAAGTCACATGTCCCATCTTGCGGTTGTGCTTCGCTTCTATTTTACCATACATGTGAAGGTGGGCGCTTGGATTTTCTGTCACATATGTTTCAGCAGCCTCGACGTGTTGGCCGAGAACATTGAGCATAACAGCAGGCGCATGTAGTTCGATAGCTGGCAGTGGTGCTCCTAGAACTCCTAAAATATGAGTATCAAACTGGGAAAAGTCGCAGGCTTCGATTGAGTAGTGGCCTGAGTTGTGTGGACGTGGGGCGATTTCGTTGACGATGATATCATCAGCTGTTGCAAACATTTCCACGCAAAGGGTTCCAGACAAGTTCAGTTGTTCTGCAATTCGTACTGCCATGGCTTTGGCTTTATCTGCTAGACTATCTGAAATGCGAGCAGGGACAATGGTTTTCGAAAGAATGTTGTTGCGGTGGATATTTTTCTGAACCGGGAAAACTGTCACGTCCTTGCCATTTCCTGACACAATGACAGAAATTTCAAGGTCGAAATTGACGAATTCTTCTAAAACGCAATCTGCTGAATCAGCTAGTGTATAGGCTTCTTCTAAATCTTCTGCTGAACGAATAACCTTTTGACCATGCCCATCGTAGCCACCCGTCGCAGTTTTGAGGACATAGTTTTTCGACAGGTCAATATCTGCCAAATCTTGGCTTGAGATCACAACCTTGTATGGAGCAACGGTGACTTGGGCCTTGTTAGAAAGAAAGTCCTTCTCAAAGATGCGATTTTGAGAAATACGGAGCAAGTCAGTCCCTTGAGGGAGTTGTCCATCCTTGATGACAGCATCCAAACCGTCAGCATCGACATTTTCGAATTCATAAGTGAGAACATCACAGCGCTCTGCCAACTGACGAAGGGCGTCCACATCATTATAAGGCGCCACGATGATTTCCGCCACACGGGAGGCCGGGCAATCCGCTGCTGGATCTAGAGCGATAACCTTGTGCCCCATGTAGATAGCAGAAATGGCCATCATCTGACCCAGCTGACCGCCACCGATAATTCCGATTGTTTTAGATGAGCTCATTTGTAGACTCCTCTGCAATTTTTCCTTGTTCTTCTGCGAAATCTGCCAAAGCTGTCGCGATAGCCTGATCCTCTACTGACAAGAGACGGAGGGCAAATAGAGCCGCATTTGTCGCACCTGCTTCACCAATAGCCATGGTCGCAACAGGCACTCCGCCCGGCATCTGAACGATAGAGTAGAGCGAGTCCACACCACTAAGAGCACGTGATTTGACTGGTACACCAATGACAGGAAGGGTTGTTTTGGCAGCTACCATACCTGGCAAGTGAGCAGCGCCACCCGCACCTGCAATAATGACCTTGATACCACGACTCCGTGCTTCTTCAGCATGTTTGAACATGAGGTCAGGTGTGCGGTGGGCAGAGACAACTTTCTTTTCGTAGACTACACCGAAGCGGTCTAGGACTTCTGCTGTTTTTTGCATGGTTGCCCAGTCGGATTTTGAGCCCATGATGATGGAAATAATTGGTTTAGTCATAATTTTTCCTTTTTCTTCTTTTTTGATAATGGTCTTAGGTGTGGGGACGGAAGCAAACCTTCGGTTTCATTCCTAAAATTTGAGCCTAAGGTCTCAAATTTTCCCTAGACCAGAACAGATACTGTTCTGGTCTTTTCACCACGGCGGCCATTATCTTACTTTGGCTCGCTTTCGCTCGCCTTTTACGACCTACGGTCGCTGATTATTTGTTAGCCTTACTTCCAATATCTGTTCGGTAAAAGAGGCCTTCTGTGTTTTGGTTGTTGAGTTCCTTGTAGATAATGTTTTGGCCGTCTTTGACGGTTTCTGCTGTTGTGACGAGCATGTAGACACGTCCACCGTTTGAGAGGAGGCCTTGCCCGTTTTCAGCGAATTTGGCACCGGCATAGTAAGTGATGATGTCGCCCTCTGTCTTGGCTGGAAGTTTGACACCCTTCTCATAAGCAAGTGGATAGCCATTTGAGGCTACAACCACGCCTAGTGTCACACCCTTGTCCGTCCAAGTGATGGCTGGCTTTTTACCATCCAAAATGTCAGTGATGTTTTCTGCAAAGTCAGATGTCAAACGAGGTAAGATGATTTGCGTTTCAGGATCTCCAAAACGAGAGTTGAACTCGATGACTTTCGGTCCATCAGCTGTCAAGATTAGCCCCGCGTAAAGGACACCAAGGTAAGGACGTCCTTCTTTAATCATACCTTCAAGAACTGGCTTGACAATGGTGTCAACCGCTGTGTCAACCACGCTCTGTGGTAAGTGAGGAACTGGTGCATAGGCACCCATCCCACCAGTGTTAGGACCCTTGTCGCCATCATAAGCACGTTTGTGGTCCTGAGCCGTTGGCATGATATAGAACTTGTCTCCATTGACAAAGGCAAAGAGAGAGAACTCTTCCCCGTCAAGGAATTCCTCGATGACCACGCGCGCGCCTGAATCACCGAATTTATTGTCCAAAAGCATCTCATGAGCGGCTTCAACTGCTTGCTCAACTGTCTCCGCAACGACGACACCTTTCCCAAGGGCCAAGCCATCTGCCTTGACGACGATTGGAGCGCCTTTATCCTCGATATAAGCCTTGGCTTCCTCAAAATCTGAAAATGTCCCATAGGCTGCTGTCGGAACATTGTATTTGACCATGATTTCCTTAGCAAAATCCTTGGACCACTCCAGCTCCGCTGCCAATCTTGTCGGACCAAAGGCTTTGAGACCAGCTGCATTGAAATCATTTACGATACCAGCTGCAAGGGCATCATCCGGTCCAATAAAGGTCCAAGCAATATCGTTCTCTTTTGCAAAGTCAATCAGTTTAGAATGTTCGGAAATAGAGATATTTACCAAATCAAGTCCATCTAAGGTCATCCCATCATTTCCAGGCGCCACGAAAACTTGCTCAACGTCTTTAGACTCCAACAACTTTTTGGCAATCGCGTGCTCACGACCACCTGAGCCAATAACTAACAGTTTCATCTCTCAACCTCTTTTGCGAATTATTTACTAATATTATATCATAAACGTTCGTTTTAATCTTGTTTCGTTAAGTTTTTTTAAACAAAAAAGGAAAGAAACTGTTTTCTTCCCTTTTATTTTCTTAATGTCTAAAATGTCTCACGCCTGTAAAGACCATAGTCAAGCCGTATTTATCAGCCGCTTCGATTGACTCTTGGTCACGGACTGATCCACCTGGTTGGATGATGGCTTTAATACCTGCTTTGGCGATTTCTTCCACGTTATCCGCAAATGGGAAGAAAGGCATCTGAAGCAAGAACAGCGCCGTCAAGACGGTCTTTAGCTTGGTCAATAGCAATACGGACTGAAGCTACACGGTTGGTTTGACCAGGGCCAACACCAAGTGTCATGCGATCATTGGTCACGATGATACCGTTTGATTTGACGTACTTTGATAGCTTTCCAAGCAAACTCAAGGGCTGTCGCTTCTGTCTCAGTTGGTTGGCGTTTGGTCACTACTTGCCAGTCAGCTGGACTTTCTTTCACCACGTCTTGGTTTTGAACGAGGAGTCCACCGACAACACCTGTGTATTCTGCTTCCACTTCACTGGCGTCTTGAGCGTCGAATGGCAACGCAAGGATACGCAAATTTTTTTCTTTTTGTTGGTCAAAATGGCTAGCGCTTCATCCGTATAGCTTGGTGCAATGATGATTTCGAGGAAAACACCATGCATCTTCTCAGCTGTCGCAGCGTCAACTTCACGGTTGAGAACGACAATACCACCAAAGATAGATACTGGGTCAGATTCATAAGCGTAGTCCCAAGCGGTTTCGATATCATCAGCTTGACCGATCCCACATGGGTTCATGTGTTTGAGAGCCACCACGGTTGGACGATCTTTGAAGTCACGGATGATGCGGATCGCTGCATCAGCGTCACGGATATTGTTGAAGGACAATTCCTTACCGTTGAGCTGTTTCGCTGATGCAATGGAGTAATCCGTTGGCAAAGGCCCTTTTTGATAGAAATCGGCATCTTGTTGAGGATTTTTCACCGTAACGCATTGGTTGTTTAAGGTCATAAGTCAGAGTGAGTTTTTTTCAGGTTTGCTTTCACCCACTTGAGCTGTGAAGTATTCTGCAATCAAAGCATCATAAGCTGCTGTGTGACGGAAAACCTTGGCTGCCAAATGTTGACGAGTTTCGTAGCTTGTTTCGCCATTAGCTGCCAATTCGTCCAAAACCACAGCATAGTCAGCTGGATCTACCACAACTGTTACGCTAGCGTGGTTTTTTTCGCTGCCGAACGAAGCATTGATGGACCCACCGATATCGATATTTTTCAACGGCATCAGCGTAAGTCACATCTGGTTTAAGAATGGTTTCCTTGAATGGGTAAAGATTGACCACAACAAGGTCAATCAATTCGATTTTGTTATCCTTGGCTGCTTCTAAGTGACTATCCAGGTCGCGACGAGCGAGGAGACCACCATGGATATTTGGGTGGAGGGTCTTGACACGACCGTCCATCATTTCTGGGAAACCAGTCACATCGTCAATGGCGATAGTGTCTACCCCAGCATTATCAAGGGCAACTTTGGTACCACCTGTTGAGATGATATCCCAACCAAATTTTTTGAGTTCTTGGGCAAATTCAACAATGCCTGCTTTATCTGAAACACTAATTAGTGCGCGTTTAGTCATTTTTCTTCCTTTCATGTTCAAACTTTCTACCTACGTAATTTTCTTTTCATAAAGTATGGGAGACGATTACCAAGACTCCCAAAATTATTGTCAGTAAAAATCTCCCCAATAGGGAATCTCAGGAATAAGAAATTAACCAGTAAGCGTAAAATCACTGCTAAGGTGATCAAAGCAAGTGTTTCTAACCATTTTGTCATTTTTTCTCCTTTTGAATAAATAGGATTTTGAGGTGATTAAAGACTAATCTAACTCATATAAAAGGTAGTTATCAAAATTTATGATTCCTTTGAGGTAATCTCTGTCTGCTTTAGACAACTCAAATTCTGGAAAAGTCGCAATTAAACTGGACAAATAAAAAAATAATTCGGGTGCCTACGATAAGAAAAACCTGCTTGACCGAATCTCCCTTGACAGAAATCATAGGCAAGTTTTTAATTCTTGACTTGGACACCATCTAAAAATTTTATCTAACTCTGAAAACTGACTTTTATCAGTATTTTTCTATCATAGCTTTCACTGTATTTGCTAAGACAAAAGAAAATCATTAGTATTATCCAGTAGGACTGGTCTGTTAGATAACTTGTTCTTTAACTCCATATAGTATTGGTCAGTAATCATTTTTTTCCTCTCACTCCCAAACTATCCAAGACTTCTGGATAGAGTTTGTACTCTGTTTCGTGGATGCGAGTCTCGAAAGTATCAAGGGTATCATTCTCTAGACGTGGCACACGGACTTGTTTGATGACCTTCCCAGTATCAACACCAGAATCCACCCAATGAATGGTCACACCGCACTCAGCAACGCCTGCATTCCAAGCATCCTCAATACCATGAGCGCCTGGAAATTCAGGGAGATAGGCTGGATGAATATTGATGATACGGCCTTCATAAGCTGCTAGCAAAGTTGGTCCGACGATTTTCATGTATCCTGCGAGACAAACGAGGTCAATCTGGTGTTCATCCAAGAGTTCGACGATGGCTCCTTCATAGTCTGCCTTGTTTTCAAACTCCTTGAGTTCAAAAGCGTAGGATAATACCCCAAGATTCTCTGCACGCTCAAGTACATAGGCATCCCGATGATCTGAAAAGACAAATTCTACTGGAAATTGTTCCGCAATCACCTGAAAGTTTGAGCCGTTACCAGAGGCAAAAACAGCAATCCTTTTAGTCATTATTTAATCACCACACTTGCACCATCTTTCTTCACAATACGACCAATTTCATAAACAGGTTCGTCAAGAAGTTCTTTGACACGTTCCACATTTTCTGGTTTCACTGCAAGCATGAGACCAATCCCCATGTTGAAAATTTCAAACATTTCTTCGTGTTTGATTTGGCCATATTTTTCAAGGGCTTTGAAAATTGGAAGAACTGGAACCTTGCTTTCATCAATTTCAGCAGCCAAGTCATCAGCGAACATACGTGGTACATTTTCGATGAAACCACCACCTGTGATGTGGGCAATTCCGTTGACCAATTCTTCTTTGATGAGCGGCAAATGCTGCTTTGACGTAGATACGAGTTGGTTCCAAGAAGAACGTCTTTAAGTTTTTTGCCTTCCAACTCTGAGAGAACTTCTTCCCCCGTGTAATCAGCAAAGACACGACGAACAAGTGAGTAACCATTTGAGTGGATACCGCTTGAAGCAAGCCCCAGAATCACATCCCCTTCAGCTACTTTTGAACCGTCGATGATTTGAGATTTTTTTCTGCAACACCGACAGCAAATCCCAGCCAAAGTCATAGTCATCTTCACCGTACATACCAGGCATTTCAGCTGTTTCGCCCACCGATAAGGGCTGCACCAGCCTGTACACAACCTTCTGCAACACCAGCAACGACTTGCTCTAGTTAGCTGGTTCATTTTTACCCAGTTGCGATATAGTCAAGGAAGTAGAGGGGCTCTGCACCTGCAGCGATGATATCGTTGACACACATGGCACACAGTCTTGACCGATCGTATCGTGTTTGTCGTACTTGATAGCAAGCATGAGTTTAGTACCAACACCATCTGTTCCTGAAATCAAAACAGGCTCTTTGACACCTGTTTTTTTGAAAGGTCGAAACATACCACCGAAAACCACCAAGAGCTCCCATAACACCTGCACGCTCCGTACGTGCCACGTGTTTTTTTGATCCGTTTCAACAACTTCATAACCCGCTTCAACATCCACACCAGACTGCGCATAAGCATTTCTTTATTTGTCATTTGTTTATTCCTTTTTCCTTTCCTTCAATGAGTATTTGCGTTATTTGTAAAAACTCGTTTTTGTCTTCCAAACTTCTACGATATTCTTCTTCATAGTCATAGAGAGGAGTTGGATATTTCCCATCAAAGTAAGCCACACAGAGACCGCCATTTGGCGCATCTGTTTCAATCCCAATAGAGTCAATCAAGCCCATCAATCGAAAGATAAGTTAGACTATCCGCACCAATGATTTGGCAAGTTTCCTCAACGGTATGATTAGCCGCAATCAACTCCTGACGTGTCTGGATATCAATCCCGTAGAAACATGGATAGGCAAGAGCAGGACTACCAATGGCAACGTGTACTTCTGAGGCCCCTGCTTCTTTCAAGAGTTGGACAATACGACGAGATGTTGTTCCACGTACAATCGAGTCATCAATCATGACCACACGTTTGCCTTTGACGACACCAGAAACGGCAGAGAGTTTCATACGAACTCCTTGCTCGCGCAATTCTTGAGTCGGCTGGATAAAGGTCCGTTGCGTATATTGGTTCTTGATGAGACCCATTTCATTTGGCAAACCTGATTCTTCCGCAAATCCCATCGCTGCGCTGAGTGAGGAATTTGGTACCCCAACTACGATATCGGCTTTATGCTTAAACTCACGTGCCAATTGAGCTCCCATTCTCTTACGAGCCGTATGGACATTGACACCATGGATATTCGAGTCAGGACGGGCAAAGTAGATATACTCCATGGAACAGATTGCCAGTTGAGTATCGTTTGTATAACTGTCATACTGGATGCCATTGTCATCAATAATAACAATCTCGCCTGGTTTCACGTCGCGAATCCACTCAGCACCGATGACTTCAAAGGCACAGGTTTCAGATGAAACCACAACTGCTCCATTAGCCATTTTCCCGATTGACAGAGGACGGAAGCCGTTTGGATCAAGCGCTGCAATTAACTTATCCTCAAACATCAAGAGATAAGCAAAACCACCTTTAACAAGACTGAGCGCTTCCTTGATTTTACCCATCAGGTTTGGATTGTGGCTACGACGAATCAAGTGAGCCAAGATTTCTGAATCAGAAGTCGAGCTAAAGATTGCCCCTCTTTGTTCCAATTCTTGCTTGAGCGATTCTGCATTGGTCAGATTCCCATTATGAGCCAAACCAAACTGCATATCGTGAAAGCGGAAGAGGAAAGGTTGGATATTGTCTACAGAAGCTTCTCCCGCAGTCGCATAACGCACGTGTCCAATCGCTCCAGTCCCTGTCAATTTATCCAAATTAGCAGGATTTTTGAAGACTTCTGATAAAAGCCCCATATCACGATGACGCTTCAATTGTCCATGGTCATTGGAGAGGATTCCTGCCCCTCCTGACCACGGTGCTGAAGACTATGGAGTCCCAAAAATAGGTCAATTTGGCAGCGTCTGGGTGACCCCAGATACCAAAAAAACACCACATTCTTCATTAAGAGATTTTTACTTCGTATGTCATTTTTTATACCTTTTTATTTTCCCAGTAAAGTATTTAACCGCTGATGCAAAGAGATGCTGGTCTTTATTTCCTGGAATATTTTGGAAGAGACCGTCTTCGAAACGTTCTGAGTGACCCATCTTACCAATAATTTGACCGTTCTTACTTGTGATACCTTCGATCGCATTAACAGAACCATTTGGATTGTATTTAGAATCCATGCTTGGTTTACCATCAAAGTCAACATATTGGGTAAAGATTTGACCATTGTCACGAAGCTCTGCAAATTCCTCAGCTGTCACGACAAACTTACCTTCACCGTGTGATACTGGGATAGCATGGATGTCACCAACTTTCTACTCCCGCAAGCCATGGTGAGTTCGTGTTGGCAATACGTGTTTCCACCATCTTAGCTACGTGTTGGTTAGCATCATTGTAGAAGAGGGTTGGACTCGTGCTACTTGCATCTTCAAAGTTACCATATGGAAGAAGACCAGATTTAACAAGGGCTTGGAATCCGTTACAGATACCGATAATCAAACCACCACCTTCGATGAAGCTATCGATAGCTGCACGTACTTTTTCATTGAGCAAGATGTTCACGATAAATTTAGCTGATCCATCTGGTTCATCCGCTGCTGAGAAGCCACCTGCAAAGAAGATAATATTCGCTTTTTCGATATTGTCAACCATGGTGTCAACAGACTTGACAATCGCTTCTTCATTCAATGTTACAAATGGTACTAAGTTGACTTTTGCACCTTCTTTTTCAAAGGCCTTAGCTGAATCGTACTCAGAGTTCGTACCTGGGAATACTGGGATGTAAACCACTGGTGTCTCAACTGTTTCTTTAGCTTTGATCACAGCATCTGATGCCACAGCTGGTACTTCTTCCAACTCAGTTGCTTGTGCAAATTCCGTTGGGTAAACCTCTTCCAATTTACCTTGGAAGGCACTGTCAAGTTTGTGTCCATCAAGCGTTACACCATTGACAGTAAGTGTAAAGTCAGCTACTGTTTGTCCAATCTTGGCAACACCTGAAATCTCTTCCGGAGATGTGAAGACGAATCCACCCAATTGAGCTGTCAAGGCAGTCTCAAGATTTTCAAGGGTTACAGTGGCACCAATATGGTTACCAAATGTTGCAAGGGCAAGAGCTTCAATGACACCACCATATTTGACAGCTGATGCTGCTGTCACTTTATGGTCAGCTTGGATGGCTTCAAACTTAGCAAAATTAGATTTAATAAGATCAAAGTCAATTTCTTGTGCCAAAGCTTGACCAGGAATGTAGTAAATATTTTTCACCAGCAGCTTTGAAATTCTGGAGAAAAGAACCTTACGGCTATCTGCAGTTGTTACACCCAAAAAGCAACCAAGGTTGGTGGTACTGTCAATTCTTCAAAAGTACCAGACATAGAGTCTTTCCCACCGATAGATGGCAAACCAAGTTGAATCTGAGCTTCGATTGATCCAAGGAGAGCAGCTACTGGTTGACCAAAACGCTCTGCTTGTTTATCCATACGCTCGAAATATTCTTGATAAGAGAAACGAGCCTTAGACCAGTTTGCACCAGCAGCAACCAAACGAGCTGTTGCTTCGATTACCGCATAAGCAGCACCATGATATGGAGACCATTCTGCTACATAAGGGTTGAATCCCTTGCGCCATGACAGAAGCAGTTGTTGTCACGCCATGTTGAACTGGCAATTTCTGTACAGAAGCTTCCGTTGGTGTGATTTGGTAGCGACCACCGAGTGGGTGATTGACTGTCGAACGACCAACTGAGCTATCAAAGATGGTTTGCAACCCTTTTTGACTGGCATGGTTCAGGTCAGCCAAGACTTCAAGAGTATCTGCTTCAAGGGTTTCGGCAGATGTTTGACGTTCTTCTGGAAGCTTGACATCCTTGTCAACCACCTTAGCATTTACAACCACACGCACACCGTTTGTATCAAGGAAACGACGTTCCAAATCAACGATGGTTTCACCATTCCAGTGCATGACAAGATTTGGTTTTTCAGTTACTGTCGCAACAACAACAGCATCAATATTTTCTTTATTACATTCAGCAACGAAGGCGTCTACATCTTCTGGACGAACCACTACGGCCATACGTTCCTGAGATTCAGAGATAGCAATTTCTGTACCGTTCAAACCTTGGTATTTCAATGGCACTTTGTCTAGATCAATTTCAAGACCATCTGCCAATTCACCAATAGCTACACAGACACCACCGGCACCAAAGTCATTTGATTTCTTGATAAGACGTGTCACATCGCCATTACGGAAAAGACGTTGAATCTTACGTTCTTCGATGGCGTTCCCTTTTTGAACCTCAGCGCCAGCTGTTTCAACAGATTCAACCGTTTGAACTTTAGAAGAACCTGTCGCACCACCGACACCGTCACGTCCAGTCTTACCACCGAGCAAGATAATCACATCACCTGCTTCAGGTTTTTCACGGACAACATTTTCTTTAGGAGCCGCACCAACAACTGCACCTAGCTCCATACGCTTAGCAACGAAACCTGGGTGGAAGTATTCACGAACATAAGTTGTTGCAAGACCAATTTGGTTACCATATGAAGAATAACCATGAGCCGCTGTTTTAGAGATCACTTGTTGTGGCAATTTACCAGCACGAGTCTCTGAAATTGGAGCTGTAATATCACCAGCACCTGAAATACGCATAGCTTGGTAAACGTATGAACGACCTGACAATGGGTCACGAATGGCACCACCGATACAAGTAGCCGCTCCACCAAATGGTTCAATCTCCGTTGGGTGGTTGTGAGTTTCGTTCTTGAACATGAGAAGCCATGGTTCTTTGACACCATTGACATCCACTTCAATTTCAACTGAGCAAGCATTGATTTCATCAGACACTTCCATGTCATCCAAACGACCATTGGCACGCTCATAACGTCCAAAAATAGTCGCCATATCCATCAAGGTTTGAGGTTTTTCTGTACGTCCCAACTCATCACGCATGGCAATATACTTGTCGTAAGTCGCTTGCAATTGTTTTTCAAATTTAGAAGCTGAGAAATCGATGGTTTTCAACTCAGTCTCGAATGTAGTATGACGGCAGTGGTCAGACCAGTAAGTATCCAAAACCTTAAGCTCAGTCTCAGTTGGCACACGTCCAATAGACTTGAAGTAATCTTGAATGAAGAGAAGGTCATCTACTTCCATTGCCAATCCTTGCTCTGCCTTATACTGTGCAAAATCTTCTGCCGTATAAGTTTCAAAGAAATCCAAAGCTTGGAATGGTCTTGTCAGACTCAGAGAAATCCTGTTTCGCAATGCCAAGAGTGATATCTTTGAAACGAGAATCCACTGGGTTCAAAAGGTAGTTTTTGACAGCCGCCAACTCATTTGCATCAATATCCTTGTTAACCAGGTACAATTGTGCTGTGTTCACTGTTACATCATTTGAACTACCAAGCAACAGCAAAGCTTCTTGCGAAGATGCTGCACGTTGGTCAAATTGACCAGGCAAGCTTTCGATCGCAAAGAAAGCATACTTCTCAAGATCGGCCTTAACCGCAGCCTCGTCCAAAAACAGTATCAGTCACTTGCTCAGAGAAGATATGTTTTTTTCCGCACGCGCAAACAAGTCCTCTGCCAAACCAAAAACATCGTAAACCTGAACAATACGAAGATCCTTCAACGTTTTCAACTGAAGATTATGCTGCAATTCTTTTACTAAAGAGTCAGATTTTACACGAAAATCAGCTTTTTTTCTCAACGAAAAATACGTTTATCCATTTTAGTTTCCTTTATCTATTTCTACTCAAAAGATGTGTAGTCGAAGACGAAGGGTTTTCCGTTTCAATCAAGTTACTTCAATCCCTGCAATTTCTCCAACACAACCTGATAAACATCCGTTAAACTGCCCAAATCTCTACGGAAAACATCCTTATCCATATGGTGCCCTTCAGCATCCCAAAGGCGGCAGTTGTCTGGTGAAAATTCATCTGCCAAGATAATCTTACCGTCCTTATCAAAACCAAATTCCAATTTGAAGTCAATTAAGCGAAGACCAATTTGTGCAAACCAATCTTTCAGCAATTCATTGATACGACGCGTTTCTTCCTTGATATAAGCAATTTGCTCATCATTGGCAATATCCAAGAACTTCACATGCTCATCATTGATGAATGGATCATCCAAATCATCGTTCTTGTAGTAAAATTCAACGATTGGAGTTTTTCAAGTCCAAACCTTCTTCAACCCCAAAACGTTTAGAAAAAGAACCCGCAGTCACGTTACGGAGAACAACCTCCAAAGGAATGATTTTTACTTTCTTGTTGAGTTGTTCTGTATCAGAAATACGTTCGATAAAGTGAGTAGCTACACCAGCAGCATTCAATTTTTCAAAAATAAGAGACGAAATCTGATTATTCAGCACACCTTTACCCTTTAATAGTCTCTTTGCGAGCTCCATTCAGCATGGTGGCCTGGTCCTTGTAGACCGACTTAATCACATTTTCGTCTTCTGTAGTATAGATATCTTTAGCTTTTCCCGTATAAATAAGTTTACTGGACATTTTTCTTGTTCGCCTTTCGTATTACTTTACATCATTCTAACACAACATACGTCAAAAAAATCAAATATTTCCACGAACTATATTTGATATCATATCTGAAAAAGTACAGAAAAAAATCGCAAACGATTTTTTTCATTTGCGATTTTCTAAGATTGATTTGAGTTAAAATGAGAACTTTATTCTTGTTTCAAAAAAACAAAATATGTATTCAAAATCACAACGTGGATATCAAGAAAATATCTTAAACTATTTTTTTCATTCCACTGCTAAATTCTCATACATTCTTTTCGGTAGGGTATGTCAATCTCACTATTACACACTACCAAAAGTATTAATTGAATCAAATTATTACTACTAATCAATTTGTCTTAATCAAGTAAGGAACTAATAAAAACTGCACTCCAAAAAGTTAGATATAAAAATCTAATACTTAGAGTGCAATTCATTTACTTTGTTTTTTTAATTTTTAGTTATTCAAAGCTGCTGCCATTGTAGCTGCAACTTCTGCTTCAAAGTCATTTGCAGCTTTTTCGATACCTTCACCAACTTCAAAGCGAGCAAACTCAACTACTGTAGCGTTAACTGATTCAAGGTATGCTTCAACTGTCTTGCTGTCATCCATGATGTAAACTTGTGCAAGAAGTGTGTAAGCTTGGTCAACTTTAGTGTTGTCAAGCATGAAACGATCCATTTTACCAGGAATAATTTTATCCCAGATTTTTTCTGGTTTACCTTCTGCAGCCAATTCAGCTTTAATATCTTCTTCAGCTTGAGCGATGACTTCATCAGTCAATTGAGCTTTAGAACCATATTTAAGGTGTGGAAGAGCTGGTTTACCAACCATTGCACGGCTTTCGTTATCTTGGTCGATAACGTGGTTCAATTGTGCCAACTCATCTTTAACAAATTGCTCATCCAATTCTTTGTATGAAAGAACTGTTGGTTTCATTGCAGCGATGTGCATTGAGATTTGTTTAGCAAGCGCTTCGTCTCCACCTTCGATTACAGAGATAACACCGATACGTCCACCATTGTGTTGGTATGCTCCGAAGTGTTGTGCATCTGTTTTTTCAAGCAAAGCAAAACGACGGAATGAGATTTTTTCACCGATTGTAGCTGTTGCAGATACATATGCAGCTTCAAGAGTTTCACCTGAAGGCATTGTCAAAGCAAGTGCTTCTTCGTTGTTAGCTGGTTTACCTTCAGCGATTACTTTAGCTGTAGCATTTACCAACTCAACGAATTGAGCGTTTTTCGCAACGAAGTCAGTTTCAGCATTTACTTCAACTACTGCTGCAACGTTACCGTTAACAAATACACCAGTCAAACCTTCTGCAGCAACACGGTCTGCTTTTTTAGCTGCCTTAGCCATACCTTTTTCGCGGAGCAATTCGATCGCTTTTTCGATATCACCTTCAACTTCAACCAATGCTTTCTTAGCGTCCATAACACCAGCACCAGATTTTTCACGCAACTCTTTTACAAGTTTAGCTGTAATTTCTGCCATTTTGATTCTCCTATATTTTTTTAAAAATAGGAGAGCTGGGCTAAGCCCCGCCCTCCTAGGTAATAATTACTTATTTGAATTAAGCGTTGTCGCCTTCTACAACTTCAACGATTTCTTCGATTGAGTCTGCTTGAGCTTCTGAAGCTGCAAATTCAGCTTCAACTGCCGCTGCGTCTTCACCTTGACGACCTTCGATAACAGCGTCAGCCATTTTCGCAGTGATCAATTTAACAGCGCGGATAGCGTCATCGTTAGCTGGGATGATTACATCGATATCATCTGGATCAGTGTTTGTGTCGACCATCGCTACAACTGGGATACCCAATTTTTTAGCTTCTTTAACAGCGATTTGCTCTTTATGTGGATCAACTACGTACATTACGTCTGGGATACGAGGCATGTCTTCGATACCACCCAAGAATTTTTTTCAAGACGTGCACGTTGTTTGTTAGAAGTGCAACTTCTTTCTTAGGAAGAACGTCAAAGATTCCTTCTTCTTCCATGCGTTTGATTTCTTTCAAACGAGCGATACGTTTTTGGATTGTTCCCCAGTTAGTAAGAGTTCCACCCAACCAACGGTGGTTGATGTAGTATTGACCTGAACGTTCAGCTTCTTCTTTCAACAGCGTCAGCAGCTTGTTTCTTAGTACCAACGAAACAATACAACTGCATCGTTAGCTGCAGCATCACGCATAAAGTCGTATGCTTGGTCAGCGTATTTTTACAGTTTGTTGCAAGTCGATAACGTGGATTCCGTTACGCTCAGTGAAGATGTACTTAGCCATCTTAGGGTTCCAGCGACGAGTTTGGTGACCAAAGTGTACACCAGCCTCAAGAAGTTGTTTCATTGAAATTACTGCCATGAGTATTTCTCCTTTTTGTTTTTCCTCTTCTTGATTTCAACTTGCAAAAACAACCCAAAAGGCAACAGTTTCACAATTCATCAAGAATGAGTATTATCGTTCACGACAAGTTTCATTTTATCATAATTGGAGCTTTATTTCAAGTAATTTTTGTTATTTTTCTCCTTATTAAATTACTATTTAAAAGCTCTAAATTTAAAAACATCTCAACATATACTGCTGAGATGTTCTAATAGCTAATTTTTTAAAAATTTTAATGTAGTAGGGTGTTTATGCTATCTACTTCGAAGTTTCTTACGAATCTTATAAGCTAGATTAAACAAGAAATATAATGAACTAGTTGGATAGTTAAACTCACCAGCAAACTCCTCAATAGTGGGATTAAACTTAGATTTAAAATTAAATAACCCGCCTTCTAAGTTGTTTTCAATTCCACCCATATTATGAGTCTCTGCCCCACGTTCAAATGAATGTTGAGCTGTCTCAAACCATGTAGGAATAGCAGGTTGATAATGTCTAAACTCCTCATTCATTCCAGCATATAAGTTTTTCGAAGTTTTTCCCAAATTCGATGGTTAAAGTTCCAGACAATGGAACGACACTGTACCCCTCTATCAATATGGCTCTTAAGAAAAGAAATTTCTTCCTCTAATCGTTTTCTCTCTTGCTGATTCTCTTTTATTTTGCCTTCTTTCGTTTTATCAGTAAATTTCTGCGCTATTTTAAGATTCTTTTCGAGTTGCTGCTCAACTTCTTTCAGTCTATTAGGTAAATCTAAGTAGCTTAGTGTGATAAAAGAGTGATTAGGATAAGTAGTCAGTAACTTTTGATAATAATCTTTGCCTCGTAAACTGATATTCTTACGAGACTCTGTTTTCTTCATTAAAAATGAAAATTCATCTAATAAATCAATTCCACCGAATTTCACTTCCAATCCTTTATTTCCTTGCAGTTCGGATTGCCTGTCTAGTGGACTTGGATAGTTGATCCAACGAGAAGTTCTCTTTATGAATATTAGCTTGAAAACGTGGTTGTATATTTTCTGCCATATCCTTTGTTAAGCCTGTCCAATAAACTTTATTTTTTTTCAGTTCTTCAATAATTTCTAAAGTCCTAGAATTTTGGACAGTTTCTTGCCCAATAAGACCTCTACTGATAAATAAACTTGGATCAAATTTAACCATTATTGCATGACTTTTTTTAGCAAGTTTTTTCAACGTTAAAAGTACAAATTTCAGAAGTTCTTTATCTTCATAGTCAATTACTGGACCTCGTGGAATATAGAACATAGAAAGTCCTAATGGTAGCGGCTGAATTAAGATATTCGCTACTCCAACTAGTTGATCCTCTTTATAAAATCCAACTCTCTCATTCCCCCAAGTATCCTTTATCTTGGACCAATCACTACTCTGCAATAAATTTCCTTGAGGATGATTTTGTAAAAATAAATCCCACTCTTTGACATCAACATTCGTTTTTATAAGTAAACATAATTCCAGTACCAATTCCCTTTAGAAACCATTTTTTATTAACAAGCTACACTCGTACTAAATCTCTAAATTTCATCTAACTTTAACTAAATAATTATTAAGAATAGAATACAAAATAAGTTCAAGTAATTATATAATGAAATTTATTTTTTTCAGCACTATACAAAGGGTGAGATTAATAAAACCTCACCCTAAATTTAGTAATAATCAGTATATTAGTTTGGATAAATGTATCTTACTGTACCACGTGATGCTGTAGGATTAAACCATCCACGATAATTTCCGATTGGTTGAGTTCCACTACCATCATAGTTACACTCAGAAACTTGAATGCGCGTTGTTGATTCAACGGCTGTAACAACTGCTACGTGTCCATATCCACCATCATCCCAACAAGCAATCGCACCAACTTGTGGTGTAGAACCTGTACGGAAACCTGCTGCTGCTGCACTGGTAGCCCACTGACCACCATTACCCCAATAATCACCAGCCCATGGAGCCAAGGTCTTAGCACCCCATGTACATTGACCTACAGGGTAACTTGAAGCATTTGAACTATAAGTTGGTCGTTGACTTACAGTAGTTGCTGCAGGTGTGTAGCTTGAATCATCATCTGATGATGAAACTGATGAAGAACTTGAAGTTGCTTGTACTTGGGCAGCAAAAGTTGTGTTGGCTGAAGCTGCGAGTGATTGTTGTTGACTTGCTTGTTTAGCTTTATAAGCTGCTTCTGCCTCTGCTGCTGCTTTAGCTTCTGCCTCTGCTGCTGCTTTTTGTTCTAACAAAGCTAGCTTTTTTTCGCTTTTCTGCTGTAGCTTTTTTTCAGCTGCAAGATTCAACTCAGCTACTTTCAATTCTAGCTTGTTTTGTTGTCAAAGCTTGAGCATCGTCAGCAAGCGTTTGTTGATTAGCAATGACTGTGTTGATTGCTTCGTTGTTTGCAACTTGTTTTTCAGAGATAGCTTTCTTATCTTCTTTTTGTTGCTGCAACATTTTATTGTTTGCTGATACGATTTCACTCATGGCTGCTACACGAGAAATAGCTTCTGTGATTGAGTCAGAGTTAATGATCGTATTGATGTAACTTGTAGCAGTTCCGTTTGTTTGTGCACTACGAGCTTGGTTTTCAAGCGATTCATTACGTGCTACGATATTTTTTGAAAGCTCTGCGATTTCACCTTCAAGTTTTTTAGATTCTTCTTGAAGTTTTTCGTTTTCAGATTGTAATTTTTCTTGCTCTGATTGAATAGCTGAAACTTTAGTTTGAATTTCGTCTACTTGTTTTTGAGCTTCTTTCTGTTGAGTTGTCAACTCACTAATTTTGCTATCTTGAGCAGCAATTTTTTCATCTGTTGTATTGGCTTTAACACTTGAAAGTACAGCTCCATTTGAAAGCAATACTGTACTTAACATAAGTGATGCTAGAATTTTTTTCTTCATAAGTGTAAATACTCCTTCTTTAAAAAGACAATACTAGTATATCAAAAAAAGGCCTAATAAATATTACGCCTTTATTACAGTTTTGTTTCTTTCTTATAGATATATTTTTTTCAAAAAAATATATTGAAAAACCAACATCCATAAACAGTTCAATATCATAGTAGGCACAAGACTATAAACCATAAAAACGGATAGATTTTTCAGCAGTTAGCCCGACCACCTCTGCCAACATAAAAGCTTCCAAACTCAAAAATGAAAGTCATCATTAAGACAGCTAGCAATCTGGTCCATCTATTTAACAAAATGACAGAGTTACTTTTATAGACAATTGCTCCAATAATCACAAAAAGAAGACTTGCAATTCCAATCAGATGGAAGAAGTAAACATCATATAATAGACCTAGAACCAAACAATAAGCTAAAAACAGATACTCTGATACTTCAATTGTTTCAAATAATAAGAAGATAAAGATAAAGTGGCTAACAATTTGTAAATGTGGGAAAAAGCTATTTACAAGCTGCCCTAAATGGCTATCTATTAAGACAATCAAGGGTAAGAGTAAGAACATTCCTATCTGCTTAACAAGTCTCATGACGCATTCCCCACTAACTCTACAACCTTAAGATTCATTGGATCAGCGTGTAGCTTAACCATAACTTCTCTTGTTAGATAGTCAGTACTATGTGTCACTGATACGACTTCTCCTACAGAAATATCTGTAGCATTAAAGTTTCCCAAACCTCCAGTCACCACTTTGTCGCCTTGGCTAATGTCGCTATTGCTATTGAGCTGGCTGATTTTCAAAAGTTCTTTTTCCTTATCATAACCGATAATAATACCATAAATGCTACTAGAACCGTGCTGGATTTTTAACGGAAATCTTCTCTGTATTCTCAGCGTTTGTCAATAAATTGACCACAGTTGAGTTGTCTTCTACTTTTTCAACACTTCCAACCAATCCTCCACCAGCAACAACAAGCATGTTTGTTGTTGCTCCTTGTTGAGAACCAACGTTAACTGTTAATTCTTGTTTCCAGGTTGATGGAGTTCTCATGATGACATCCGCAGCAATTAACTTGGTCGCATTTAATTGGACTTCATATCTAATAACTGACGTAATTGCTCATTTTCTTCCTTCAGACTGTCTGCTTCATTCGTTTCTTTTTCCATTTGATAGAGTTCTTTTTTAAGAGTTTCATTCTCATTATAAGCTCTCGTCAAATTTCCTAAATCAGACTTTGTAGATTCTAACCATTGGAATGGTTTTTGAACAATTCTATCTATCAGAGAAATGCCATCTCCAACTTTTGTCACAACCGCACTTGATTTCGTCATCACTAAAAAAACTGAAACCACTAATACAACGACAAATAGAACAATGATATATTTTGATTTTTTAAAACGGTTCATACCTCTACCCTATCTCATTCTATACTTCACTCTAGGATTTTAACAAAAATAGAATACCACCCAAGACACAAATAAGTAATAGAGCTACACTATCTTTATTCATCCATTTCAACTGTCGATACTGACTACGTCCATTTCCGCCTTGATACCCTCTAGCTTCCATAGCTGTAGCAAGAGAATCCGCTCTTTTCAAACTGGTAGCAAACAAAGGTATCAAAATAGGTATCATAGCCTTGACTTTTTGGATTACATTCCCTTCTCCAAAATCAACACCACGCGCCTTTTGAGCATTCATAATGCGAATCGTATCATCCATCAAGGTTGGTACAAAGCGCAAACTCATAGACAACATAAGCCCAATTTCATGAACAGGAACCTTGAGTCTTTTCAAAGGTCCAAGCAAGGATTCAACTGCTGTTGCCAAACTTAGTGGCATGGTCGTCAAAGTAAGCAAGGTTGAGAAAAAGATAATCAACACAAAGCGACAAAAAAATAATCCCTGCCTGTTCAATACCATGACTCGTGATTTTTATAAATCCCATCTCGAACAAGACATCTCCACCTGAGATAAAGAAAAGTTGAAAAAGGGTTGTAAAAGCAATCAGAAAAAACATAGACCGCAAACCTTTTATGAAAAAGGATAAAGGGAACTTCAGATAAAAGCTACAAATATACCTGTTGCAACGAAAAGGATCACATTTAGTTATTGGATTATTAGCCCAAAAAAACGATCATAATTAATAAAATCATTGCCACTAACTTACTACGAGGATCCAAACGATGAACAATCGAATTTCCTGGTATGTAACGACCTAAAAATCATATTATCCATTGATGAACTCCTTAAACTCCTCTATCGTTATCGGCAATTGTTTAAAAGAAACTCCTCTGTTCAGCTAGTCTTTGAGCAAATCTTGTGATTTTTGGAACACCCAATTGGATTTTTTCCATAAATTCGACATTTTGAAAAGCAATACATGTAAAAAAAA
>BNJU01001958.1_pt1 | contig 23408 bp, 32 predicted proteins | sample 8539281 | NCBI WGS metagenome assembly BNJU01 (sample SAMD00202456, study PRJDB9452) | human saliva metagenome | isolation source: human saliva | place: Japan
TCGAGTTTCAATCAAAATGAAAAACCGAGGTTTAGGCCTCGGTTTTTTTGTGCAGTTCTTTCTTTTTATACCTTTTGCAAGCCCCTGTATCGTTAAATATTTCATTGTGATATGAAGGAATAGTTGCTATAATAGGATATTCTATGAAATAAGGAGGACTTATGAAAAACGTTAAACAGATTCTTTTAGCTGGACTAGCTTTCTTAGTACTATTTTTCCTCGTAGCCTGTGGTCCAAAAAGTGATAATGGGACTTATGTATTCGAACCCACAACAGATGAAGCGAGGAAGAGGCTACCAAGTGAACTTGCTTATATCATTTCAGATGATTATAAATTTAAGGTTTCGATTATCATTAAGGATAAAGAAGGCCTTATGAAGGTTCAAATAAAATCAAATGTTCAAAATACCAATCAATCCTATGATTTTAAGGTTGACCAAAAACACAAAATATTTGTAATGAAGAATGACTACAGTGTGACAAAGATGTCGTATCAAATTTCTAATCATACCCTAACCTTTAAGGATGTGAAAGAATCAAAATCGAGTGGTTCTGATATTTTTTTATAAACTATATAAAAATGGCTAAGTTTAAAAAAAGTTAAATAATTTAGCGAAGGTAGGTACGGATCCTGCCTTTTTAAACATACAAATATGATCCGTAAAATATATTACAATCATTTTACATTTGCAAAATATTCTTGAGAGTTTGTTGATTTGTTGCTATAATGGTGGTAAATCATATCATTAAGGAGAAGATGATGAAAAATTTTAAACGTCTTTTATTAGCGCTTATAGCTGTCTTTGCAGCAGTCCTTCTTGTAGCTTGTGGCGCTAAAAGCGATAATGGAACTTATGTTTTTGAGCCAAGCAAAGAAGAGGCTATTAAAATGCTTCCAGATGAGCTTCAGGGATTGGCTGGTGATGGGTTCAATGTAAAAATTTCGATTGCTATTCAGGGGGATAAGGCTGAATACAAGAGTGAAACTGAATTTGCTGGCAATAAAAAAGAAAGTAAGTATGAGTATAAAGTCGACCAAAAGGCAAAAACTATGAAATATGAAGCACAAGGCATGAAAGTAGAGCTTTCTTATGAAATTTCTAATGATGTACTGACGATAAAGAAAGTTAAAAACTCTGTCGTTAGCGATAATGATTTTTTCAGCAATTACTTGAAAGTTGCTAAATTCAAAAAAGTTAAATAATAAGTAAGGCAGGATTTAAATCCTGCCTTTGTATATGTATTTATGATGATTTTTATACTAGGATTCTAACTAATTCTGGATATTTTTAGCGAATATCGTATAGGATGAACATAGTTAAAGAGACACGTTAACAATTCATTGCGATGCAATAGAATTGTTGCTATAATAGGGTTATTCTATGTAATAAGGAGCACTTATGAAAAACGTTAAACAGATTATTTTAGCTTTCGTTGCAGTTTTTGCAGCAGTCCTCTTGGTGGCATGTGGTGCCAAAAGTGATAATGGGACTTATGTCTACAAACCATCAAAAACTGAACTCAAGAAAAATTCTTGAAAGATCAAGGAGCTTATCAGGTAGTCAGATATTGAGTCTATGGAAACGTTAAATATTCTTGAAGTTGTCTATTGAGATCAAACGATTCTAAAAGGATACCCTCAGCATCTGCAGCTGAAAGTCGCTGGTCATAAAGAATGTAGCGATCTCATGATGTCAAAATCAATCAAAAAGAGAAAACAATCTCGTCAAATGATAGTAGAGGAGAAAAGATTACATACAAGGTCGATGGTGACTATTTGACATTTGATCTTTCTAAGTTAAGTAATAGCAACCAAGGGGATCTTATGATTCTTAAAAAAACGCTAAACTCAAACGCACGAAAATAATGCAAGTGAAGAGCGGGGAAACCTGCTCTTTTGCTTTACTTTTATGCCTAGTTTGGTATAATGAATGAGACTACAGATGGGACTGGGGCAGGAATGATTTTCTTTGAAAATGATTTCGTCTCGCTCCCTCTTTTCTGTGTGATCAAGGTTATTATTTATGGAAAAGGAGAATCATCTATGCTTTATATTTGGTCTTACTTGAAAAAGTATCCCAAGTGGCTAGCCCTGAATCTATTTTCAGCGGTCCTGTTTGTTATTGTCAATTTGGGCTTGCCAACGGTTCTAGCTCGCATGATTGATGAAGGGATTAACCCGCGTGATGTGGACCGGCTGTATTTCTGGGGCTGGGTCATGTTTGCGATTATTTTGCTTGGGATTGTGGGGCGGATTATCTTGTCTTACGCGGTTGGTCAGCTAACGACCACCATGGTCCGCGATATGCGCAATGACCTCTATGCTAAGTTACAGGAGTACTCGCATCGCGAGTATGAGCAAATTGGGGTATCGTCATTGGTCACTCGCTTGACTTCGGATGCCTTTGTTTTGATGCAGTTTGCGGATTCTATGTTGAAGATGGGGGTCATCACACCCTTGATGATGGTTTCCAGTGTTCTCTTGATTTTAACAACCAGTCCTTCTTTAGCGTGGATTGTAGCGGTTTCTGTACCATTTCTTGCGGTCGTCGTCTGGTATGTGGCAGTTAAGACACGTCCTCTTTCTGAGAAACAACAAAAGACCCTCGACCATCTCAATCAATTTGCGCGTGAAAATTTGACTGGACTTCGTGTGATTCGTGCCTTTGCCCGTGAAGAATTCCAAGAGGATAAATTTGCGGCTGAAAATGAAGTCTACGCAGAAAACTCGAATAAATTGTTCAAACTAACTGGTTTGACAGAACCCCTATTTGTGCAGATCATCATAGCTATGATTGTGGCGATTGTCTGGTTTGCTTTGGATCCTCTTCATGACGGTAGTTTGAAAATTGGGGATCTGGTTGCCTTTATTGAGTATAGCTTCCACGCGCTCTTATCTTTCCTCTTTTTAGCCAATCTCTTTACTATGTATCCTCGGACTGCGGTTTCTAGCCGTCGTCTCAAGGAAATCATGGACATGCCCATTTCGATTGATCCAAATGAGAATGGTGTAACAGAAACAGCGTCTCGTGGCTATTTGGAATTTGACAATGTCACCTTTGCTTATCCAGGTGAGACAGAAAGTCCGGTTCTTCACAACATTTCCTTTCAGGCCAAACCTGGTGAAACGATTGCCTTTATCGGCTCGACTGGTTCTGGGAAATCTTCGCTTGTGCAGTTGATTCCTCGATTCTATGATGTCACCTTAGGAAAAATTTTGGTCGATGGTGTGGATGTCCGAGATTACAATCTGAAAGCCCTTCGCCAAAAGATTGGTTTTATTCCGCAAAAGGCTTTGCTCTTTACAGGAACCATTGCTGAAAACCTTCGTTATGGGAAAGAAGATGCATCTGTACAAGAGCTAGAACAAGCGGCTGAAATTTCCCAAGCCAAAGAATTTATTGACAGTCGCGAGGAACGCTTTGACACGCATTTGGCAGAAGGTGGTAGCAACCTTTCAGGTGGCCAAAAACAACGCTTGTCCATCGCTCGTGCAGTTGTCAAAGATCCTGATATTTTTATCTTTGATGATTCCTTCTCAGCCCTAGACTACAAGACGGATGCCACTTTGCGGAAGCGTCTCAAAGAAGTCACAGGAGATGCGACCGTCTTAATCGTAGCGCAACGCGTGGAACCATTATGGATGCGGATCAAATTATTGTCTTGGACCAAGGGGAAATCGTCGGTCGAGGAACCCACGATGAATTGATGGAAAGCAATGAGATCTATCGTGAAATTGCCAATTCGCAGCTCGATAGTCCGTCATTAACAGAGGAATAGAAAGGAGAAGCAGATGAAACAAGAACAAAACAGTTTTTTTAGTAGACTATGGACTTACTTGAGAGCCTATCGCTTGGAAGTTTGCTTGTCCATTTTCTTAAAAATTCTAAGTGTTATCATGAGTGTTGTCGAACCCTTTGTTCTGGGGCTTGCGATTACTGAGTTGACAAAAAATCTCATGGATATGGCAAAAGGCCTTGCGGGAGCTGGTCTTAACACCTCCTATATCGCGATCATTATGACGCTCTATCTATTCCGTGGGGTCCTCTATGAGTTGGGATCTTATTATTCCAACTATTTCATGACCAATGCTGTTCAAAAGACTGTTCAGGACATGCGAAATGATTTGTCTCATAAAATCAATCACATTCCGGTTTCCTATTTTGACCGGCATCAGTTCGGAGATTTGCTTGGACGTTTTACTAGCGATGTTGAAACCGTCTCGAATGCCTTGCAACAGTCCTTCTTACAAATCGTTAATGCTATCTTTACCTTGCTCTTTGTCATCAGCATGGTCTTGTACTTAAACATCCAGCTGGGGCTAGTGGTCATCTTGTCCATTCCGATCACTTATTTCAGTGCTCGATTTATCATGAAAAAATCTCAGCCTTACTTTAAAGAGCAGGCAGATGTTTTGGGGGCAATGAACGGCTTTGTGCAAGAAAATTTAACAGGCTTTAATGTCCTTAAGCTCTACGTTCGGGAAAAATCTTCCCAGGAAGAGTTTCATGATATTACCCATCACCTTCAAAAAAAGGTAGGGATTCAAGGCTAATTTCATTTCCGGCTTAATGATGCCGATTTTAAATGGGATTTCAGATTTGACTTATCTCATTATCGCTTTGTTGGGTGGCTTGCAAGTGATAGCAGGTCGTTTGACTGTGGGGAATATGCAGGCCTTCGTTCAATATGTTTGGCAGATCAACCAACCCATTCAAAACTTGACCCAATTGGCAGGTCAGCTACAAAGTGCCAAATCGTCTCTAGACCGGATTTTCCAAGTCATGGATGAACCAGATGAAGTAGCAGATGTGACAGAAACCCTTCTGGAGATTTGACAGGGCAAGTCAGCTTTTAAAAACGTTGATTTCCAATATGTAGCGGACAAAACCCTTGATTCGTGATTTCAACCTAGAAGTCAAACCAGGTGAAATGGTGGCCATTGTCGGACCAACCGGAGCAGGGAAAACAACCCTGATTAATTTGCTCATGCGCTTTTACGATGTGACTGCAGGATCGATTACGGTGGATGGTCATGATATTCGTCATCTATCTCGCCAAGATTACCGCAAACAATTCGGAATGGTGCTTCAGGATGCTTGGTTATATGAAGGAACCATCAAAGAAAACCTTCGCTTTGGTAATCTCGAGGCAACGGATGAAGAAATTGTTGAAGCCGCAAAGGCAGCCAATGTCGATCACTTTATCCGGACGCTTCCTGGTGGTTACAATATGGAAATGAACCAGGAGTCTAGCAATATTTCTCTAGGGCAAAAGCAACTCCTAACCATTGCGCGTGCGCTCCTAGCGGATCCTAAAATCTTGATTTTGGATGAAGCGACGTCTTCTGTCGATACGCGTTTAGAACTCTTGATTCAAAAAGCCATGAAGAATTTGATGAAAGGGCGGACTAGCTTTGTCATTGCTCACCGCTTGTCTACCATTCAAGAAGCAGATAAAATCCTTGTCCTCAAAGATGGCCAAATCATCGAGCAAGGAAATCACCAATCCTTGTTAGCAGATAAAGGATTCTACTATGAGCTCTACAATAGCCAATTTTCAAATAAAAAAGCGGAATAAGCTAAATAGGTTGAGATAGATTTCTCAACCTATTTTCTATAAGTCCTTTTGCAAAAAATGAAACTATTAGATCATTGCCTCTCTTCATTGACAGTGAGAAGGCATATCGGTATACTAGGTATAATCTAATTAGGAGGCCATCATGATGATTCGACCCGTTCAGCTCAGCGATGCAGCAGCTATCCGAGCGATTTACCAACCTTATGTGACAGAGACAGCCATTACCTTTGAGGTTGATGTGCCGACTGTCCAGGAATTTGAAAGACGCATCACAAAAACGCTGACCCAATTTCCTTATTTGGTCGCAGAAGTGGATGGGAAAGTTGTGGGGTATGCCTATGCCTCGACCTATTATGCACGCGCTGCCTATGATTGGACCACTGAATTATCTATTTATGTCGCAAAAGAAGCGCGTGGACAAGGGATCGGATCGGCTCTTTATACTGCCTTAGAAGAGAAGTTGCAAGCACGAGGCTATTTACGCTTTCTGGCTTGTATCGCAGTTCCGAACGAAGCGAGCATTTCCATGCATGAAAAGCGGGGCTATGTTCAAGTCGCTCATTTCCCAAAGATTGGCTATAAGTTTAACAAATGGCATGATATCGTCTGGATGCAAAGACCATAGACGGCCCTGTTAGGAAAATAAAGTAGAAATCACGACATTTGTAAATCACAATAGCTAATTATCCCTACCTTTTTCATAGGCTAAAACGATACTAATAAAATTACTGAAGGAGACCGAAAGTTGTGATGGTCTCCCCTACATGAAAGGAGTCTATATGACTCAAGAACAAAGTGCTAGGCTGTTACCTCAAAAGCCCTCCAGATGGGCCAAAATTCTACTTAACCGAAAGGTTCCCATTCTTCTGTTCTTCTTACTGGAATTGGCCTTTCTTGTCTTTTCATATCTCAGTCTACAAGAGCATTTCCCATCCATTATCTTATGGGAACACTTGTTGAGTGTCTTTACCTTCTTTTACTTGCTCAATCGTTCCATGGATTCTCGTTCCAAACTGTCCTGGGTGATTATCATTGCCCTCTTTCCAATTTTTGGGACGGCTCTGCTTTACTTTTCGTTAGCTGAGTTGGGTGTGAGACGCTTGAAGAAGCGGCTTGAGGATGCTACAGTGCAGGCATCCGATTATCTAAGCACCGATCCAGAAGTTGCTGATTATTTATCCCAAAGTGATCGCCAATTACAGAAATTAGCTTATTTTTTGGAGCATAGTCCAGCCCAGTTTCCTATCTACAGCAACACAGAGGTTACCTATTTTCCGCTTGGAGATGACATGCTTCCATCCTTGTTGGAGGATTTGAAAAAGGCCGAGCGTTATATCTTCATGGAATATTTCATCATTGACGAAGGGATCATGTGGGGTGAGATTTTAGCCATTTTAGAGGAGAAGGCCAATGCAGGTCTGGACGTTCGTGTCATGTTTGATGGGATGAATGAGATGACTACCTTGTCCTATGATTATATCGAGCGCTTGCACAAGGCTGGGATAAAAGCTCAGACCTTCTCACCAGTCAAGCCTATTCTATCAACCTATTACAATTACCGAGACCATCGAAAAATTACAGTAATTGATGGTCAAGTTGCTTATACTGGTGGCGTTAATATCGCTGATGAGTATGTCAATAAACGAGAACGCTTTGGTCATTGGAAGGACACGGCCCTTCGCTTAGATGGTTCAGCAGTTCAAACACTGAAAGCTCTCTTTTTGACCATGTGGACAGTGATTGGAATAGAAGATAAAAGGGATATGGAGCACTATCTACAAGAAAAACCTCAACAAAGAAAGAGTCAGGGCTTTGTACTCCCTTATGGCAATTCACCACTGACCTATCACAAGGTTGCAGAAAATGTTTATTTACATCTTTACTGAATACATCGACCAATTATGTCTCATATCATGACGCCTTATTTGATCTTTGGATGACGAATTGGTTCGAGCCATGACCTTTTGCGACCAGACGAGGTGTAGATGTTCGTATCATTATGCCAGGTATTCCAGATAAACAGTATGCCTTTGATATTGCGACGACCTATTTTAAAGTCCCTCTTGGATGCTGGCGTCCGTATTTTCCGTTATACCCCAGGCTTTGTCCATGCTAAAGTTTATGTTTCTGATAGCCAACAAGCTGTGGTAGGAACCATTAATACAGACTACCGAAGTCTCTATCAAAATTTTGAAGATGGGGTTTATCTCTACAAAAATCTGGAAGTGCTTCATATTGAACAAGATTTTTGAGAAACCCAAGAGCTCTCAGAGGAAGTCACTCTAGAAAGTTTATCTAAAATTCCTATGGCTCATCGTCTGGGTGGCTATCTCTTTTCTTTAATTGGGCCTTTGATGTAAAAAAGGAGGAATCATATGGATACAAAAATTCTTTTGAAATTGTTAGAAGACCAAGCTGATCTAGCGAAAGTCCCAGCAATGGAAGCTTATATGAAAAATAAATTCAGCTTTCTTGGCGTTCAAAAACCAATTCTCAAAAAGATTGAAAGAGAGTTTTTTAAACCTTTCATAAAGGATACAATTGATTGGACTTTTGTGGAAGAATGTTGGCAGCAACCTTACCGAGAGTTTCAATATATTGCTATGGATTATCTGGATAAAAAGAAGAAGGAGCTTAGACCTGAAGATTTCCAAAGCTAAAGGAATTGGCTCTAACCAAATCATGGTGGGACAGTATAGATCAATTGGACCTTATCATCGGAGAGATTACTTTGCACTATCCAGAAACTAAGCAGGTTATGCTGGATTGGAGTAAGGATCAGGACTTTTGGTTGAGGCGGCTTGCCATTGACCACCAGCTTATGATGAAAGAAAAAACAGATACGGATTTGTTAGAAAAAGTGATCCTCAATAATCTAGGTCAAAGCGAGTTCTTTATAAATAAGGCAATTGGCTGGAGTTTACGCAATTATTCCAAGGTTAATCCGGATTGGGTAGGGGCCTTTATTGACCGCTATCGAGATCAGTTGTCTCCTTTGAGCATTCGAGAAGGAAGCAAGTACCTACCCTCTTGACATTTTTTGGCCGTTCATGGTAAACTAGTTTTATGCGATGAGTCGATTGGCTCTTAGGAGCCTTTTGCGCTGAGGAGGTCTACATTCAATTGTAACGCAGGAGCGGACCTTGAGCAGTTGTGTGAACCGGCTGTTCTCATCGAAAGGTGCCTCGAATCCCTTACCATTTGGTAGGGGATTTTTTTGTTTGTTCCTTAGCTGAGGAGCTTTTCGATTAGATTGGTTATCTAATCTGTTGTCCAATAAACCCTTCTAAAAAAGAAGAGACTACCATAGTATGTTTGCTCTAATTTTATCACAGTGGTATAATAGGTGAAAAGATATAGCCCTATCTTTCATACCACCCATGGAAAGGAGATGTCTATGGAAGTTGAACAAAACCAGTCAAAGACTAGATGGTCGCAAGAAAAATTTCAGCGAATTAGTGAGCTGGAAAATTCAAAAGAGTATCAAGACCGGCTGTTTCTTATGAAGGAACAGATGAAGAGCAATCTTCATTGGAGGGCCGTCACCATTCTTGGTATTATTTTAGCTATACTATCTTTCCTACTTTTTAGATTGCGAGCAGTTATTATCATTCTTCCTGTTCTCGTTTTCTATTATTTACCTCAATACAAAAAAAGGCAGGCTTTATTCGGGGATAATGTTAGGTCCAATGATGAAATTTATATTAACGATTTTCTCTGTCCTATTCTGAAAGAAGTCTTTCCTCAAGCAGAGTTAACCTTGACAGCTAACTATGCTATGGATGCTTTACAGGTAGTTAGTCCTCGGTCAACCAAGTTTAATCTCTTTAATCAACTGTCCTTCCATGATGAAAGTAATCTCACAGTCGCCAACCTTTATGCTCACCATACAGAGACCAGGTATGAAACAGACTCAAATGGACACACCAGAACCGTCCAAGAAGAAGTGACGGATTTCGTTGGTCAACTCTTTTCTCTAAAGGCTCCGAGTCCCTTCCCAGGACATATGCGGGTAGTTCCGACCAAGAAATCCCTCTTTTTCAAAAGAGAAGTCAAAGGAGCCTATCCAGGTCCTGGAAAAAATGAGGTACAAATTGAAACAGAAGATATCCAGAACAACGAGAATTACAATATCTATTGTACGGATGAATTTGCTGCTCGAAAATTTTTGAAGCCTAAGGTGTTAGATTGGTTCGACAAGCAGATTGCTCAAAATGCGATGTGTGTCTACTTGGTAGAGGATCGTCTCTATATTTCCTTGTATACCAATCGCTATATTTTTCCAACACCAAGAAAGAAACAAGCTGTTGAGAATCTTTCCTTAGCTGCAGAGTATCAAAAACTCTGTATGGAGATTGATATCATTGATGAATTAACCAATATTTTTAAAGGAGAATGACGATGTCAGGTTTCATTATTGCACTTATTGTTTTTGCACTAGTAGTTGTTATGTGGTTTATCGGAGAAAGCAATCGCTTGAACCGTTATCAGGTCATGATTGAAGAATCAAAGAGGACGGTTGATATCACCCTTGGTTAAAACGCTACGACACCATTTCGGAAATGCTGAAAAGGTAGCTAAGGCTTATGCCAAACATGAAGAGAAAGATCTTTAGCTGAATTGGTAGCTCTTCGCCAAGGAGCCTCTATCCAAGAATCCAATCAAGTTATTACCAATCAAAATGATGTCTTTGGCACAAATTCGAGCAGTGGGTGAGAAACTATCCAGAGCTCTTGTCTTCTAACCAATTCTTGGCCTTGCAAAAAGAAATTGCAGACGAAAATGAAGATCTTGCTGCAGCTAAACGCATTGTCAACAGTAATGTCAGCCACATCAATCAAGAAATTGTAACCTTCCCAACTTCAGTAGTTGCAGGGTATCAAAGGGATCCATCAGTTCCAGTTTCTTGCTGAAGATACACAAGGTAAGAAAGGATTTAAGTGACTTTGAATTATGACCTTGACTAAATAGATATTTATTATAATTAACCATCAAAAATCCTGGTCTTAGAATCAGGATTTTTCCTACTGTTGGTACTTTTTCATTTATGACAAAAAAATTGTATAATAGTACAAATACTCAATTTTTTTAGAAAAATTTTGAAAGAGGATTTACTATGGGATACACAGTTGCTGTTGTCGGTGCTACAGGTGCCGTTGGTGCTCAAATGATCAAAATGTTGGAAGAATCTACTCTTCCAATCGATAAGATTCGCTACCTTGCGTCTGCACGTTCTGCAGGAAAGTTTTGCAATTTAAAGGGCAAGACGTGACCATTGAAGAAACGACTGAAGATGCTTTTGAAGGGGTTGATATTGCCCTTTTCTCAGCTGGTGGTTCAACATCTGCCAAATATGCACCTTATGCGGTGAAAGCAGGCGCAGTAGTGGTCGATAACACTTCATATTTCCGTCAAAATCCGGATGTCCCATTGGTTGTTCCTGAAGTGAATGCACATGCGCTTGATGCTCATAACGGAATTATCTCTTGTCCAAACTGTTCAACCATCCAAATGATGGTCGCTCTTGAGCCGGTTCGTCAAAAATGGGGCTTGGACCGTATCATCGTGTCTACTTACCAAGCTGTATCAGGGGCTGGTATGGGAGCTATTCTTGAAACCCAACGTGAGTTGAAGGAAGTTTTGAATGATGGTGTCAACCCACGCGATGTCCAAGCGGAAATCTTGCCATGCGGTGGTGATAAAAAACATTACCCAATTGCTTTCAACGCTCTTCCACAAATCGACGTCTTCACAGAAAATGACTATACTTACGAAGAAATGAAGATGACGAATGAAACCAAGAAAATCATGGAAGATGATAGCATTGCCGTTTCAGCAACTTGTGTGCGGATTCCAGTCTTGTCAGCTCACTCAGAGTCAGTCTACATTGAAACAAAAGAAGTGGCACCAATTGACGAAGTGAAAGCTGCTATTGCTTGCCTTCCCAGGTGCAGTCCTTGAAGACGATGTTGCTCACCAAATCTACCCACAAGCCGTTAATGCGGTCGGTTCACGCGATACTTTCGTTGGACGGATTCGTAAAGACTTGGATGCTGAAAAAGGGATCCACATGTGGGTTGTTTCAGATAACCTCCTTAAAGGAGCTGCTTGGAACTCAGTCCAAATCGCAGAAACTCTTCATGAACGTGGACTCGTACGACCAACAGCTGAATTGAAGTTTGAATTGAAATAGGGAGCAAAACAGAAATCAGTAACTCGAAGAGTTTGATTTCTTCCTTAGTTATTTAGCGAATCAACTTGTTTTATAAACAGATCATGAGGCAAAGGCAAGCAGGCCCCAGCCTCTTTCTTATATAGAGAAAGGTTTTTCTATGTCTTATAATGATTTGAAAGATTGTAAAATCATCACTGCATTTATCACCCCCTTCCATGAAGATGGAACCATTAATTTTGACGCTCTTCCTGCCTTGATCGAGCACCTCTTGGCACATCATACAGATGGGATTCTCTTAGCTGGAACGACTGCAGAAAGTCCAACTCTGACCCACGATGAGGAATTGCAACTCTTTGCGGCCGTTCAAAAGATTGTCAATGGTCGAGTTCCTTTGATCGCTGGTGTCGGAACCAATGAAACCCGCGACTCGATTGAGTTCGTTAAAGAAGTGGATGCTTTTGGTGGCTTTGCAGCAGGATTGGCTATCGTCCCTTACTACAACAAACCATCCCAAGAAGGAATGTATCAACACTTTAAAGCGATTGCGGATGCATCTAATCTTCCGATTATTATCTACAATATTCCAGGGCGCGTGGTTGTGGAAATGACACCTGAAACCATGCTTCGTTTGGCAGAACACCCAAATATCATCGGGGTCAAAGAGTGTACAACCCTTGCTAATATGGCCTATTTGATTGAACACAAGCCAGAAGAATTTCTCATCTATACAGGGGAAGATGGAGATGCTTTCCATGCGATGAACCTTGGGGCTGATGGAGTGATCTCAGTGGCTTCTCATACAAATGGAGATGAAATGCATGAGATGTTCCAAGCCATTGAACACAACGATATTAAAAAGGCTGCGGCTATCCAACGTCAGTTTATCCCTAAAGTCAACGCTCTCTTCTCATATCCAAGTCCAGCTCCTGTCAAAGCTGTCTTGAACTATATGGGCTTTGAAGCAGGGCCAACTCGTTTGCCATTGGTGCCAGCACCAGCAGAAGAAGCGAAGCGCATTATCAAGGTTGTAGTAGATGGGGATTACCATGCATCTAAAGAGATCATTACGGGAGTTCTTCGCCCGGATTATTAATAAAATTGTCATGAGGAATGTATGTCAGAGTTAGAGAAAACAGAGTTGGAAAAAACGGATTCAGAAAAATCAGAACTAGAAAAATTTAAAGAACGTCATAGCCTTGAAAAGTTAAATGGTGTGATAGTCCATGATAAACCGACCATTAAAACAGGTGAAAAAGCTGGATGCATCGGCGCTCTCTTACTTTTAATTGGATTTGGAACAGGGATTATTTTGTTACTTCTTCATTTCATATTTGATTTCGATTCCAAGCTACTCAATCTTCTTTGGGAATCAATAGCAGCTTTAGGATTCATTTTTAGTTTAGCAGGGGCTTTTCAAATCGGTCCCCTTACAATACACCGCTACTCAAGAGAAGCCGATAAGGATAAACATTTTGAAATCGATAGAGCCTATCATCTCTATAATGTTCTCTATAAACAGACTAAAACAGTCCTTCTCCAATATGATAGTGACGAAGATCAGCTGATTGCTGTCAATGCTGGTGGTGAACTACTAGTGGAACTCCTTAGAAAAGTAGAGATGGAGAAGTTAGCTCTGAAGAAAATTTTGAAGACCTTCCGTTTGGACCATGTCTCTGACCATCTTTGGAGATTAACCTACAGCTATAAAAAAAGAAGATGTGGTCATGGAAAAAAAAGTGATCGTTAGATTTTTTTCATCCAATCAACCACAGTAAGTCCTGAAAAGAGCTTTTGATTCTTGGCAAAAAAAATTATATAATAAAGTAGTAGGTCTTCATTTCTTTATAAAGGAAATGGAGTATTCATGAAAATTTAAACATAAAGGAGACTCCGATGGAAGTCATTAAACGTAGTGGAGAAGTGGTTGAATTCAACCCAGATAAAATTTACCAAGCTATTTTGAAAGCTGCGCAAGTTGTCTATGTTTTGACAGATGATTTGCGACAAAACCTAGCTCAAGTGACCAAGAAAGTTGCTATGGATTTAGATGAAGCTCAAGTAGAACGCGCAACCATCAGTATGATCCAATCATTAGTGGAACAACGCTTGCTGGGAGCAGGTTATATTACCATTGCAGAACACTACATTTCTTATCGCTTGCAACGCGATTTGGAACGGAGTGGTTATGGTGATCACATCGCCGTGCATTTGCATTTTGAGCAAATTCGCTAAGATAGATAGTGCTCGCTAGGTAGAGCCATCGTGTTTGAACCACCCTTATAGGGTGGTTTTGACTGTCTAGCAAATTAGTTTATTTCGAAAGGTTTACTTGTATGCAAAACCCAACCATCTATACCTATCTCAATCAGGATTTTACAGCTATTCCACTTTTTGATGGATTGAGCGTCGATGGTGTTTCTCAAGGAAATCAGGCAGATTTGCATCTGGCTGATGATTTTCAGTCCCCCTCTGAAGCTGTTTTCTATTTTCTAAACAGTCAATGGTTTCTTGAATGTTTGTCTGGGATGATTGAGGTGGATGGTGTCACCCTATCCGAAAAAAACCAACGTGTTTTATTAAATCATCGTTCCATTATCCATCTTTGTGACGCCGACGGCCATGTTTTTCGCTCAAAATTCATCGTTGTTGAAATGCAATCTCTAGAGTGGAAGACCATTGCAAAAGATGCATTTCCGATGGATCTGTCCTCGCTTGCTAGGATTGATTGTGCAGTCTTATCGAATCAGGTGGTTGTCCGATTAGGAGATCAGATCATTTACCAGGATCTTCAGGCAGCAGCTGCAGATTCATCTGTTTCAACGAGGGAGCACAATGATTTTTCCCATTCATCACTAACGATTGCTATTCAAGATGTAACGGTCGGAAATCTCTTAAATCGTAAGACCATCCTCAAGGATATTCAGGTTGAATTTAAACCCAAGGAAATGATTTTAATTCTGGGTGGTTCTGGTGCTGGAAAATCAACCTTTATGGAAGCAGTGACAGGACTTGTTCATTCAAATACCAGTGCTTATTTTAATGGCGTGGATCTGTTAAATGATGGAAAAACAAGGGTCATCACCCTGGCTCCTCAATCCCCTGACGAGCATTACCGCATGGAAGACACGGTCTATAAGAATCTCGAAGATGCAGCAAAGCTCTACGGTCCATCCGAATTAGCAGACAATCCTGAACTTCGTAAAGAAGAAGTGCTATCTGTTCTGAGAAAACTGGACTTAGAATCTGTCAAAGGATCCAAGTGTTCTTCTCTATCTGGCGGACAAAAGAAAAAACTCACGATTGCTATGGAATACATCACGCGCCCTGAAATCCTCTTTATGGATGAGCCGGATTCTGGTGTCGATGGGAGTATGGTCATGGAGGTCATGACCACATTGAGAGAGATTACAGATGAAGGAAAAATCTTATGTGTCATCACGCATACGCCCGATCGTATTCGTCATCTCTTTGACAAGGTCATGGTGGTCGGAAAGAGTTCGGAAGGCTGTGGTAGACTGTGTTACTTTGGCTCCGTAGACAATGCGCTAACAGTCTTTGCTGCTCAGAGTTTAGAAGAAATCGTTCATAAAATTTCAGGTGCTGAAAATGCAGCTCTTGTTGACCAATATGTTCAATGGTTTGAAAATGAAAGGAGAGGTGGCCATGCTGGATAAGAAGCAAGTCTCGATTTATTTTAGAAAATTCCTTCGACTCCTCATCAACAAGAAATCTCTATTTTTTGTCTTAGAAGCGATTCTTCTTCCTTTCATCATTTCGATCGCTTTTTGATGCCAATGAAGTTTTTTTGATAAATACCATATTACGAGAACTTGTTCCATTATGTTTATTTCTGCAGCACTCTGGATTGGTCTCTTTAATTCAGTGACCAGTATTTGTAATGAGCGTAAAGTTATCAAGTTTGAGTACCAAATTAAAGGCTTGTCCTTGCCTTCTTATGTGACGGCGCGCGTGCTAACAGAGTTGGTGCTTTGTTTCGCGGAAGCGATCTTAATGATTGGAACCATTGTTGTGCGCTATCCACGTATCCAAGGAAACAGTAGCCAGATATTCCTTTTTGGGATCACTTTGTTTTTGGTGATCTTTACTTCAGATATGTTGGCCTTATTGATTTCAGCCTTTGTTAAAAAATCATCCCAAGCGATGACAGCCATGCCGCTAGTATTGATGGTTCAATTGCTGTTTTTCCAATTTTCTCCAATCCTTAGATGAGAAAAATTCCATTTTTAGTCTGGATCTCACATGCGACCATTACGAGATGGGGAACAACGGCCTTCTTTCGGATTGCAAACATGAATAATATGGTCCCGTCTCAAGGTCATACTGACTGGCAAGTTTATCAAAAAGATGGGGTAGGAACCTATGCTTATGATCTACTTGCGATTCTTGGAAATTGGGGAGTCTTGCTTGCTTTTGCAGCTCTATTTATAGTCGCAACTTCCCTCGTATTGACTTCTGTCCGTAAGGACGCTCGATAAAAAATAAGGAGATGATTTATGAAAAACTGTACCAATTGCCAGGCACCTATCAATGCTGGTGATGCCTTTTGTTCTAAGTGTGGAGCTAAAGTTCAAGTAGCTGCCCAAGCTGAACCAAAAGCTGTTACGTTTCAACCAAAGACAGTGCAATTAGGGCCAACTCCCACTCAAGCCCCAGCACCTAAAAAAACCAAAAGAAACATGAAAGGAATTTTAGCAGGGATTTTTGTACTTCTTGCTATCATTACTGTTGCAGGTTATTTCTTTTTAAACCGTGGTAGTAGTGACACCATTAATTTAGAGGACTATGTAAAGCTAAAATTTGAGGGGAATGATGGTGAAGGCTATATTGTTGAGAAGTCAGTTAGTTTGAACAAGGAAAATTTAGATCGGGATATCAAGAAAAAGATAGAAGCAGAAGGCTTGAATACTGAGAGTTCAAACTACAATATCGATCAGCTTGTTTCAAAAGTAGAATTTAGTGTTTATAAAGGGGATGAACTGATCGATGTAAAAGAACGCAAGAACCTAAACAATCATGATAAAATTACAGTCAAATTACTTTACGATAAAAGCGATCTTGAAGACATGATACCTGGCCTTCACTTTACTGGTACATCTGTAACTCAGGAGGCAGATCTTATCCCGCTTGTAGGGATTGACCCCTTTAAGGGTTTTTATCCAAAAATCAAGGGCATTTCTCCAAATGGAAGGTTATCAAAACCATCTAAATTTGAAGGAAAAGATCTAGAAATTATTGCAAAAGCAACCGCTAACTATGGCTTCCCATTTGATTATTATCTGAACGGTAAAGAAGTTTCAAGTAATGATCCCATTGCAGTTGGAGATGAAATCGAAATTCGTCTCAATGAAAGTGGTAAAAATGCATTGAAAAAAAGAAGGTCAAACTGTTGAGAAAGGAAAAAGATAGCAAGAAATACAAGGTCACCTTGGCTGATTTTTGAGGAAGGGGCTTATGTGACTTCCTTGTCAAAAAGTGGATGAGGATACACAGAAGCCATCTCTAAAGAAATGTAGAGGATGCAGCAAAAGGCTTATGCGACTGACCGCAATTATAAAGACCTTCCAAAAATTTGAAGGATGGCTTTTGCGGCAATCAAAGATGGGGTTGATTGGGGAGGGACATTTGATTCCAAAATTCCACAAATGGTCTATGTATACTCTATTACCAATACATCTTATGGTAAATCAAAAAAACAAGTTATTTTTGTCATTTCAAAGATAGCGGTTATTGAACAGGTCGAAAAATCATGGAAAAAGCCAACGTTCATAAAAAAACCTGGAAAAAAACCATTCAAACCTTTGAGAAAAAAATGCTAAGAAGTACGACTTCAAAAGCATGTCTGATGAGAATGACTTGAAGAACTACTTTACTAGAAATATCGACACCTATACCTATACAATGGACGATCAATTGAAATCGTTGATAAATTGGACAGAATAGAAGAAAAAGAAGTTACTTCGGTAGCTTCTTTTTAGTATTTTATTAATCACAGTGATTCCAGAAAACATGGTATAATAGAGGAGATTGAACTGGAAAGGAAGTGAGATTATGGCAACTATTCAATGGTTTCCTGGACACATGTCCAAAGCTAGAAGACAAGTACAAGATAGTTTAAAATTCGTGGATTTTGTGACGGTTTTGGTAGATGCTCGTTTGCCCCTATCAAGCCAAAATCCTATGTTAACAAAAATTGTTGGTGATAAGCCCAAATTAATGATTTTGAACAAGGGTGACTTGGCAGATCCTGTCGCAACAAAAGAATGGCAGGACTATTTTGAATCTCAGGGGATCAAAACCTTGGCGATCAACTCCAAAGAGCAATCTACGGTTAAGAAGGTCACAGATGCTGCTAAGAGTTTGATGGCTGATAAAATTGCCCGTCAAAAGGAACGGGGGATTCAGATTGAAACCCTTCGGACCATGATCATCGGGATTCCTAATGCTGGGAAATCAACTTTAATGAACCGCTTAGCAGGGAAAAAGATTGCTGTTGTTGGAAATAAACCAGGGGTAACCAAGGGGCAACAATGGTTGAAAACCAATAAGGATCTCGAAATTTTGGATACCCCAGGGATTCTCTGGCCTAAGTTTGAAGATGAAGAAGTGGCCTTAAAGCTCGCTTTAACAGGCGCCATCAAGGACCAGTTGCTTCCGATGGATGAAGTAACCATCTTTGGTCTCAACTATTTTAAAGAGCATTATCCAGCTGTTTTGCAGGAACGTTTTAAACAAATGGATCTGGAACAAGAAGCTCCTGAAATCATTATGGAGATGACCCAAAAATTAGGATTTCGCGAGGATTACGACCGCTTTTACCAACTCTTTGTCAAAGATGTTCGCGATGGGAAAATTGGGACGGTATACGTTGGATCGCGTAGGGGAAATTGATGGCAACCATTAAGGAAATTAAAGAACAATTAGCAAACATCCAGCGGTTAGACGATCCTTTATTGACTGAATTGGAACAGGATAGCCGATCTGGGGTGATCCAAGCGATCGCAAAAGCAAAAAGAGAATCCAAAAACGGATAGATGAAGATGAGCGCTTGGAAGGAATGCTGGTCTATGAAAAAGAATGCTATGCGTGGGATTGATCTTATTGCAGGTGTGGATGAAGTGGGACGCGGCCCATTAGCGGGTCCAGTTGTTGGAGCTGCTGTGATCTTGCCGAAAGCTTGTAAGATTCCAGGACTCAACGATAGTAAAAAGATTCCAAAATCCAAGCACAAGGAAATCTATGAGGCTGTGCTCCAAGAAGCTATTGCGATCAGCATTGGCGTCAAGGACAATCACGTGATTGACCAAGTCAATATCTATGAAGCTACGAAGCTAGCCATGATGGAGGCCATTGGTCAGCTAGAGCCTCAACCCCAGCATCTTTTGATTGATGCTATGAAGTTAGATCTTCCAATTTCCCAAACTAGTATCATCAAAGGGGATGCTAACTCCTTATCCATTGCTGCAGCATCCATCGTAGCTAAGGTGACTCGGGATCAGATGATGGAAGAGTTTGATAAAGAATATCCGGGTTATGATTTTGCGCAGAATGCTGGCTATGGGACAGCTAAGCATCTGGCTGGCCTCGACAAGCTGGGAGTGACTCCTATCCATCGGCGTTCATTTGAACCCGTCAAATCAATGTGTGAGGATTAGGCTATGCTATTTACTATCGATATCGGAGGGACCTTTATAAAGTACGGTCTGATGGACGCAGACTATCAATTGGTTCATACAGACAAGATCCCAACACCACCTACGATTGAGGAGTTTTGGCAAGGTTTAGAAGGAATCGTTGCTCCTGTACGTGAAGAAATCGAGGGGATCGCCATTTCATGCCCTGGTGAGATCCAAAAGAGCCTTGGCTTTGTCTTTAGGGGAGGTCTCATTCCATATTTACGCGGCATTCCTCTAGCAAGTAGACTCGAACAAACATTTCAAGTACCTGTCACCGTTCTTAATGATGGAGAAGCTGCTGGTTTAGCGGAAGCAAGGCTTGGTAATCTAAAAGATTGTCCTTGCGGTACGACCTTGGTCTTAGGGACAGGAGTAGGCCTTGCTCTTCTTTCTAACGGCGACCTATTGAGAGGATGGCAACTGACAGAATACATTCGGTCTTTTGATAAGGCAGAAAGAACACCAGAAAATCGCCGCTTTCATCGCGAACTCTTTTTGCAAGGCATTTCCAATCTTTTGGAAAACACCGGTTCAGCTGTTCAATTTGTTGAGAAGGCTAGTCACATCTTGAACCTAGAAAAGACAGATGGTATAGCTGTTTTCAAGGCTCTTGATCAAGGAGGCCATGAGGAGCTGATATCCTTGTTTCAGGCTTATTGTCACGATATTGCTATTCTGATCCTTAACCTTCAGTCTTTGCTCTTGCTTGAAAAAGTGACGATTGGAGGGGGTATTAGTAGTCAACCACTACTGATCGATGAGATCAGTCGACAATACCATAACCTACTCTCTCAAAAAGGGGCATAAACAATTTGAGGCCTTGCCGATCCAAGCGGCTCGCTTCCACAATGAAAGCAACTTGATTGGTGCGGCATCTTACTTTTATTCTTCGACACATCAAAAAAAGTTCTAGAAATAGGGCTTTTTTTCTTTTCTTTTTCGAATTAATAAGTGAGAGGAAGTGGAAGGTGACCATGGAGAAATTTGAAATCTTTAAATTAAAAGAAGCCGGTTTATCAAATGAGCAAGTATTGAGAGTCTTGGACTACTGTAGGAAAGACCAAGTATTACCAAGCTTAGAAGTGATAGCAAGGATCGCTCGCTGTCGCAGTATTATTCATTTTGTAGACAAATACAGGCAACTGGATGAAGACCATTTACACAAGGAGTTTGAACGGTTCCCGTCTCTATCCATTTTTTTGATCCTGAATACCCTGAGGAATTGCTACAGATCTACAATCCTCCTGTACTCCTTTTTTACCAAGGAAATTTGCAACTGTTAACCAGACCGAAGATTGCAGTTGTTGGAGCTCGAGAGACCACGCGAGAAGGGGTGCGATCTGTAGAGAAAATTATTAAGGAACTTGGGAATGAACTGGTCATTGTTAGTGGACTTGCTAAAGGGAATTGATGCGACAGCTCATTATGCCAGTATACGAAATGGTGGCAAGACCATCGGAGTGATTGGAACGGGACTAGATGTCTTTTATCCAAAGAGCAATCAAAGACTACAGGTGCATATGGGAGAACACCATCTGATCTTGAGCGAGTATGGTCCAGGGCAGGCCCCACTTAAGTTTCATTTTCCTGAGCGAAATCGCATCATTGCAGGTCTCTGTCAGGCAGTGATTGTGGCAGAGGCGCGACTCCGTTCAGGGAGTTTGATTACTTGTGAGCGTGCTATGGAAGAAGGCAGAGACGTTTTTGCTATTCCAGGAAATATTTTAGATGGAAAATCTGCAGGCTGCCATCACCTGATTCAAGAAGGCGCAAAGCTTGTCACATCAGGCCAGGACATTCTTGATGAATTGAAATACGAATTGTGATTTTCCTATAGGAGAAGTTCCTAGTTGACATCTTTCTTAAAATGTATTAAACTCAATGAGATTTATACAATACAGAGGGATAAAACGTGGTAACAAAAAAGAAAAGCAGTACAGCCAAGAAAAATTTGGTGATTGTGGAGTCTCCTGCGAAGGCCAAAACAATCGAAAAAAATACCTTGGTCGTAACTACAAAGTCATGGCTAGTGTGGGCCATATTCGGGACCTGAAAAAAATCAACCATGTCGATTGACTTTCGACAATAACTATGAACCGGAGTATATCAATATTCGCGGAAAAGGTCCCTTTGATCAATGATTTGAAAAAAAGAAGCTAAAAAAGCCAAACAAGTCTTTCTCGCAAGTGACCCGGATCGCGAAGGAGAAGCTATTTCTTGGCATTTAGCGCATATTTTGAACTTGGATGCCAAAGGAAAAAGAACCGTGTGGTCTTTAACGAAATCACCAAGGATGCCGTTAAAAAAATGCCTTCAAAGAACCGCGCCAAATCGATATGGACTTGGTCGATGCCCAACAAGCACGTCGGGTCTTGGACCGGATTGTAGGGTATTCAATTTCGCCTATTCTTTGGAAAAAGGTTAAAAAAGGACTTTCTGCAGGGCGCGTGCAATCAGTTGCCCTCAAACTAATCATTGATCGTGAAAACGAAATTAATGATTTCAAGCCGGAAGAATACTGGACCATTGATGGTGTCTTCAAAAAAGGGACCAAACAATTCCAAGCCAGCTTCTATGGGATTGATGGCAAGAAGATGAAGCTCAACACCAATGAAGAGGTGAAAGCTGTTCTTGAACGCTTAGAGGGTAAAGATTTTTACCGTTGAGAAGGTGGAAAAAGAAAGAGCGTCGTCGGAATGCGCCACTTCCATACACCACCTCTTCTATGCAGATGGATGCTGCCAATAAGATCAACTTCCGTACGCGTAAGACCATGATGGTTGCCCAGCAGTTGTATGAAGGAATTAATATTGGCTCTGGTGTTCAAGGTTTGATTACCTATATGCGTACCGATTCTACACGGATCAGTCCAGTTGCGCAAAATGAGGCAGCGAACTTTATCGTGGATCGCTTCGGTGAGAAATATTCCAAGCATGGAAGCCGCGTGAAAAATGCTTCTGGTGCCCAAGATGCCCACGAAGCGATTCGTCCATCCAGCGTCTTCAATACTCCTGAGAGCATTGCCAAATACTTGGACAAAGACCAATTAAAACTCTACACTTTGATTTGGAACCGCTTTGTAGCTAGTCAAATGACAGCTGCTGTCTTTGATACCATGAATGTCCGTTTGGGGCAAAATGGGGTTCAGTATACAGCAAATGGGAGCCAGGTGAAGTTTGATGGTTATTTGGCTATTTATAACGACTCAGATAAGAACAAGATGTTGCCGGATATGGTAGAAGGCGATATTGTTAAGCAAGTCAATAGCAAGCCGGAGCAACACTTTACCCAACCACCTGCTCGATATTCTGAAGCGACTTTGATTAAGACCTTGGAAGAGAACGGTGTTGGTCGTCCTTCAACCTATGCTCCGACCATTGAGACCATTCAAAAACGCTATTATGTGAAGCTGGTAGCTAAACGTTTTGAACCAACGGAATTAGGGGAAATCGTCAATAAACTGATTGTTGAATTCTTCCCAGATATTGTCAACGTGACCTTCACAGCAGAGATGGAAGGGGAAACTCGATGATGTCGAACTTGGAAAGGAAGAGTGGCAAAAAGTCATTGATGCCTTCTACAAACCATTCTCTAAGGAAGTCGTAAAGGCTGAAGAAGAGATGGAAAAAATCCAAATTAAAGATGAACCAGCTGGTTTTGATTGTGAAGTCTGTGGTAGCCCGATGGTGATTAAATTAGGACGTTTTGGTAAGTTCTATGCTTGTAGTAATTTCCCAGATTGTCGTCATACGCAAGCCATTGTCAAAGAAATCGGGGTGGAATGTCCTGACTGTCATCAGGGACAAATCATAGAGCGTAAAACCAAGCGCAACCGTATCTTCTATGGATGCAATCGCTATCCAGAGTGTGAATTCACCTCTTGGGATAAGCCGATCGGTCCGGGATTGTAAAATGTGTACTACTTAATTGAGAAAAAAAAGCAATACGTAATGACTTCC
>BNJU01003861.1_pt1 | contig 23372 bp, 41 predicted proteins | sample 8539281 | NCBI WGS metagenome assembly BNJU01 (sample SAMD00202456, study PRJDB9452) | human saliva metagenome | isolation source: human saliva | place: Japan
CAAACAATCACTGACTTCCATTGTGAATTTTGTTTAGTAGGTGTTGTTTTTGTTCAAAGACAACTCGTGTGGAACCATAATCGGTACCTTTCTAGCACCACACTTTCCACAATGTTTTCAGGTTTCTGTTGGCAATTCTTGCACGGAATAATCATATATTTATCAACCAAAGTCAATTAAGCAAAAGCGGTTCTAGAAAACGCCATTGCTGTTCAAAACTTTGATTGGCGCTCTAAACGAGTTTGTGGGACGTAACGCATCAAACCGCCCTTCACAAAGGGTCACTAAATGCCCTGCAACAATACGTTCATCGACACTAAAACCTCGCCTCACGTAATTTTCGCATTTGTAAAATATTCACAAATTGCATTTCAAGACGATCGAAAATTGCGCGACACGCGCCTGTAAAGTGGCTCTTCAAACATCAAGGCATGTCCGGTCAAAAATACGTGCTAAACCCGGTTTTTGACGTGCAAAGTCGAGGATCATCTGCATAATGTCACGCACTCTATTCATCGTATTGGTTTTACATTACGAATTGATGTGTGATGACTAAATAAATTCGCTTCAATATTATCGATCAACGCTCCAAACATTTTTGGTTTTTACTTTGGGAAGTAAACTGATAAAGAGCCGCTTCGACACCTCTACTTCTTCCGCTAAACGTGCTGTTGTCTGCACGTTCCATTCCCCGTTCAGAATGCAGCATATGGGTAAGCACCGTCAACACTTGTTGCCGACGTTCTTTACCGTGCGTTTTTCGATTTTTGTGGTTTGATTTCCGCGGCAATCTCATCAACTTCTACGAGAGATAATTGTTCTACCATAGTTTATTTTTACCTGAATGACCAAACCGCCCTCACCGCGTTCAGTTTCGGTGAAATTCACTACAATATTGAACTCAGCTTTGTACTACTCGCACAAAACCAACTGCAATGTCGATCACCAACTTCAATTTTTGAACGGTTCATGGCCACGATTCCATACCGACACCATTAATGGACCTTTGATAATCTGAATCAATTAAGCCCACTGGTTACCTAATACGATACCGTGTTTATGACCTAAACCAGAACGAGGCAGAATCTGCTGCAAGATTTGGATCCGCAACATAAATTGAAAGGCCTGTTGGAATAAAGTTTGGTTTTCGCTCTGGTTGAATTTCAATGCCTTCTTCAGATGCACGTAAATCCAAACCTGCTGAACCTTCGGTTGCATAGGTTGGTAAAGGAAATTCGTTGCCAATACGGCTATCCAAAATTTTTACATCAATCATGCTTATTTATCCTTAAAAGAAATCTGTCACATAGTGCGGTCACAAAAATCCAACGAATTTTGAACATCTTTTATTTGTGATAATGCTCAACAATTTCGGTGACCAGACGTCTGCTAATTTATTTTTATCAGCTAACGGCAACGCTTTTTTCGCCTGTTTTCAAAAAGATCTGCAGGCATTTTTGATCTGGTCCGAATACCTGCCCACCCGATACATCATTAGCACACATCATCTAAATTTTTGCGTTGAAGTTTGCTCTTCGCATACCAGCGACATTTTGCGTTTCAGCTGCAAAGCCCACAACAAATGGACGATCTTTTTCTAAACTGCCACACTCGCGATAATGTCTGGATTTTCACCAATTTAAGAAAGCTCATCATTATTGGTTTTCTTAATTTTTGATCAGCGACTTCGCAACTCGATAATCAGCCACAGCAGCAGCCCTAATAAAGATACTATTTTTTGACCGCACTTTCAAGGGAGGCTTGCTCATTTCATGGGCGGTTGTTACATCAATACGATGAACGCTTTTCGGCGTAGCCAAATTAACAGGCCCCGCAATTAAGGTGATATTTGCCCACGTTTTGCAAAGGCCTCGGCACTGCAAGCCCATTTTACCTGAGCTGTGATTAGAAATATAACGAACAGGATCGATAGCTTCACGCGTCGGCCTGCCGTAATAGTGACACTTAAATCAGCTAAATCTTGTTGAACCACAAAAAGTGATTGAAGCGACTCAAAAATTTCAGCTGGCTCAGACATTCACCCATACCCACATCACCACAAGCCTGAAAGACCGCTATTTGGCCCCACAAAATGAATGCCTCGCTCAGAAAAGAGCGGTCAAATTTTGTTGTGTAATCGCCTGACGGTACATCTGTTGATTCGCAGCCGGTGCGAGCAAAATAGGCGCACTTGTCGCAAGACAAATCGTGCTAAAGTAAATCATTTGCCATTCCAACGGTTAAACGCGCAGTAAAATCGGCGCTAGCTGGCGAATCACAATCGCATCAGCCCACTTGGCCAGCTCAATATGCCCCATGGCTAATTCAGCTTGAGGATCAAGTAAAGATTGAGAAACCGCATTACCCGAAATGGCTTGAGCGTTAAAGGTGGACAAATTCAGCGGCTGCAGGGCGTTAAAGCCACTCGAACTTCTGCGTTAGATTTGCGTAATAAACGAACAAACTCAATGGTTTTATAGGCAGCAATGCCTCCTGTAATTCCGACAACAATACGCTTCCGCTCAAGCTCATTTGCTACTCGCTACGACTTAATAGAATGGATATGTTTTAGTGTTAGTACTTAACAACTGGGTCACCTATTTTACTTCAAATTTCGCCAATAAAAATTTTTATTTTTGTGATCTCTGTTCCAAAAAAATAAAATAGACAATTCGCAATGCCTAAAACATCATGAAAATTGACCACACTTTTTCTTTTCATTAATTAATATGCAGACAAACTCTCCTTTAATGCCTCGTGAAAAATTATTGAAATATGGTGTTGAAGCCCTCGAAGATCACGAATTACTTATTTTTCTACGAACAGGGATTAAAGGTTGCCCAGTCATGGAATTATCACAGAGCGTGCTGCAACATTTTGGATCCCTTCGAGCCTTATTATGCAGATAAAGAAGCCTTTTTGCAAAGTAAAAGGATTAGGTGACTACGCAGTTTATTCAACTGCAAGCCACACAGAAATGACAAAGCGGTATCTGAAGCAAGAATTACTGATAGAGCATGTATTTAGCGACACATCTACGGTGAGCTTTATCTTCAAGCGAGCTTCATCACGAGAACGTGAAATTTTTATGGTGTTATTTTTAGATAATCAACATCGTTTGATTAAAAAGAGCGGTTATTTTTAGGCACAATTAATGTAACTGAATGTTTATCCACGAGAAATCATCAAAGAAAGCCTTTACTGCAATGCAGCCGCCTTTAATTTTTGGCTCACAACCACCCTTCTGGCCTAGCAGAACCGAGCTATTCCGACAAAATGATCACACACATTATTGAAGCCGCTGAGTTAATGGATATTCGTATTTTTGGATCATTTTATTGTCGGCAAAGGGACTTGTTATTCTTTTGCTGAACATAATCTGTTATAGTTTTAGAGAATTTGATGATATCATTCATTTCCATTTAAAGACGGAAAAATCGCTTTTTGGACTTGAGAAATGAAAATAAAGTCAGTATAATTTGCGACTTTAATATAGTAAGTGGGTCGGATACTGCGACCTGACGAGGAAGCAAGCTTAGTTTTAAGCTTCATTATCCGAACCATAAGCTCGAGCTTATATTTTAAATTATTGGAGATTATTATGTCTAGAGTTTGTCAAGTAACAGGCAAGCGTCCAGCTGTGGGTAACAACCGCTCACACGCGTTAGAATGCGACACGTCGTCGTTTTTTCCAAACCTTCACACTCACCGTTTCTGGGTTGAAAGTGAAAACCGTTTCGTGACCTTACGTTTAACTGCGAAAGGTATGCGATTATCGATAAAAAGGCATTGATGCAGTGTTAGCTGAAAATCCGTGCTCGTAGGAAAAATCTATGAGCTAAAACATGGCAGCTAAAGGCGCTCGGAGAAAATCCGTTTAGTTTTCTACAGCAGAGACTGTCACTTCTACACAACTGATAAAAACAAACGTAATATGCCTGAAAAATGGAAATCAAAAAAATTTTGATCCAGTAGTGCGTAAACACGTTATCTATAAAGAAGCAAAAATCAAATAATTTTGTTGATTTTGAAAAGCCTGACATTATTCGGGTTTTTATACCACAAATTCATTACCGAGATTATCTATGCCTGAACTTCCTGAAGTCGAAACAGCCCTACGCGTGTCAGTCCCTATTTAAAAGGTTTTCACCATTGAAAAATTGTAGTGCGTCAACCACAATTGCTGGGTTGTCTCTCCCGAATTAACAACACTCAAAAACGTCAAAATTTTAGATACTTTCGCCATGCGAAATACCTCATTATTCGATACTGAAAAAGGTTATATCATTGGCCATTTAGGCATGTCTGGCTCTGTTCGAATTGTGCCGCACGATGGTCCTATTGATAAACATGATCACCTTGATATTGTAATGAATAATGGCAAATTACTGCGTTATAACGACCCGAGACGCTTCGGTGCATGGTTATGGACTGAAAACTTAGATGAGTTTCATCTTTTCCTAAAAACTTGGTCCTGAACCGCTTTCAGATGAATTTAACGTAAGAATACCTTTTTAAAAATCACGTAAAAATCGACCGCACTTAAAACCTTTTTAATGGATAATGCTGTCGTCGTGGGCGTAGGAAATATTTATGCTAATGAAACGTCTCTTTTATGTGGTTTTACACCCAATGAAATTAGCTGAAAAACCTCACACGAAACCAATGTTCTTACCTGTTGAAACGATTAAAAACGTATTAGCGAAAGCCATTACACAAGGTGGTACTAACATTAAAAGATTTCTACAACCCGATGGCCGTCCAGTTATTTTGCTCAGGAATTGTTAGTGTACGGAAACAAAGATAAGCCTTGTCCAAAATGTGGCACAAAGATTGAAAGCATGATTATTGGGCAACGCAACAGCTATTGCCCTCATTGTCAGAAAAAGAAATAGGCGTGATACACTCCTATTTTTTGAAAAAGGAACTCAGAAATGAGAAATTGGCATGAGCGAGGAAAAGAGCCGGCAGCATATTCGCCACATGGAACATTTGGATATTACAAATGCGAAAGCCCCGCAGCTATCATTAGCATACCGCCTACCGCAGCAAAATCACCTCGCATTTCAGGTGTCACGAAAGGAATAATAAATACCGCAGAATAGCTAAGATCACTTGAACCAATGTTTGTGGCACAACAATACTCTGCAGAAATGCCGAGTGATGTAGCAAAGATCATCGCGATGAAAAATCTAAAAGGATTTCACAATGAGGATATCGAAAATTACCACTATCCTCATTCATCGCCCCAAAAATTCCCGTTCCACTAAATGAAACAAAACCACAATCGCAACAAATTTAGATAAGAACTCTTCTTGGCTAGGCATGGTACTTGGTTTATCTGAAACATCTTTTTCAACAATACCTTTTGGCTGATGATGCCAGTTTATTGATCCCCTGTTCCAATAAAAAGCAACTCGCCAATTATCGTCCCTAATAATACCGATAAAATCATTGCCGGCATATTGGTAGTTTTCACCACCATCACAATACCCGATGCCCATGGAACACAAGCCAAAGATTAAAGTTAGATTAGTGCGTAAACGCTCTGGAATGCGTCCACCGAGCGCTCGCACTCGATAACTGCACCAGTGATAATCGCCAGTGCGATGATATAAGGTCCGATAATCATATTCTTCTCCGAGTTGACTCTACTTATTATACGAAAAACAAGATGAAAATCGACCGCACTTTTTCCTCTTTAGGGTATCCTCCTCTACCACTTCCTCAACATCCAATATACCTCTTTTATGAGTATTTTGATTTTAAAGTTTGATCAACCTCAAACTTTTGAAGAAAAACCTTAGGAAAAACTACTACTTTTTGGTATCTTATGCTTGCGTTGAGCTATTTTTATGAGTGAATTCAAAAAGCTTAATAGGAATTGTTTCGCATTTTAAAATTGTTTTTATTCTTTCCCTAATGGAGTGATTATCGTGAACGCATTGAGAAAAAGCCTTGTTTTGGCCACTTCTTTCGCAGCTTTAGGTGTATACAACTCAGCGATGGCTGAAATGGTATACAAGCCTGTTGAACAACCTGTGGAAGCACCAAACCCTAATTTAAAAATCGAAGCAGTGAATGAAAAATTTGCTGAGAAATATCCTAGCCAATTCAATTCGTGGAAAGCGACTGAAAAAGGCGACAAAATCATCTATGCTGATGAACAAGATCCTCGTTTAATCGTGTTATGGGGGGCTATTCTTTTGCAAAAGAATATAACGCACCTCGTGGTCACGTTTATGCAGTAGAAGATGTACGTAATATTTTACGTACTGGTGCGCCCAAAAATGCAAATGATGGCCCACAACCAATGGCATGTTGGACTTGTAAAGGTCCAGACGTTCCTCGTTTAATTGCAGAATGGGGTGAAGATGGTTACTTTGGTGCCAAATGGGCTAAAGGTGGACCAGAAATTGTCAACTCGATCGGTTGTGCTGACTGTCACGATACGACCTCTAAAAGACTTTTGCTGAAGGCAAACCTGCATTACGTATTGCTCGTCCACACGTTCTTCGTGCATTAGATCACTTAAATAATGCACTTCAAGCAAAAGCAAAAGCTGAAGGTAAAGAACAAGCTAACTTAAGCTTTAACACAGCTGCTCGCACTGAAAAACGTGCTGAAATCTGTGCAAACTGTCACGTTGAATACTACTTCGCGGGCGACTTAAAACAAGTAACCTTCCCTTGGGATAACGGTCAAACTGTTGATGACATCGAAAAATACTACGATGATATCGGCTTCAGTGACTGGACTCACTCTCTTTCTAAAGCACCAATGTTAAAAGCGCAACACCCTGACTTTGAAATTTGGTCTTTAGGTATGCACGGTAAAAACGGCGTAACTTGTATCGACTGTCACATGCCTAAAGTACAAGGTAAAGACGGTAAAGTTTACACCGACCACCAAATCCAAAAACCCATTCGATGCATTTGATACCACATGTGCAAACTGTCACGATCAAAGCAAAGAAAAACTTAAAGACATCGTTGCTTCACGTAAAAAAGAAGTGAAAGATGTAATGGGTCGTTTAGAAGATCAAGTTGTTCGTGCTCACTTTGAAGCGAAAGCGGCATGGGATGCAGGTGCAACTAAAGAAGAAATGGAACCCTGCTTTTAATGGATATCCGTCACGCTCAATGGCGTTGGGACTACAGCAGCAAGCCACGGTGGTCACATGCACGCACCTGATGTAATGCTTCGCGTATTAGGTTCTGGTATCGACAAAGCAGCGGATGCACGTGCTAAACTTGCAGCAATCTTAACTAAACATGGCGTGAAAACTCCGGTTGAAGTACCAGATATTTCTACAGCTGATAAAGCATGGAAAGTAATGGGTATTGATATCGAGAAAGAACGTCAAAGCGAAAAAAAGAATTCTAGAAACTGTTGTACCTCAATGGGTAAAAGAAGCGAAAGCCAATGGCAAATTAGCTGAAGATACCGCAACAAAACAATAAAAAGAACCGCACTTTGTAACTAAAGTGTCGAAGTGCGGTCATTTTTTTAACCATATATTTGAGGTAATCAGAATGAATTTAACTTCTAATCAGCAAATCGGCAAAATCCCTCGCATTGCTTTGCAATGCTTGTGGCAATGCCAATGGCTGCAAGTGCGGAAGAGATGGCAAAAACACCTGCCTCTCAACTCACTTACTGAGCCACAAATTGGATAACCAACGTGATCCCAAACCAATATTGTGCGAAAATGTCACAAATTTGACCAAGTTGATAAAAACCAAACTTTAGATCAATCTGGTGGTGAATTACACTTTGGTAAATTCCACGGCGCACACTTAAATCAAAAAAGCCCTAACACAGGTAAACCGATTAACTGTGTAAACTGTCACGGTAATATTTCGGAAGATCACCGTCGTGGTGCAAAAGATGTGATGCGTTTTGATGGCGATATCTTTGGTGATAAAAAACCAATGTATACCGCGCAAGAACAAAACCAAGTTTGTTTTGCTTGTCACCAACCGGCAAAACTTCGTGAAAAACTTTGGGCACACGATGTTCACGCAATGAAATTGCCTTGTGCAAGCTGCCACACATTACACCCGAAAGATGATGCGATGAAAGGTATTCAACCGAAAAAAATCGTGTGAAACTTTGTGTGATTGCCACGGCGAACAACAAAAACGCAAAGCGGCAAAAGACGCACAATCACAAACGCAATCAACCGAACAAAAGGATAAATAATGACAGCTTGTTCACGCCGAAACTTTGTTTCCGGCATGGGGGCATTAATCCTTATGACGGGGACATCAGTTACCTCTTTAGCGAAAGAGGAAAAGGCGGATAAACCGAAACGCTATGCAATGGTACACGACGAAACAGCTTGTATCGGCTGTACCGCTTGTATGGATGCTTGTCGTGAAACAAACCACGTTCCTGAAGGCGTTTCACGTTTGGAAATTCTCCGTAGTGAACCTTACGGCGAATTCCCAAATCAAGAATACGAGTTTTTCCGTCAATCTTGCCAACACTGTACAAACGCCCCTTGCGTGGCAGTTTGTCCAACCGGTGCATCATTTATTGATCCTGAAACAGGTATCGTAGATGTGCATAAAGATCTTTGTGTAGGTTGCCAATACTGTGTTGCAGTTTGTCCTTACCGCGTACGTTTCATTCACCCAGTACACCGTACTGCGGATAAATGTAACTTCTGTCGCGATACAAACTTAGCAGCTGGCAAACAACCTGCTTGTGTAGAAGCTTGTCCAACCAAAGCATTAACCTTTGGTGATATGAATGATCCAAGCAGTGCAGTTTCCCGCAAAGTGAAAGAAAAATCCGGTTTATCGCACTGAAAGTGGAATTAGGTACTCAACCAAATCTTTACCATATTCCATTCCAACACGGGGAGCCAAGAAGATGACATTAGATTATCCTGTTCCGTTTCACACACCTAATTTGGTGTGGGATTCAACAATCGCTATCTATTTGTTCTTACTTGGTATTTCTTCCGGTGCGGTACAATTAGCGATTGCTTATAAACGTAGTCACAAATTAGAAAATCCTAGCAAAAACTGGATTATCCGAGCAGCCGCCGTTTTAGGTTCTGTGCCAACATTAATTGGTTTAACCCTGTTAATTTTCCACTTGGCACGTCCTTGGACATTCTGGAAATTGATGTTTAACTATCAATTCAACTCTGTAATGTCTATGGGGGTAATGTTATTCCAAGTTTATATGCTGTTCTTGGTATGTTGGTGTGCGGTTATCTTCAAAGAAGATATCATGGCGTTCATTCAACGTTTTATGCCAAAACTTGGCTTTGTCGGTAAAATTATCAATGTATTAGAACGTTTAACTGGTCCTGTAGAAGTCATTCTCTTCATCTTAGCCGCTGTGCTAGGGGCTTATACCGGTTTCTTACTTTCAGCATTGATCAGTTACCCAATGTTAAATAACCCTGTTCTACCAGCGTTATTCTTGGCTTCAGGTACCTCTTCAGGTATCGCTGCAACCTTCTTATTTATCCTCATTGCAGGTAAATTAAAAGGTGATAGCCATGAATCACACTTCATTCATAAATTTGAAGTGCCAATTATGGTGACTGAACTTGGTTTATTAATCTGTTTCTTTGTTGGTCTACACTTCGGTGGTGGTCAGAAAGTGGTTGCATTACACAATGCACTTTCCGGCTTCTGGGGTGCAGTGTTCTGGATTGGGGTATTCTTAATTGGTATCATCATTCCTCTACTTGCGAACCTTGCAGTAAAAGACAACTTAAAATACAACAAGAACTTTATTATCCTTGTGTCAATCTTCGACTTAATCGGGGTTCTCTGCTTACGTTACTTCATCTTGTATGCAGGACAACTTACCGTTGCGTAAGGATAAACTTTATTTAATCAAAAAGGCGTATACAATACGCCTTTTGTTTATTTAGAAAGACTAAAGTGCGGTTAATTTTACGTATGTTTTTTCATGCTTAAAATTAACCTTATTTTTGTCAAAATACAACCATTAATACTGAAGAATACTATGCTTCCCTGAACTCGGATTTCTCTCATTACTCTTTGCCACCACCGCGGCGCTCTTACTTTTCCATCGTGCCGCAAATTGGTATTTGGCGAAATAAACCCTCTCACCAACACAGCTTGGGGATTAAGTTATTGCTTCGGTATTTTTACGAGCGTTTCAATCGGTATTCTTGCTCTACTCTTTTGCAACAGATGACTTTCACTTTTGGAATACGTGGCAGCGCATTCCCAATTCTCAACTACCAACATTTTTCAAAGTCGCCGCCACATGGGGCGGACATGAAGGCTCCATTTTATTTTGGCTTTTACATTAAGTCTTTGGTTAGTGGCTTTTTGCCTTTTTCTCTCGCAAAAATGACCGCACTTTTTTTCTGCACAAACCCTTTCTTTACTCGGCTTAATTTGTCTTGGGTTTGCTATTTTTATTTTGTTCTACTCTAATCCATTTTGGACGTGCATTTCCTGCCCCTGCAGAAGGGCGAGATCTCAACCCAATGCTGCAAGATATTGGCTTAATTTTTCCATCCACCACTTTTATATGTGGGTTATGTGGGCTTTGCTGTTAACTTTGCCATGTCCATTTCTGCCTTTAATCTTTAATCGTTCTGCACAATCAATCGCGCGTGCGATGCGAGCTTAGGGTTCTCGTTTCTTGGTTATTCTTAACATTAGGGATCGTGCTCGGTGCATGGTGGGCATATTACGAATTAGGCTGGGTGGCTGGTGGTTCTGGGACCCAGTGAAAACGCCTCACTTATGCCATGGTTATTAGGGACTTGCACTTTTACACAGCTTGATGGTGACTGAAAAACAAGGCATGTTTAGCTACTGGACAACACTCTTTTCCCTACTCGCTTTTGCATTCAGTGTATTAGGCACATTTATTGTCCGTTCAGGTGCATTAACCTCTGTTCATGCTTTTGCTTTAGATAGCTCCCGTGGTTATGTGCTATTACTCATTTTTCTTCTTACTGACTGTCGGCTCGCTCAGTTTATTTGCACTACGCACAAATACCAACGAAAGTGCGGTCAAATTTCCACTCATTTCTAAAACTGGGGCGATTTTTAGGTTTAAACATCGTATTGACCGTCGCAACCGTCAGTACTTTCTTAGGCACTTTCTATCCAATGCTATTCCAAGCCATGAATTGGGGAAGTATTTCTGTGGGCGCCTTACTTTAATAGTATTTTTCTTGCCCATTGCTCACGTTAGTGCTTTTTTGCGATGGCGGGCACACTTTGCTTAAAGCTGGTTTAAAGCAGATAAAAACACTTTTTTTCAAACGCTTGTTATTACTTATTCCCGCTGCAGTGATTGCTTATGGCATGATTTGGAATGCGTTGCAAAATGACAGTGCGTTACGTTTCCATTTCTTTGCTTATGTACTACTCACCCTCGCTATTTGGGTCTTATTCGTCACCTTATGGCAAAATTGGGCAAAAGTAAGACTTGCCTATTTTTGGGATGATTCTCGCACACTGTGGCGTGGCGATTGCCACAATGGGCGCTGTAATGAGTAGTTACTTTGGCAGTGAATTAGGGTGTTAGACTCGCGCCACAACAAAGCCAACAATTAGGTCAATTTGAATTCCACTACGATCGTTTTTTCCAATGAAATTGGACCAAACTTTACCGCCGAAGTCGCTTTCTTTAGCGTGTCAAAACAAGGCAAACCTTACGCTGAAATTGTACCCGGAACGCCGCTATTATGATGTTCGCACCATGACCATGAGTGAAGTAGGGTTAGATGCTGGCTTTTGGGGCGATTTATACATTGTTATGGGTGATAACTTAGGCAAAGGTGAATTCACATTCCGCTTGCATTACAAACCACTTATTCGCTGGTTATGGCTCGGAGGGCATTTTAATGGCACTTGGCGCATTATGTTCAGCCATCAATTTGAAGAGAAAACGTGATGAATAAAAAGTTTATTTTGTTTTTACCACTGATTTTATTATTGAGCGTTTGCTTACTGCTTTTTGTTGGTTTACATAAAGATCCAAAACAAATTGCCTCAGCACTCATTGATAAGCCTGTGCCGGAATTCTATCAAGCAAATTTGCTTGAACCGAGTCAAATTGTCAGCCCGAGAGATTTCCCAAAGAAACCTTTCCTACTTAATGTGTGGGGAAGTTGGTGTGGCTATTGCCAACAGGAACACCCTCTTTTGATGGAAATTTCAAAAGAAGTGCCCATTGTGGGAATCGACTATCGTGACAAACCTCAAAACGGCATTGCGATGCTCGAACGCATGGGCAATCCATTTATACTCACTATTGACGATAGCCGTGGTGAGTTGCGATGCAATTAGGCGTAGATGGCGCACCAGAAACCTATGTTGTCGATGAGCACGGCATGATCCGTTATCGTCATTCTGGCTATATGGATCGTGAAACGTGGCTTACCGAAATCAAACCAAAACTTGATGAATTAACTAAAAAGTAAAATGAAAAAATTAACCCGATTTCTGACCGCACTTTTTACTGACTTTTCGCCCTTTTTGCTCACGCAGAAATGGTGGATACCTATGCGTTTAAAAACCAAGCCGATCGTACTCGTGCTGTTGAACTGGCAAAATCCTTACGTTGCCCACAATGTCAGAATCAGAACTTAGTTGAGTCCAATTCGCCGATTGCTTATGACTTACGTATTGAAGTCTATAAAATGGTGGATGAAGGAAAAACGAATCAGCAAATTATCGACACGATGACTGCACGTTTCGGTAATTTCGTGAACTATAAGCCCCCTTTCCAATGGAATACGGCACTCCTCTGGTTATTGCCTATTTTGCTATTAATTGGTGCTTTTGCGTTGATTTTTGTTTTCACCAAAAAAATCAGAAGACGACCCAAAACCACTTGAAAATCAACCTCATACAGCGCCTAAAGAAGAAAAAAGTGCGGTTAAATTTGAAACCAAATCCGCCATTTGGGTCTTTGCTATTTTATTAGTTCTTCCTTTAGGTTATTACTTCTCCCTTGATCGTTTTGAGCGTGTTCAAAAAGGCGAAAAAGAGATGGTTGAGCTTGCCAATAAAAAAGCCGATACATCAATGGTGCATCAAAAAGAAGATATGGTGCTCAAAATTCAAAATAAAATTCGAGAAGATGTGAATAACCCTGAGCTTTGGGCTCAGCTAGGTGATGCTTATATGCAAAATGATGAATTTGATCATGCGCTCATCGCCTATAGCAATGCAGAAAAAAATTTCAGGCACAACACCCGCTATTTTAGGGCTCAAAAGCGACCGCACTTTATTATCAAGCCGGCCAAAACTATCACACCACAAATCCAGCAAATAATGGATGAGGCGTTAAAACAAGATAAACATGAAATCTCGGTAATCACATTATTGGCGACTGAAGCTTTTAAAAATCATGAAGCTGAAAAAGCCAAAGCTTATTGGCAGCAATTATTAGATTCAGGTAATGCAGCCGTGGATCGTCGTACTGTTATCCAACGAATCAAAATGATAGACTATTTTGAAAAAGGACAAACCTCACAATAAAGCTATGTCTCATTATTCAGAAAATATCATTATTGGAGCCGGTGCTGCTGGCTTTATTTTTGTGCCGCACAGTTAGGCAAACTGGGCAAACAAGCCACGATTTTTGATAACGGTAAGAAAATTGGCCGAAAAATTTTAATGTCTGGTGGTGGATTCTGTAATTTCACCAATATGGAAATTACGTCTGGCCGTTATATCAGCCAAAACAAACACTTCGTCAAATCCGCCTTAAAACGTTATACACAATGGGACTTCATTGCTTTTAGTCGCTGAGTACGGCATTCCCTTACCACGAAAAAGAATTAGGTCAGTTATTTTTGTGATAACGGTGCAGAAGATATTGTGAAGATGCTCGGAACAGAATGTGACAAATACGGTGTTAACATTCAACTACGCAGCGAAGTGAGTGATGTTGAAGCCGTTGAAAAAATCCCTAACGTACGGTTCAAATTAAAGGTAAATGCGGTTGAATGGCAATGCCAGAATTTGATTATTGCCACAGGTGGGCTCTCCATGCCTGGCTTTAGGGCGCTTCGCCTTTTGGCTATCAAATTGCAGAACAGTTTGGATTAAATGTGATTCCTCCGCGTGCAAGCCTTGTGCCATTCACGTGGCGAGAAAGTGAAAAATTCTACTCGGCACTATCCGGTGTTTCATTAGATGTAGCTGCGACGAAATCAGAAACAAAACTTTTACTCATCAAATGCTATTCACCCATCGCGGTTTATCTGGTCCTGCTATTTTACAAATATCCAATTATTGGCAACCTGGTGAAAGCATTCATTTGGATTTATTACCTTATAACGATATTCGTCATCACCTAGATGAAATGCGTCAATCTTCGCCAAAATTGCAGCTAAAAACCGTATTAAGTCGCTTATTACCGAAAAAATTAGTCGAGCTTTGGTTAGAACAAGGCTTGATTCAAGATGAAGTGATTGCGAACTTAAGTAAAGTGCAGTTAGAAAATTTAGAGAATTTAATCCACAATTGGCAATTTATTCCTAATGGCACTGAGGGCTACCGAACGGCTGAAGTCACAATGGGTGGCGTTGATACTCATGAGATTTCATCCAAAACCATGGAAGCCACAAAGATTAAAGGCCTCTATTTTATCGGTGAAGTGCTCGATGTTGTCGGTTGGTTAGGCGGCTACAATTTCCAATGGGCATGGAGTTCGGCTGCTGTTTGTGCAATAGGGATTGCTGAAAGCTAATCTTTCTCTGCATTAATTATTTTCATCATGAATGAAAAAATCATTACTTTGATCATGAAATATCCTTACGTTAAAATCAGCATACGAAAATATAAAAGAAGGATATAAACATGACATCAAAAACACTTCCCTTTCACGCTGATACTGTGGGCTCATATTTACGTTCTCAACCTTTAAAAAGAAGCTCGTGCAAAAATTTGCAGCAGGCGAAACTTTCTCGTGAACAATTAACGGAAGTTGAAGATCAAGAAATTGCTAAATTGGTACAAGCTCAGTTAGATGCAGGTATTCAAGTCATCACAGATGGAGAATATCGCCGTGCATTTTGGCATATCGATTTCTTAGAAAACCTAAATGGCATCGAAGGTTATCACCCGGAACATGGTTATAAATTTAATGGTGTGAAACCAAACCTTACAATACTCGCTGCTGCGGTAAAGTATCTTGGAATCCAAACCATCCATTTATCGAACATTTCAAAAAATTAAAAGACATTGTTGGAGATCGTGGCGTCGTAAAATATACCATTCCAAGTCCGAATCAATTAATGTATCCAATCCAATGGGATACGGGCGTTTATGCGACACGTGCAGAATTTGCCAAAGATGTTCAACAAGCGTATAAAGATGCGATCAAAGCCTTCTATGATGCGGGTTGCCGTTATTTACAATTTGATGATGTGTATTGGGGTTCACTCTGTAACAATCACTTAAAACCAGAATTTGAAGCAGATAAAGCACAGGCGCTTGAAAATATTCAAGTTGTATTAGCCGCTAAACCAGCAGATATGGTTATCACAACGCATGTTTGCCGTGGCAATTTCCGTTCAACCTATTTATTAACTGGTGCATACGATCCTATTGCGGATGCGTTATTTGGCCAAACTCAATACGATGGCTACTTTCCTGGAATATGATGATGAACGTTCTGGTGGGTTTGAACCATTAAAACACTTTTGCCAATAATCCACACAAAAGGCCGTGTTGTATTAGGGTTTAATCAGTTCAAAAATTCCCTGAATTAGAAGATAAAGCGGCTATTAAAGCTCGCATTGAAGAAGCGACTCAAATATGTTCCACTTGAGCAGCTTTTGCTTAAGCCCACAATGTGGTTTTGCGTCAACCGAAGAAGGGAATATCATGACGGAAGCACAGCAATGGACAAAAGTCCGTTACGTTGAAGAAATTGCTAAAGAAGTATGGGGTGAAGATTAATTCATTTCATAAAAACATACTGTTTTTTTAACCGCACTTTTTATAATCTGAGAGCGTAGCAATACGCTCTTTTTACTGCTTCCTTTCAACAAATAAAAAGCTGATGTTATTCACATCAGCTTTTTCATTATCAATTTGTCACTAGATTTGCGTTAAATCAACGTTTTTCGTTTCTTTTGAGGCTAATAACGCTAACAAGGTTAAGAATGCATTAATGGCTAAATAAATCCCCACGCCCATTAAGCCATAAAGTGCATTGATTTTTAATGAAATCATTGCCGCAATAGTTGCCCCGATAATGGATGCAATATTGTAGGCTAAAGAAGCGCCAGAATAACGTACTTCCGTTGGGAATAATTCAGGTAATAACGCCGCCATTGGGCCAAATGTCATGCCCATTAATGCCATACCAATTACTAAGAAAGCAAATACAGAAGTTGGTGTACCATTTCCAAGGAATAATGGCATACATAATGCAAAAATTAAAATGCTGACCGTTGTCCAAATCAACCATTTGCGACGACCGATTTTATCTGCATAAAGACCTGAAATACTGATAAAAATCGCAAAAACGATCGCACTCATTAAAAGTAATCCCGTGAAGGTATTGGCAGGAATGCCTAACCCCATAGGATAGCCCGCTTCTGAAAGGGTTGCCGGTGTACGAGAATACGCTTGAGCAAAGGCAGTCATAATATAGAACAAGGAATAAGTCGCCACCATAATAAAGGTACCAATCACCATCGGTTTAAAGTGTTTAGTGAATACCACACTCACCGGTGCTTTTAATTTTTCCCTTTTTTTCTTCCGCTTCAACGAAGACATGGCTCTCATGTAAAGTTAAACGAACATACAACCCAACTAAAAACTAAGGCTAAAGAAGAAACAAACGGGATACGCCATGCCCACTCAACAAGGGCTTGTTGCCCCCTAGAAATAGCTCACTAAGAAGAAGGTTGCATTAGCCACAAATAAACCAATTGGCGCACCTAATTGAGGGAATGTGCCATACCAAGCACGTTTTCCTTCTGGCGCATTTTCTGTTGCGACTAGCGCTGCGCCACCCCATTCACCACCAAGGCCGATACCCTGACCGACTCGGCAAATACATAACAAAATCGGTGCCCAAATACCAATTTGAGAATAAGTCGGCAATAAACCGATAACGACCGTAGAGCCGCCCATTAAAACCAAAGAGGCGACCAAGGTTTTCTTACGACCAATCTTATCACCAAAGTGCCCAAATAAAGCGGAGCCAATTGGACGAGCAAAGAACGCTAAAGCTAGTGTCGAAAGAGAAAGCAAATCATCTGAAAGCGGATCGCCGCTATGGAAGAATTGCGTGTTAAAAACTAATACTGCCGCAGCGGCATAGATATAATAATCGAAGAATTCAATTGCGGTACCCACCATGGATGCTAAAGCAACCTTAAGTGGATCATTACGAAGTTGTGAGGACATTTTGCTTCCTTAAAAGTCAAAATAAAATGAAAAGGGCTAAATCCTAGCATTTCTCTTAAGGTTGAGCAATTTTTAATACGATATTTTTCGATTTTTCAGCAAAATATGTCGGGATTTTCTAAATGTGCATTATGACCAGCATCAGGAATAATCGTTAAATCGAGTTGATTATCCTCTGCCATTTGACGAAACTTTCTGATCTCGTTCACCACAAAAAAATAAAAAAATGGCAGCAAACTTGACCGCACTTTTCTCTCGAAAATCAGGCTGTTTGGCAAGACTAGTGGCTAATAACATATGACCAATATTTGCCCCGCAATTGGCTTTTCGCTTTTCAATTAACGCCTTACGTTGCTGTTTCATTTAAATGAGAAAAGACAGGCTGTTGATACCAATCTTCGAGCACGGTTTCAGGCTTTTCATGAAAAAACGCTCAGCCCACATGTTGTCATTAACTAAACGGCTTTGTTTTTTTCTTGCTCAGACTGTAAAACCCTAAATTCGCCCCTTCTAAAAATCACTGCTTGTAAATTGCCTCTTTGCACTTGAGCCTGCAATGCATAATATTGTGCAATTCGCCCACCAAGTGAGTAACCGATAAGGATATAAGGTTCATCTTTTATGAGGCTTTGTATTTGGCTTTCAAGAAATTGAGCCGTTTGCTCAAAATCTTCAACGGCGACAGCTTTATTCTCTCCATGAAACGGTAAATCGAGAGAGAGACAACGAAAGTGCGGTAGATTTTTCGATGACTTTTTGCCAATCTGATTTTCGTACCCTAATAAGCCATGAAGAAAAAAACAAGATTCATCATAATAATGCCATATAAAGAAATCCCCTCTATATAAGAGGGGAAAGAAATTATTCACCAATAACCGCGTGGCTGATTTGTTCAATCAAGCGCTTATAGGTTGCGCTGCCATCACTTGGGTTTGTTTTGATTTCAATTAATGTCGCACGGCGGCGAGTATAAGCTTGTTTTAACACGGAGCTTAAATCTGCCCAAGTGTAAGGTAAAGGCATATTTTAAACCAAACATTGCGGCGACTTGAGAGAAATCACCATTATGTGGCAAGCGATAGAACTGCTCTTTCACCTCTTCATCCACCGGCAACATATCAAAGATTGCGCCACCATTATTGTTAATCACAAAAATAATGGTTGGTTGAGTGACATTCTTAAATAAAGGCTAAAGAGTTCAAATCATAAAGTGTAGACGTATCACCAATCATGGCCACCACCGGTTGATCGGCACCGATACCAATACCTGCAGCCGTTGCTAATAAGCCATCAATTCCGCTTGCACCACGGTTGGTATAAATCGGATACCCTTCAGGTAATTTGGTTAACGCATCAACCAAACGCACAAAAAGACTGTTTCCTAAGAACAAAATACCGTTGTAAGGTAAAACACGCTCAATATGATGGGCTAATGAGGCTTCATTAAGATTGCCACCGACTTGTTGTTCGATAAAGGTTGCACAGAATTTCGAAAGCGCAAGCGGTTCGAGCAACCAAGGTTTTTGACGCAATGGCGGATGTGCACGCAACCAATGATGTGCTTTGGCGTTAAAGCGAGTTTGCGTATGGTGATTTGGATCAACTGCATTTTGACTTTGCTCCACCACCCAAAATTCGCCTTGGAACTCCGCTAAGAATTGGTTAATCCGTTTACTGATAAAAACGAGAACCAAATTGAATCACGATATCAGCTTGAAGTAATTTTTGCTTTCACGGTTTGGTTTGCTAGCCAAATATCCGCATAAGGCATGAGAGGTTCTACACCTGATTGAATATCCGTCAGCAAAATCCACCCCATGGTATTTGCCCATGAGTTAATACCCATTGCTTGTTCAGGCGTTAATTGTCCTGCCACAATGACACCACGTTTCGTACGCCAGGTATCCCAATTCTCGTGCATCAACACTTCTTGTTGTAATGGTTGATGATCAACCCAATTTTTAGGCTGACTTAACCAACGTTGAATTGGCATTAACCATGGATGGTTGTCAATTTCTTGCTCTTGTGCATTATAAAGTGGCTCAGCAAAAGGCACATTGATATGCACCACGCCTGGTTGTTGCTTTTTGTTTATAGCAGCTTGTTCTAACGTAGAAATTAACCATTTTCGCCGCATAATCGGCTTGAGGCTTCGGTAGATTGACACTTGCCACTGGGTAATCAGCAAACATATTTTGTTGCACGATCAGCTGATTCGCACCCACACTCCCATAATTCAGGTGGGCGATCAGCGGTAAGAATAATTAAATTCACGCCTGTTTGACGAGCTTCGATAATCGCTGGATATAAATTGGCTGCAGCTGTGCCCGAGGTGACAATCACGGCAACAGGTGCTTGCGTAGATTTTTGCAATCCCCAACGCAAAAAAAGCCTAAGCCACGTTCATCAAAGTGACTATGGCACGTTGCACGAGAAGCATTTTGTAAACGCACAGCTTCTAGCGTTAAAGGTGTTGAGCGTGAACCGGGCGCAATACAAAAGTGACTCACGCCTTGGCGAACCAAAGTTTCTAAGATCACCTTTGACCAACAACGATTAAATACGCTTACAGACATTCTTCTTATTCTCCGTTATTCTCTGCAAACAGGGAAATCAGCCCTGCCGCTTTTACGTTCAATTTCTAACCACTCTTCTACAGGTTGTGAGCCTTCCACAATACCGGCTCCAGCAAATACACGCACTCTGGTTTTCTTCAATAAAAAGCCGAACGAATGGTGACACAAAATTCTGAGAGATGTTGACTCATCACACCTAATGTTCCAGCATACCAACGACGATCAAAGTTTCAATTTCAGCCAGAGCTTTCTTCGCTTGTTGCTGCGGTAAGCCTGACTACTGCAGCTGTTGGATGAATCGCCTTCAGTAAATCGGCATCCGTACAAAGTGCGGTCAAGTTTGCTTGCATTTTTCGAATCAAATGCTGCACTTTGCGTAGTGACTTTAATGCGACATCATCAACGGTAATTTGTTCCACTAAGTGACTGATATTTTGTGAAATATCTTCAACCACCAACCAGTTTTCATTGAGGTTTTTTTCATCATTTAATAACCAATTCGCACGTTCATTATTTTCACTTGGATTATCACTAACAGGCGCAGTCCCCGCAAGCGCTTCCGTAAATAACTGACGATCATCTCGAGCGAATAAGCGTTCTGGCGTCGAGCCCACAAAACAGTTTTCAGCATTATCTGCCCATAGAAAAATGGTAACAACCACTATTTTTTTGCTTGGCTTGCGGCAAGAAAAATCTTTTCCGTTTAGCTCACCCTGAATACCAAACACGGTTTCATTAGCCAAAACAAGCTTGGTTAATTCCCCTTGTCGAATGCGAGCGAGTGCTTGATTGACCCAGTCACACCAAGCTTCTTGGTTTGCTTTTGGCACCACGCTTTCGATGGTTAATTGATTAAGTGGTAAAAAGTGCGGTCGTTTTTCGAATGAATTCAACACCACTTTTGCTGAATCAAGCTCATTTGTTTCAACAAAAACAGAAACGACTGTCTCACCATTTTTGCTGTTCAATTAAAAACTTGAGGCAAAATAAACTGACTTTCACCTTGAAACTGTAAACCACCGACTAAAAGGAAATCGTGTTCTTGGATAAATTGCTGCGCCAAATTCACATCTGAAAATGACCGCACTTTACCCCACGGCTGCGACGGTTTTAGCTTTCATCACGAAAACGCAAATAAAAATTGCGGATAAACTAGCTGCCCTTTCATCCACGCCAAAAGATCAACATCCGATTCCACCTTCGTCTGAAGATGTACAATAGATGCTTGCTGATCCGTTGTCGCCAAAGGTTTCAAATTGGCGAATTAGCGCAGATTTAGCTTTGTTCTAAAGGGGCCCATGAAAAAAATAATAAAATACACAAAAATTAGTCCCATATTCTACCGCACTTTAATACATTCAAAAAATTTTTATTAAATCTTTTCAAGATAAGAATTTAAGCGTAAATTAGACGTAATTTTTGAATGAAAATCTAATTATCATAGGATGTTACTAATGAGATCTTTTCCGAAAATCAGACAAATTAGAACACGTTTGCTACGATATTCGTGGACCGGTTCACAAAGAAGCTTTTACGCCCTAGAAGAAGAAGGCAATAAAATCTTTAAAACTTAATATCGGCAACCCCTGCCCCATTTGGTTTTGAAGCGCCAGATGAAATTTTTAGTCGATGTGATCCGCAACCTACCCTCTGCACAAGGTTATTGCGATTCCAAAGGGTTGTATTCGGCACGTAAAGCTATCGTGCAATACTATCAATCTAAAGGTATTCATGATGCGACAGTAAACGATGTATACATCGGGGAATGGTGTGTCTGAATTGATTACCATGTCCATGCAAGCCCTTCTTAATGATGGTGATGAGGTATTAGTCCCAATGCATGATTATCCGTTATGGACAGCTGCGGTGACGCTTTAGCTGGCGGAAAAGCAGTACATTATTTATGTGATGAAGAAAGCGGGTTGGTTCCCTGCTATTGATGATATTCGCGCGAAAGTTAATGCCAAAACCAAAGCTATCGTCGTGATCAACCCGAACAACCCAACAGGTGCGGTTTATAGCAAAGAGTTACTCGAAGAAATTATCCAAGTTGCACGTGAAAATAATCTGATTATTTTTGCAGATGAAATTTATGACAAAATTCTCTACGATGGTGCAATGTCCACCATCATATCGCTGCTCTTGCACCAGATGTATTAACGATTACATTCAATGGCTTATCAAAAGCGTATCGTGTTGCGGGTTTCCGCCAAGGTTGGATGATTTTAAATGGGCCAAACAACATGCCAAAGGCTATATTGAAGGCTTAGATATGCTGGCATCTATGCGTTTATGCGCAAACGTACCAATGCAGCACGCCATTCAAACGGCATTAGGTGGCTATCAAAGTATTAATGAATTTGTTCAACCGGGCGGTCGTTTGCTGGAACAACGTAATAAAGCCTATGAGTTGCTCACTCAAATCCCGGTGTTAGCTGCGTAAAACCAATGGGAGCAATGTATATGTTCCCGAAACTCGATATTCAAAAATTCAATATTCATAGTGATGAAAAATTTGTGCTCGATTTATTACGTAAAGAGAAAGTACTTCTCGTGCATGGTAAAGGCTTTAACTGGCATTCACCGGATCACTTCCGTGTGGTGACACTTCCTTATACCGGTCAATTAGAAGAAGCCATTGGTAAATTGGCACGATTCTTAGAAAACTTATCATCAATAATAAAAAGAGCGGTCAAATTAATCTGCACCCCAAAAGTTGGACTCAACAAACCAACAATTGAGGTGCAGATTTTTTATGGGTAAACACTACACAATCGAATTTAAATTACAGGTTCTTCAACCTATTTTTGAATGAGAAAATGAGTATAGAGAAGCTGCTCGTTTTTACAATATTCCTTCCAACCTAGTCGGGATATGGTTGAAACGGTTTGAAAAAAGTGGCATAAAAGGACTGATTCCCCGTAAAGCATCAGGACGACCGCCGATGAAACCCAAATATGCAAAAATGCCACCGCCACCCAAAACTGAAGAAGACCGTTTACGCCTGAAAATTTTACAGCTTGAAGCGGAGGTGACCTACCCTAAGGAGTTGAGAAAGCTCAGACTTCAGGACGAAGCCGAGCAACGGAAATTATCCAAAGGTTAAGAACACACTATCCGTTAAAATGGCTTTTAGGCTTTGCACAGTTAGCGCGTAGTACGTTTTTTGCGAAATTTCAGATTAAACTGGATAAAGGATGAGCCGCTGAAAAGGCCATTAAAGGCCTCAAAGCCAATCATCCTGATTATGGCTACCGACGTGTTCATGCCTGTTTGCGGTGTGAATCATAAAAAGTTCAACGTTTAATGCAGACACTTGGGCTTCAAGTGCGGTCAAGAAAAAGCAAGAAATTTACGACCCTATCGAGACACAATAGGGGATTGCAAGTCAAATAATACT
>BNJU01005411.1_pt1 | contig 23359 bp, 27 predicted proteins | sample 8539281 | NCBI WGS metagenome assembly BNJU01 (sample SAMD00202456, study PRJDB9452) | human saliva metagenome | isolation source: human saliva | place: Japan
ACTAAACCAAAATAATGATCATATATATAATAATATATAATATATAATATAATATTTATTACACTTTTCCCATCAATAAAAAAGGATAATAAAATATTATTTACTAATAAAAACCTGTTAGATTAGCACCATTAATAAACAGAAATAAAAGAATCATTATACTTAAAATTACTGTTATTTGAGATCAACTTATTGATTTTATCATTAAATGAACATCATGATCAATACTGTATTACTTTTAACATTACTGCTTCACATGATGAGCAGAAATAGGCATCTCAGAGTCCACCTAAAATATTATAATATATTTAAAATAAAACAAAAGGAGAATTAATAAAGAATACAACCAATATATAACCACTTAAACTAAAACCATTTATGTTCAAAACTTTAGAAATACTCTGCAATAAAGTCCTTAAACCACATAATCAGTCTTGACCTTAACTATTATATATTTGCAGGTCCACTTGCACCATCTTTCTTTCACAAAGAAACAGATTCTGCTCTATCCAACAGATTCTAACCTGCACTGCACCAACTTATCCAAATTGAAATAATTATCTTTTCTAAATTAAATGTTTGATAAATCAACATGTTTAATCCGTCAGTTTTCATTCAATCTCTTTCTATTGTCAATCTTTTTTCAAGACAAGATAATAAAGAGTATCTTAATCACCATCATTTGAAATAGTTACCATCAATAGTCCCATCAACCATTATCTTGGCTTCAGATGAAGAATAATTCATCAGCATGATACCTGCCCATAACTTTGATTCTAATTATGAATTTACGAATTATTTATAATTACACTAAACTTACTAAATAATCCAATTTATCATTATAATTAGATCAGATAATTTAGATTAAATAAAAATAAAGAAACTAGAACACCAAAGAATTGTTAGATGTGTCTTGTTAGTCATAGGTCTTAAATACCTCTTCCTTAAATAGAACTTATTTCTTCAACTATGGTTGAGAAATAAAACTTAAAGTTGAACCTGATTCATTGCAGTCTATTTCAATATTTTTCATTCAAATTTTTAAATGTCACTTCCATCTATTAAAGATAATTGTCTTTTTGTTCTATATTTGCACCTAATTTTTCATAGCCCTCAATAGTTGCAATAATATCTTCAGAAAAAGAAATATTTTCTATCTTAGATACACCCTTAGCTAAAGAGCTCAATAATATATCTATGTAATACACTTTTTGATGGAGGAGGCTAAGTTCTCCAACTAATTTATCAGCCTTTTATTATTTTTCATACTCATCTCACTTACTTCTCTATTGAAAATCTTTCAGCTAAAATTTCTTTTAACTAAAAGTATAAATCTTTCTTGTTTATTCATATACAATGGAATTATAACTTGCTTTCTATCTTTTTGTTATCATATCTATAACAGGAAGAACTTTTTTTCTAATTTCATTTCTTTTTAAAGTTCCACTTTCCACATCATCAAAGTTTAAGTTTAAATTCTTAAATTTTTATATTCTTAGCTTCTGTATCCACTTTAATAGAATAAGTAAAAAACTGTCTTTTACTTGTTTTAAACCTATAGCAAAAGAAAGGTGCCCTATAAGTAAAAGATACCATTTTGTGATAAATAGTATATGAGTATACTTCAAATAATCCAAAAAGTATAAGTGGAATAGCTATGCTATAACCTAATATATTTTTAGCCTTATTCAATCCAAATTTTTCAATATATCTTCTATCTTCCCGCTTCAATTTTTGACTAAATATTCATAAAATAACATAAATTCCCCTTTCTAAAGTAAATATATTTTTCATTAAAATAAATTATATTATTTATACATATTACTGTCAAGAAAGAAAAAGAGAATTTTTAAGTTTTTATTCTCAAAAATTCTCTAATTCTATCAGATCATAGTCTAAACTTTTTTTATCAAAAATTATTTGATAAATAACCAATTTTTAACTATCTATTATGAGATTATTCTAATTATATAATTACATACTTACCATTTTTTAAAACTTTTATAACTGGATCTTCCATTTCAAATATTTCTTCATAATTTTTCATCTGTTATCGGTTTTTCTAAAAAATTTTATCCATCTATCTAAAATATAGATTAAATCTTCTTTTTATTTCTAATAATTCATCTGGTTCATCACCAGCAAAAATATATATCATACATTATTACCTTTATCCCCTCATATCTACTGATGTATCTTCTCCAGAAGGATCTCTTGGTAAATTTTTTTCTAAAACTTTTTGAAAAATTTAAAAACTCTATCTCAATTATTATAGATTGTTCTATGTGGATCATGTAAATAGTAAAATAAAAATTTATATTTTTCTGCTTCACAATGGGGAATATATCTTTTTATATTTTTTTATATAACAAAAATTTTAATATCATATTGTTTATCCTCCTTTTTTATTTTTAAATAGATTTATTGTCTTTCTTGAGGGTATAAAGTTTTTCTACCTATATCTACTTTTACTCCTGATTTTGTTTTTCCCTTCATCAAAACCTTTTTCGTAGCATATCTGAGTCAGAATGAGGAACTTTATTTCTAAATGCAGACTCTGCCTCTATTAAAACTCTATCTTTTTGTCCAATAAAGGTGGAAAAATGTTGATAATCCATTATTATTTGACTTTAATATATATTGATTTGTAACTGGATCATATATTTCAACTTTTGCTTGAAAAACATTATTGTATTGAATATTACTATATCACTTATCTTTACTTGATCAGAAACTACGTGTCCTCCTGTTGCTTTTATAGTTCCATTTCTTAAATGTTTTATTTCTCCAAAAATATGTTCGTGCATTTCTGTTGGCATAGTCAATGGATTTTTTTGTAATTCTTCAGTTGCTCTTTCATTTAAAGCATATTCTATTGATGAAAATCTAAATTTTACTCCTTCAGTTTCCATTGTCGTAGTTAATTTTGAATAGTAATAATTTTTATCTTCTACCTTTTAAATGCTTTTAATAAATCCATATTATTAATATTAGCTTTTAGGGTGTTAATGTATTCTGTACTTGGGCTACTTTATTTGCTCCATTTGTTAACAATGGTACAGTTAATGGTGCTACTAAAGTTCCATTAGTTACTGGTACAGGTGTTTTATCATATAATACTAGAGAATTGTTTCCTGTCTGATATGAAACTTTAGATATAACACTTTGACTTACTGCTCCATTTCCTACTAACATTTTTAGAGCTTGAATTTGCTCCTATTAAAGTATTTGCTTCGTGAGGTGTTAAAGATGTTTCAAAAACCCGTTGACCTGATGAATTTATTCCTGAAATGATATTTCTCCAGTTGTTAAATTTTTGTGAAATACTCATACTACCATCAGGATAAGTAGTTATATTTTGATAAGCTATTGTTGTCCCACCAGGTGTTCCATCATTTTATAAGTACTTTACCTTGAACAGTTTTTACTTTATTTTCTAAAAAGTAGTTGTTCTTCATTTGTTACTTCACTATCTGATACTAAACTAGGAACAGAAGTGAACTACACCCAAATATTTTATCCAAGATTTTTGGGTGTGCCTCATATCTTCTATCTATACAGCTTCTCATAAATTAATTGTATATTTTTTACACTAAATCATATGATAAATAACTTTTTCTGTAATTTTATAAAGAATTTTTCCAAATCTACTTACTGCTACTGTTGTTCGCTGTTAACTTTATGTGTTTTTCTAAATCATTTTTATCATAAACTCCATATTCTGAAATACTATTAGTATGTGAATTAAAATAACTTTTTCTTAAAAAAATTTAAGTTTTTAGTTCCTTATCTGTTATCTTCTAATGTTAAATTAACTTCTTCTAAAAAAACTCTTTTAATTCCTTTATATATTCATCTGAATCTTTTTCCCATATCTTTATATTTTTCAATTACACTTATTAGCCCTTCTACTGAGTCCCTAAGTTCTATAAAATCTTCTTCTACAAAATTTTTCTACTTTTTTAAATCTTCGCATATCATAATTATACAGCTCCTTTCATTTATTATTTAACAGGATAACTTTAGCTTGATACGTTTTCTCTAAACTATTAAATAGCATTGTCTCCCCTTAATTACTTTTTTTAATTGTATTGTATTTTTGTTTTTAATCAATTATTTTTATATAATCACAAACCACCACTTCAAGTGGTGGTTTGCTCTATGCCTAAAAAGGCACTATTACAAAGCTTGAGGCTAAAAGCCTTACAATTTGGTCTGCCTTTTGCGTATAGCTCCATTCAGCTATTAAAATAGCTCTTGTTTTTATTTCTTTTCAACATTGAAAGGATCAAAATATTCTTTTAATGTCATTTGATCCATTATTTTATCTTCTTCTATTTGATTCTTTTATGTATTGAGCTATCCTTTTCCTTATTTCTTCCCACTGTATCTACATAATAACCTCTGCACCAAAAAGTTCTATTCCCATATTTATATTTTTAAGTTCGCATACCTATCAAATATCATTAATGAACTTTTTCCTTTAAATATCCCATAAATGTTGATACTGCTATCTTTGGTGGTATGCTCACTAACATATGTATATGGTCTACATACACTTTGCTTCTATTATTTCTACTCCTTTAAATTCACAAAGTTTTTCTTAATATTGCTCCTATATCTTTTTATCTTTCCATATATCGCTTGTCTTCTATATTTTTGGTGTAAATACTATATGATATTTACAATTCCACCTTGTATGTAGCTAAACTATTTTTGTCATAAGGGTATCCTTTGATATTTTTAGTCGGTTTTGGCAGACCTTCTTTATTATATCAAAGGAGAACTAATATCGCATCATAGCCTTCTGGCTTTTTTTGAACCACTCGCATAGCAAGTGGTTTATTTTAACCAAAAAATGGAGTCATTAAACTCCATTTTTCTTTATATCAGCTGATATTTAATTTTTCATTATGCTATATATTTTTGTATTGCTTCAAGTTCAACCTTTTTAAACTCTATATTTGTTAGAGTGCTTTCAGATTTTTATTTGTTTTCTTATTGTTTCTATCCAAGCATCATAACTTTCATAGACTGTGTTATCAAAGGCTGCTCCTGAAGTTTTTGTCCTTCAAGGTATTTTATCAATTCCTTATCATTTTCTATTTCTTTCATCACTGATGCTTCCCTTTTTATAGCATTTTCCAATTTTTTAGCATATTTTTCCCATTAGTTCCTTTTTTTCAGTTGCATTCATAACTTTTTACCTCCATAATTTTTATATTTTTCTAACTTGGCTGCCTTGTTATGAATTAATAATAACTTATTTTTCTTCGTTATTTCCTTTTCTATATGGACTAATATGCTTCTATGGAATAAATAATGTTTTTTAGAATATAATATTTTTCAATTATAAGTTTTTATAAATTCTCCTGTTTCTAAATTTTTGAATACTTTTTATATCTCTTGTTATTATATCAAAAGTAAATTTATAGTTATCTAGTTGCCCATAAATTTCTCTTTTTCTATATCAGCATCCAATGTATAACTATTATACAAAGAACCAAAGATATCCTGTAAATTTTTGCATTCTAAATAATTTTTAATTTTTATCTTTTTGGAGATTTTTCTTCTCCTTCTAATCCTTTAGAAAATGAAAAACCTATTATATTATTTGCTAAATCTACTATAACAACTAATTCCTTATATTTTTGACAGATAAATTTCTTCAAAATCATCATAGTACAAAGCTATATTTATCAATTATGTCATTTGTTAATTTTACTCCTACTTTTTAGAGTATTATCTATTTGAAAATTTTCATCAAATATTTTTTTATTAATCTTACTTTACTGAATTCTAAATAAATATACACTTCTATATTCTCATAAGGTCTATATGCTAATGAAAAAAAGTTGAACGCTCATATTCTGTATTACTATTATTTAATTCAGAGAAAATTTTTCTCTATAGTTTTCTTCTAAATAAATATCTTTATATTTATATTTCATTTTATCACCTCTTTGGATTTACAAAAATTATATTTGCATTTTCTTTTATTAGTAATATTATATTTATAATCTTTAGGATCACCAAAAACTATCTTATATTTACCATCATTTGTCCCAAAATAGAATATAAAGGTGAACCGTGAGTCCCTCCACTATTAGTTCTTACACTTCCTATAGTTACCATTTTCCTCTTACCTTTTTCAAAGTCAGCAGGGTATCATAAATTTGTTATTAGGTATTGAAAAATTTTGACCACTTCCTTTTTCCATTTACTTTATCAAAACTTTTAGATTTAATCCTTCTTTTTTTCAAATAATTCTTTAATTTCTTCTGTTGTCATATTTTTAATTTAGCTATTCCTTCATCTATCAATAATTCACTAAGATTTTTCTACTTTCCCGCTTTGAGGTTATAACATCCCCAACCTTTTCTCCAACATCAGCATTACTTAAATCTATTCCATCTGTTGTTAATTTTTATCTTACTGTTATTATCTTCTCCAAACTTTTTTTCTTTACATATTCATTTGCTGGTCTTCCTAAAGTTTCTAAGACTTCTTCATCATTTTACTTATCTTCTGCTACTTTTTATCTTGTCTTCCTTAACTCTTGAACCTATTACATTATAGAAACTTTTTATTTTATTTTTAGAAAAAAAGCTATATAAATATTTTTCAATCTACATAGCTTTTTTCATCATTCTTAATCTACTTCTATTATTTCTTCATATTCTTCATAATTTTCTGGAATTTTTTCTTTCTAAATTCTATCCATCTTTTCATCAATTTTTAACATACCTTTTCTTGATATTTCTGCCTTCCTTCCTCATTATCTGGATCAAATACCCAATAAATATATACTCTATCTTCTATAAAATCTCCTCCCCAAACCTGTCCATCTAACCCTCGAATCTTCTGTTTTTCTAACTCTCTACATATTTCATTTAAATTACTTTTCAAAAACACTAATATCTATTATGTAACACGATATAATATCTTCATTTTGTGTTTCATTAATAGAACTACACATACTATCAATTTTTTCATGAATACTTTTTCAAAACTTTTGTAATAATAAATTTAAATTTCATTTTTCTCCTTGATTTAATTATTTATTTTTATTGTAAAAGGGTAGACTGTTGTATTTGGATATAAATACCCTCTTACTTTTTACTCCTGATAGAGTAGTTCCTTCCCAATATCTACCTGTTACTATTTTTATTTCTATAAGCGATATCTACTTCTACTATTATTCTACTTTCCGTCCAACTTTCTGGAAATAATGTCGTTTCTTGTGGTGTTATTCCATCTCTTTTTACTTTTAATTTCCATTGATTAGTATTCTGATCAAATACTGAAATATCTGCTGTACGAACTCCATTAGAACTTACTGAATGTAAATGTTCAATTTTAGCATTATTTACAATTACTTGTCCATGTCTTAAGTTTATTACTTTAGATTTTTATATTTTCCTTTTTATTTTTTACTAGACTTTATTTCTTTACCTTGAAAATATTTTTCCTCCTTGATGTCACCATTTGGAAAAAAATTCTCATATATTCCTGAAAAATTTTTCATTCTCATCAAATGCTACCTTTATTTTTACTTTATTATTTTCATACTCATGCCATATCCCTATTTTTTTATTATTTAAATAACTTCCTCTCAATATAACATTACCATTATCATCTCTTACTTCTCTAAAACCATATAATTTATTATTTTTATAGGCTTTGAAGTCTACTCTTTTTCCTGTTTTTACAATATATTTTTCTCTATTCTTAATATATTTTTTTGTGCTTAAATTCATAATACTTTTTTATAGTATTTTTTTATCTATATTTTCCCTTTTTTTCTAAATTTCTTTATTAAAGGAGCATTTTTTTGATAAGGCTATCTTTATATATCCTATTAGTAGCCATACAAATATCATCTAAATAGTCTATTTCATGAGCCAGTCTTCCACTCTTGTTATGATATGTAACAGTTATCCCCACTTCACGCCTTTTTTTCATCTAAAAGTACAGATGTAAATTCTATCTTTTTCATTGACTACAATCATTCCTATTCTATTGTCATTTATATATGTTTCTTCTCTTAGTTCATCTTCCAAATAACCATAGTTAATACCTATATAATCATCTTTATATCTTAAAACTTCATAAAACAATTTACCTTCTCTATAGCTTTTTCTAAGAAAAAAATCACCATGTATTTTTTTCCTGACTATTTGTAATTCACTCATCTTTAACCCCTATTTTTATTTATCTATTCTTTTTCTTTACATATTCATTTGCTGGTCTTCCTAAAAGTTTCTAAGCCTTCTTCATCATTTGACTTATCTTCTGCTACTTTTTATCTTGTCTTCCTTCTAAGGCATCTTTTCCATAGTCCTTTACTACATCTCTTAATGCTTCTTTTAAGTCTTCTTCATTAATTTCTCTAGCTTTAAACTGTCTAGCTAGTTCTTCAACTCTTGAACCTATTACATTATAGAAACTTGTACTCCATCTTTGAGCTCTTAGATTTGAAAATAGCTAGCTTAAATTTCTAAACTAGCTATTACTTTTTACTATAAAATTAAATACTTGGTAAAAATACTTTTTGAGATATGCACTTTCATAGTTTCTGTTTCCCAATTTATATTTTTCATTTTTTTCTTCCTAAAATTCTTAAAAATTCCTTTTGTAATGGATAAATCTTTCTAATAATTTTTTTCTTTTGTTTTTCATCAATATATGGTTCTGCAAAATCTTCTATTTCTTTTACTCTTTTTTAAAAGCTTTTTCTACCATTTTTCTGTTTTTATTTTTTTCTAAAATTTCAGTTAATTCATTAAGTGAAACTTTATCTTTCTTCTTACTTTTAATTCATTCCTTATTTCATCATAATTATTTTTGAATTTTATATCCAAATATAAAATCTCCTATCTCTTCTCTTTCTTCCTTGTTGCTGAATCATTTGGACTGTTCCATATTTTTTCCATAATTTTACATCAGTTATTAAATGTGCTAAAAAGCATCTGGTTCTACTATCATCCTATAAGTAGCAAAGTTATAAGTTCCTATTACCACAGGATTATATACTGGTTTATTATTTCTAGTATCAGCTCACGTCCATCTTTGTTTACATATTTTTTTATAACGAGTTTCTTTATTAAAATTAAAATATATTGTTCCATCTTTTTCTTTCAATATTATGGTATATTGCTTCATTAGCTTCTATTTTATTCAACTTTAATTTTTCTTCATTATCTCTTGTAATTTCAATATAACCTTCACCAATTTTATCAATAGTCTTTGCTTTTTACAAAGTGTTTAGCTTGATAAAAAAATAATAATCTGTTTGCTCCTATATTCATCATCTTTTGAATATCTATTCCAATCAATTTTATAATAACCTTTTTCCATCACTCTTTAATTCTATAGCTTCATCATTTTTACTATGAGATAAATTTCTATTCAGCTTTTTTTCTAATTATTATTTTTAATTTTACCTTATTTAAAAAAACTTTTCAAATTCTTTCAATGAATATTCTCCCATAATTTCATCCATCTTATCTTCATACTCTTCTACTTCATCATCTTCTAACTCATCATCTATATTTTTTTCATAGTTTTCTAGTAGTTTTTGGATATGATTTTTAGCAATTTTTCAAATATTTCTATATATTTTTCTTCTTTTTCTATATCGACAGTTACTTTTTTTATTTACTATATCTATATTTATTATTCCATATCTAATTACTTCCATTATATATGAATATTCACAATATATATAATAAATATTTTCTATTCCTTTTCCTGTGAAATTTCAAACAAATAATCTTTTAATTCACTTTCATTTTGAAAACATAAAAGCATAATAATTTCTACCATAAGCTCTCATAATAAAGCTATCATCTATTTCATAATATATTCCATTATATTCCATATCAGATAAAGCATCATACATATCAATATCTTCTAGTAAATCATCTTCATATATTTTTCCATTTTTCTTATATTTTTATTCTTACGTATACATCTGTTATATCTGCCATATTTTCTCCTTCCTATACAAAATAACCTCTTTCTTCAAATTCTTTTTAATTCTTTTGGGTTTTTGGATAATATTCATATATCCAAGCTTTCCATTCTTCTGGTGTAATAGTTTTTAAATTAAATTTTTTTCATAAATTCATAAGGTTCTGGATATTCTTTTAGCTGGTGTACTGTCTATTAATTCTTTTGGAACTATATCACTTTCTATTTCTAAATCAAATCCATGATATGATGCTATTTTTTAAATACAGATAATACATGGGTATGGAGATAAAAATCAAAAGATATATCTCATCATACATCATTTGTCTTGCTACTTTTTGGCTCTAACATCGCATTTATATTTTCTTTCATCTTTTTCAATATTCTTTTTCTGCTAATGCTTTCAAAAATCCAAATTCAAGAGGAAAATATTTAAAAATCTGTTTCTTTTTGAAGGATTAGCTGAATAAAAATCTGCTCTAGCTATTACTTCTTCCCAATTTCCTCTTATAGCAAGTAATATTGTTCTCATTAAATAAAAATCAGCTCAGATTTCTTATATTTTTCTTTTTCGCGTCCTATTATATCAAAAATTTCTTAATATAAAATCTAAAAAAATCTTTATTATTTGACATCAGAATACAAAAAGATGCATCTTTACACAGGCAAGGTATGCTCTAGTATCTCTACTCATAAGATATAGCTTTGAATATATGTATATATTCTTTCTAAAACTTTCTATATCTTTATCTACTAATAAGGCTTTAGAAGCTGTTGTTTCATAAATTCTTCCTAGCTCTTTTTATACAATATAAGCAATTTCCTCTTTTTTTCTTCTATTCTTTTTAAATTATCACTTTCATCATCTATTAATGACTCCATACTCTCTAATAAATGTTTTAATCTTTCATTAAATTTTTGCTTACTAACATAAATATCTACCTCTTTTTATTATCATTTATTTGTTACAGTTACTTCAATAAACATTAATTTTTTACTTTCTCTATTTACTGCAACCACTCCTGTTCTTAAAGTATTTTTCATCTTATTTATATATTATTTTAGTAAGAAAAATTTAGATTCCCTTTATATGTAAGAATTTCTCTTATTTTGAATTTCTCTACTTTTATTATTTCTCCATTTTTCATAAGTTTCTATTTTTTTGAAGTTTACCTGCTTTACTATAATATTTCCATTCTCCTGTTGCTATCCATCTTTTTTTCAGCCTCTTCTCCCATATCATAAGCCATTCCTTCTTTTTATACTTTTTACCATCTTTATAAAAATTGCCATTTTGTTAAGTTAGAACTCTTTTTCATAATATGTACTTGAATAAAATTTCCCATTTTCATCAAAAATTTTTAACAAGTCCCTACCAATTTCCATTCTCATAATTAGCAACATTTTTATTTTTCCATTTTGATGATAGTATCTCCATTTCCCCTTCTTCTTCACCTTTCATATTAAATTCTCCATCAGATTCTAAATTTTCCATTTTCATACCAAGATTTCCATTGTTTTATTCTAAATCCTTTCCATATAGTACCTATATTTTTAATTTCCCACTTTTATAATAACCCTTTTTCTTCTATTTCTGTGAATTGAGTTTCTTCTTGCTTTTTCTTCTTTAAAAATCTCTATATCATTTATATCTTTCATTTCTTCAAATTTATAACCTTTTAGGTCACTTTCTTCAATATAGTCTTTAAATTTTTATACAAAAATCTTTCTTTTAGAAAATCTTTTTCAATAGTTCCTATTTTAAAAAAATATCATTTTTACCACTTACTTTTGAAAAATCATAAACATCTATTATATTTGAGGTAACTTTAAGCTATAACAATATTCAATATTTTTTTATATCTGTTACAATATAAAAATCTTTCTTATCATAACTTACTTTTTAAATATTCTAATTTTTCCTGAGTATCTATATATATTCTTTTGCTTTTCTTGATAACAATACTTTCATTCCAAATCCAGGAATAGATATTATATCTTTAACATTAGATTTTTACCATCTGGTATTAATTCTACATATTTTTCTAATCCTCATATGTACCATATTTATCTTTATATATGTCTAATAATGTAACATCTAATATTTTTGCTTCTCCTTCTACATACCTTTTTAAATTTGCTTCTTCGTAAAATCTATCTTTTCTAAAATACCTATCTAATTCTTCTTTTGAAAAGAAAAATGAAGCATCTTTATTTATTTTGAATGTAAAAATTACATTATAATTAGCATAATCAAACCCTATTTCATATATTTTTCATTCTATTTTTTCCTTTTTGTTATTTTTAAATTTTGCATATTTTCAGCAATATCTGGTATAGATTTTTTCTTTTGTTTTTCATTAATATTATGTAAGGTTTCTCTTATTTAAATTTCTCTACTTTTATTATTTCTCCATTTTTCATAGGTTTCTATTTTTGAAGTTTCCTGTCTCATTATAATATTTCCATTCACCATCTATTATCCATCTTTTTCTGCTTCTTCCCCCATATCATAAGCAGTTCCTTCTTTCTCAATACTCTTTTCCATCTTTATAGAAAAATTGCCATTTTGTTAAATCTGAGCCTTCTTCATAAAATGTACTTGATATATAATTCCCTTCTTCATCAAAAATTTTTGACAAGTCCTACTAAACCTCCAAAATCATAATTAGCAATATTTTTATAATTCCATTTTCATAATAAGTTTTCCAAACTCCTGTTTGTTCTCCATATTCATCATGAACCTATAAAATTAAGATTACCATTTTCATAATAATATTTCCATTCTTTTATCCTTTTTCCATTACAAGAGAGTCCTTTATACTTTAAATTACCATTTTCATAATAAGCCTTGTCTTCTACTTCTTTTTAGTTCCTCTTTCTTTTCTTCTGGTATTTTAAAAGTATTACTATCATTCATTTTCTAAAATTCATATCCTGTTAAAGCACTTGCTTCTATATATTCTTTAAATGCTTCCAAGCAATAAATGAGTCTGATGGCTTTCCTTCATCTCTATTTATTAAAAAACATCATTTTTCCACTTATTTTTTAAAAATCTACAAGTCTATATTTGTAATCAGCTATTACATAACAAGGTTCAACTTTTTGTTAATTCAGTTATTATATATAGAGGTATATCTTTATAAAAACTTCTATATATCTAAAATAATCAAAATATTTTTTTATCTAAATAGTCTTTTGCTTTTTAGAAATAATAAATCTTAATCCTATACCTTGTATCCACATTATATCTGCAATAACAGGTTTTTTTATCTTCTGATTCAAGTTTAATATATTGTTTCCAATCCTTTATATGAGCCATATTTAACTTTATACATATCAGCAATCATTAATGGTGAAAATTCAAACACTCCTCTTAAATATCTATTTACAGCTTTAGCTGGATACTTTAATTTTTTCTAATAAATCTTTTTTTCTTCTTTTATCAAAGAAAAATAAATTTATATCTTTTATTAATTTAAAATGAAAATCAGTTTCACCATTGTCAAAATTATTTTTCTAATTCGTATACTTTCATATACTTTTTACTCCTTTAATTTTTTTAATATTTTTCTGGAATTGTTGGCTTGTACTTTCATTTTTAGAAAAAGCTATATAAATATTTTCAATCTACATAGCTTTTACTGTTAAAAATTTTAAACTAATTTTTATTTTCTATCTATTCAGAGAAGTTTTATAAAATTCTCCTGTTTCTAGATTTTGAATACTTTTTATATCCTTGTTATTATATCAAAAAGTAAATTTATAGTTATCTAGCTGCCCATAAATTTCTCTTTTTCTATATCAGCATCTAATGTTTTTGTTATGCGTAAAGACCATAAATATCCTAGTAAATTTTTACATTCTAAATAATTTTTAATTTTATCCTTTGGAGAACTCCCAATCTCTTCCTTCGTCCTTTTACAAAAGAAAAACCTATTATATTATCTGCTAAATCTACTATAACAACTAATTCCTTATATTTTTTTGATAAATAAACTTTCTTCAAAATCATCATAATATAAATCATATCTATTTATTATTTCATCAGTTAATGCTATTCCTACTTTTTAAAGTATTATCTATTTGAAAATTTTTCATCAAATATTTTTATTAATAAGACTTTTCTCCAAATTTTAAATAAATAGTTACTTCTACATATTCATAAGGTCTATATGCTAATGAAAAGTTGAAGGCTCATATTCTGTATTACTATTATTTAATTTCAGGGAAAAATTTCTTCTATAGTTTCTTCTAAATAAATTTCTTTTATATCTGTATTCCATCTTATCACCTTTTCTTATTTTTAGACTCATCTAGATGTACTAAATTTTTTTATTTTATCATATCTAATAGAAAAACCAATATTTTTCAAATAAAAAGGGGGCTGTTGCAAATTTAAAATTTCAATCTTAAAGTAAAAATAAGTGAGTTACGAATGGAAATTTTAGATAAAAAAATCAAATAGAATGAGCCGAGTAATTCTCAGCATGTTTGAGCATAGCGAGTTGGCTGAAGTACAGCGAAATTCTTGATTTTTATCGTTAAGATACTCAGTAACGAACTATTTTTACTTTTTGTTAATTGCAACAACCCTTATTTGTTTTTATTTCTTATTTTTACTTCTTTGTTGATAGTCTGCTTCAATATCAGCTTTCCATTCTTTTTCAATTCATTTTCCTGAACGAACTTCTGTAACTGCCTTATTTAAGCTTTTATAATTTAATTGAGTTCCAACACTATCAGAATTATAGTTCACTGCTCTTTCAGCACTAATACCTATTGCTTGCAGTTTCTATTGCATCTATATTAGCATCCCTAAGAATAGAAATTCCCAACCATATTTTTCTTTTTGAGTTTCTATCAATCTCTTAACAGTAGCAGAGTTATATTCCTTACTAGCATTTTTCTAAACCATCTGTTATTATGATGAATAAAACTTTAGTTGCTTTTTTTCACCCTTAGATAATGTGTCTTTGTATAGCTTTTCTTTAGCTATAGTTTTACCAATAGCATCTAAAAGTGCTGTACTTCCTCTAACATAATATTCTTTTTCTGTTATATTTTTACTTTAGTGATATCCACTCTATCATGTAACAATTCATATTGATCATCAAATAAAACTGTTGTAATATATGCTTTACCTTCCTCTTTTCTTTGTTTTTCTAAAACAGAATTAAATCCACCAATAGTATCTGATTCTAGATCCACCCATAGAACCACTTCTATCTAAAATAAATATTACATCTACTACTTCTTTATTTTTTACTTACAGATTTAGCTTGAATTTCTGCTGAAAAACTAAAAGCAAAAACTGTAACTAACAATGCTCATTAAAAATTTCATTTGCATCAACTCCTTTTTTATAAAAATTCCTATGACTAATTATAGCATAAAAAAATTTTTGAAAAAGTGTAAATAATATTAAAAATTATGATAAAATAAATAACAAATACTATTTTTAGGAGGAGATTATGAGAAAGGCAAATAGAAGTCAAAGATAGAAATGAAATTATAGAAATCATGAAAAGATGTGATGTATGTAGATTAGTTTTTAACAATGGAGTTATCCTCATTGTTCCTTTAAATTTTTGGTTTAGATGCTGATGAAGAAAAAGTTGTTATCTATTTCCATAGTGCCTTAGAAGGAACAAAAGTTGATATAATGAAAAGGAAATAAAGCAACTTTTTGAAATGGATTGTAATCATGAACTTCAATATTATGAAGATAGAGGGATATTGTACTATAAGCTATGAAAGTGTTATAGGTAGAGGTAAAATAAGAATATTATCTGAAGATGAAAAAAATGGAGGCTTTAAAGAAATTAATGGCACAGTATCATAAAGATAAAGAGGCATATTTTTAATCCTGCAGCAATACCTAGAACTCTTGTTTTATTGTCTTGAAGTGGAAGAGATGACAGCAAAAGAAAATAAGCTCAGATAAGTTCACATTCATTAAAGAAATTATGATAAAAATATAGTGATTTAAAATTAAATATAAGTGAGGTAAGATAATGAAAAATTTGGAAAAAGCATAATATTTTTAGGACTACTATTAACAATGGTATCTTGCTCTACTATGCATACTGTAATTTCTAAAAAGATTTAGATGTACGAGACTAAGATGTCAGACACAATTTTAGTTAGAGCCTGCAGCTGCAAATCAAAAAAACTGTATTTGTAAAAGTTTTCAAATACAAGTGGAAAGATTTAAATATTGAACAAAAATAATAAGTATTTTATCAGCAAAAGGTTATAGAATAGTTAACGATCCTGCCGAAGCAAAAATATTGTTTACAAAGCTAATATTTTTAAAAAGTAGATAAAGTTAATCTAAATAATGAGAATGGTTTCTCTGATGCTGTTTTAGGTGCTGGAATCGGTGGAGTTTTAGGGTGCTCAACGTTCAGGGTGGGAGCTTACACTGCACTTGGTTGGGGACTTGCTGGAGCTGCAATGGGTACAATAGCAGATGCTTTTAGTTAGTGATACTGCTTATGCAATGGTAACTGATATTTTAATTTCTGAAAAACAGGATGTACAAAGTTCTACAAGAAACTCTGTTAAACCAAGGAAAATTCAGGGACTATGACTTCAAAAACTAGCTCTTCATCTAATATGGAAAAAAATATTCTACAAAAGTTTTAAGTACAGCAAACCAAGTAAACTTAAACTTTGATAGTGCTATTCCTATATTAGAAGATGAATTAGGAAAAGTTATTTTCAGAATATTCTAAAAACAAAAATTATATAAGTGAGGTAATGGAATGAAGAAGATTCTAAAGACTGTATTTATTTTAACAATAATAAGCAATTGTGCTTTCTTCCACTATACACACTATAATTTCTAAAAAGAAATCTTGAGTACAGACTAAGATGTCAAATACAATATGGCTAGAACCTGTTGATACAGATCAGAAGACAATATTTGTAAAAATTTCAAATACATCTGATAAGATTTAGATATTGAATCAAAGGTGATAAACGCTTTAAAAACTAAAGGTTATAAAAATAGTAAAGAGCCATCTGAAGCGAGAGTACTCTTTACAAGTTAATATTTTAAATGTAGAAAAATCAAATCTAAATGATGCTGATGGTTCAGAGTTTTTCGAAGTATTTATGGCAGCTGGAATTGGAAGTATTTTTAGCTACTCAATCTGCAGAAGATGGATCTGACATTGTAGGTTTAGGTATGGCTTTCAGCTACTCTTGCAAAGATATCATCTGCATTTGTAAAAGATGTTGTCTATGCTATGATAACTGATGTTTTAGTCAGTGAAAAATTGGAAAAAATGTACAAAGTAACAACTGTAGATTCAGTAAGCCAAGGAATTTCAGGAACAAGAACTTCTTCTTCTAGAAACTTCTAATATTGAGAAAGTATTCAACAAAGAGTTTTAAATACTGCCAATAAAGTAAACTTAAAATTTGAAAAATGCTATGCCTGTATTAGAAGATGAATTAGTAAAAGTAATTACTGGAATATTTTAAAAAATAAAAATAGAAATGGAGATGATACTATGTACCTAGATGAATATAAAAATAGTTTAGATTCTACTATGCTATCAGAAGATGAAAAAGAAGAATTAAAGCATTACTAATGATGAAAAAGAAATTGAAAATAGATTTTATACTAATCTAAGCTTTGGAACAGCTGGTATGAGAGGTGTAAGAGGTATAGGAAAAATAGAATGAATAAATATAATATAAGAAAAAGCTACTCAAGGCTTTAGCAAATTATATTATAGAAGCAACTGGAGAAACTGGGAAGAAAAAGGTGTTTGATTGCCCTATGATTCAAGATTAGATTCAGTTGAAAATGCTATCAATACTGCAATGACTTTTAGCAGGTAATGGAATAAAAGTTTATTTATTTGAAGGAATAAGATCAACTCCAGAACTTTCTTTTGCAGTAAGAGAATTAAAAAGCTCAAGCAGGTGTTATGATTTACAGCTTCTCACAATCCAAAAAGAATACAATGGATATAAAAGTTTATTGGGAAGATGAGCACAAATAGTTGACCCTCAAGCAACAGGGATTGTAGTGCTGTTGAAGCAGTGAATATTTTAATGGTGTTAAATTAATGGATGAAAAAAGGCTATAGAAAAAGGCTTACTTGTTTATGTTGGTGAAAATTGATGATAGATTTATAGAAGGAGTTAAGAAAAATGCTATCAATCCTGATGTGAAAAACAAGGATAAAATCAAAATTGTTTATTCACCTCTACATGGGTTGCAGCAAGACCTGTAGAAAGAATTTTTAAAAGAAATGGGTTATATGAAGTGTATATCCTGTGAAAGGAACAAGAACAACCAGATGGAAACTTCCCTACTTGTGACTATATGCTAACTCCTGAAGATACAAGTGTATTTAAACTAAGTACAGAACTTGCAGATAAGGTTGGAGCTGAAATCACTATGACTAATGACCCTGATGGTAGATAGAATGGGACTTGCTGTTCTTGATAATAATGGAAAAATGGTTCTTCCTAATGGAAAGCCAAATAGGTATCTTGTTTGCAGAATACATTTTAAATCATAGATATTCCAGCAAATGGAACTATGATAACAACAGTTGTATCAACTCCACTTTTTGATACTATTGTTAAAAAGAATGGAAAAAAGCTACTAGGAGTTCTTACAGGTTTCAAAATATTGGTGAAAAAATTAGACAATTTGAAAACAAAGATTTAGATGGAACTTTCTTATTTGGTTTTGAAGAATCAATTGGTTATTTAGTTGGTACTCATGTTAGAGATAAAAGATGCTGTTATTTGCTTCTATGATAATAGCAGAAATGGCTACTACTCTTTAAAAAACAATGGTTCTAGTATCTACTAATGTGAATAATAATAAAATTTATGAAAATATATGGTTGGCGTTTAGAACACTACTATTCCTATAACTAGGTAAAGATGGACTAGAAGAAATACAAAAATTATGAAGTCTCATGGAGACTCATACTGAAAGTGCAGGAATAGTAAAAGAATATAGAGATTATCAAAAGGTGTAGAAGATTTACTAAAATCTGATGTTATACAAATAGTTTTGAAGATGAAACTTACTTAACAGTAAGACCTTCTGGAACTGAACTAAGATTAAATTCTATATTTCAGTTGTTGATATAGCGATAAAAAAAGTTGCTGAAGAGTGTAGCAAAATTAGAAAAAGAATTTTTGAATTATGCTGAAAAATCTATAATACTTACATACATATTCCTTTTTGTGAAAGAAAAATGTAACTCATTATGACTTTACTTCATTAAAAAGGAACTGATAATCAAATTGAAAAATATGTTAATTATCTTTTTGAAAAGAGATAGATATTTATAGCAAAACTATGATTTATCAGAAAAACAGATACTATATACTTTGGTGGAGGGACACCTTCCTCCTATAATAGATAACTAAAAGAATTCTACTCTAAATTTTCTTATGATGAAAATACTGAAATACTATTAAGTAAATCCAAAACTGTTGACATCAATAAGTTGAAAAGAATATAGAAATTTAGGAATTAATAGATTAAGTATAGAATTCAAACTTTAATGATGAGAATTTAAAAGTTTTAGGAAGAATTCATAATTCAGAAGAAGCTATAGAGTATATATGTGAGAAGTTGGGCTTTAAAAAGTATTAGTCTAGATATTATGTTCTCTTTACCTAATCAGACTTTAGAAATGTTAAAAAGTGATTTAGAAAAATTAATTCTTTCTAAATCTGAACATATCTCTATTTATTCTTTAATTTGGGAAGAAGTACAAATTCTTCTAGAGATTTAAAAGCTGGTAAATTAAAAAGAAACTGATAATGATTTAGAAGCTACTATGTAGGAGTATATAATTGACTATTTAAAGTCAAAAGGATATGAACATTATGAAATCTCAAATTTTTCTAAAAAGATTTTCTAGCAAGGCATAACTCTATATACTGGAGAAAATAAGAACTATTTAGGGCTTGGTCTATCAGCTGCAGGTTATTCTAGAAACCTAAGATATAAAATTTCTTCTCATTTTAAAGGATTATTATGATAAACTAGATAAGAATATTTTACCTATTGATGAAATGAGAAGAACTTCCCTAGCAAAATGATATGAACAATATAGATATCTAGTAGGATTTAGGCTTTTAAATGACTCTCTTATTCCAAGTAAAGAATATTTAGAAAAATGTGAAATTTTTAGAAAAGAGCTTATCTTGTAGAAAATGGATATATTTTAAGTTCTAAAAAGGACTTATGTTATTTAACTGACTTTATTGCAAATTTATAGATGATTAATATTACAAAAGAGGTTTTTATTATAATTATTCGACTAGTGTTGAAGAATTTGAAGATATTAAAAATATTCTCCTATCAGAAAAGTAGAAATTGATTGACTGTTACTAAGTATTCTACTGTTGAAGATATAGAAGAATGAAGACAGGACAAAATATCGTGGAGAAAATAAAGTTCTAGTTGTTAAAAGATAAAATAGAGATATTTTAAAAATAAGAATACAGAGTAGTTAAATGGCACTTATTGGAAAGTACAAAAATAAGTAAAATACATCATAGATGATGTAGTTCAAGCTACTCTGTAAATAAATTAAGTTTGGGTATAGGGACAGGTTTATATTATCTAAAAAGCAAAGATTATATTGAAAGAAAATATTCTGATTATTTTAAATATATAGAGTTTTCATAAAATATTCCTTTTATATATAGTAACTGGAATTAACAAAAAATTGGAACTTTCTTCACAACAGGGTACTATTAGAAATATATTTTAGATTTTTAAAAATAGAAGTCTAGAAAATATAATTTTTTACTTCAGATTATAAATACACTTTCAAAAGATCTTATGGAGGTTTATTGTTTAGAGTTTAAGATTATATAGGGCAAGTGATTTAAAGGGATGTATTTTGAAGGGTACAAGGATAGTAATACCTTTGTTCCAGACAGACTGGAAATAGAAATAGAAGAATATTATGAAAATGAAACTTAAGGGTATGAGACTGCTAAGTTGGGTCTGAAATTAAAAGATGGAAATTTTATTATAGAATAGAGAAACTTCAATTATAGGAGTTACAAATATAGGCAGATGGACTTGGAAGATTTATTGTAGGAATGGAAATATAAAATACAGCTAATTAGAGTTATGGAAGATAGTAGAACTATGAAACTATAGAGATGGAAAGGTTTTCATCAACAACATGAGGAAGTTCAGACTTTAACAAATGGCAGATTTTTAAAGATGGTAAAAGTAAAAAAAAGAAGGGAATGACAATGGGAAGGCTAAAAGATGGATTAAACAACAGGAGATGGAAATATTATAGTAAAGCAAACTTCAAAATAGAAACTAAGTGGAAATAATAAAAGTAGAAATTAAATAAAACTCTTACATAACAATGGCAAAAATCTATACAAAATTACTGAAAATATGGAAAATTTAAAACAACAGAAAGAAAAAATAAAGAAAAATATATAAATGGGTTTGATTATACTAATTATAATTTTTATTAAACAAATAAGAATACTTATTTTTCAAAAAAATTAGAATAGATATTTAGAAAAATAGATTTTACAAAACAAATTTAAAAGGTATATGAAGGAAAACAAAAATATTAGATATTCATTGAAATATATAAAGATAAATATAGTACACTGGGATTAGAAAATATTAATTCTACAGATGTAAAAAAATCTAATTTAAAGATATAATATCTAATTCCTGGTTGGAATGAAAGTTTATTATCAAAACAAAGAATATATAGAAAAAATACTCAGGAAAATTAAGAATATTTAAAGTAAGTTATGATAAGAAAAGATTTTATAACTAGCAACAGACAAAAATAATGAATATTATTTATAACCAAATTTACCTCAAATATAATAGATGTTTATGATTTTCAAAAGTAAGTGGTAAAAAATTATTTTTAAAATAGGAACTATCAAAAAAAGATTTTCTAAGAAAGATTTTGTATAAAAATTTAAAGACTATATTGAAGAAACCACAAAGGCTATAAATTTGAAAAATGAAGATACAAATGATATAGAAATTTTTAAAAAGAAAAGCAAGAAACTCAATTACGAAATAGAAAAAGGGTTATTATAAAGTGAAAATTAAAATATAAGAACTATATGAAGTTTAGAATAAAACAATGAAATCTTGTATAAAAATGGAAATTTAGAATCAGTGGAATTTAATATGAAGGTGAAAGAGGAATGGAATATTATCATCAAAATGGAAAATAAAAATTTACTAATTATGAGAATACGAGAAGTAGGACTTGCCAAAAATTTTGATGAAATGAAATTTATTCCATATTATAAAAAATTCTCAACAAAATTAAATTTTTATAAAAGATGTTAAAAGTATAAAAGAAGAATGAAAACATGATATGAAGAAGAGGCTAAAAGATAGATAACAGGTGAATGGAAATATTATAGTAAAAAACAGTAAACACAAAAATAAAGACTTATAAAGTAAATAATAAAAATAAGAAATTTAAATAAAGAAACTCACATATAAAGTCAAATTTTTCTTAAAATAATATATAATAAGATAAAATACTTTAAGAACAGGAATTAGTTGCAGTAAATAAAGAAATAAAACATTAAAGTTTATTGAGTAACATAAAAAATAAATAATTATTAAGATGAGGTGAATATATATTAGAAGTAAAAAAAAAATTTAATGAAAATTCAAAACCCATTTAATAGAGTATAGAGTCAACAATAGATATGAAAATGATAATTTAAAGAATAGAAGAAAAAAGAAATTGCTTATATTGTATAAAGAGTTAGGAGAAATCATGAACAACTAAAACCTTATTAACTAGAATAAAATCTAAAGTTTTAGAAGAAATATACATATATTCAAAGCCATATCTATATTAGAGATATAGAACATATATAACCTTAAATCCATCTTTTGTATTCTGATGTCAAATAATAAGATTTTTAGATTTATATTAAGAAATTTTATCTAATAGGACACAAAAAAAAATATAAAAATCTAAGCTGATTTTATTTAATGAGAACAATATTACTTTATATAAGAGGAAATGGGAAAAGTAATAGCTAAAACAAATTTTTATTCAACTAATCCTTCAAAAAAACAGATTTTAAATATTTTCCTCTTAAATTTAGATTTTGAAAGCATTACGAAAAGATATTGAAAAGACAAAAGAAAATATAAATACAATGTTAGAACCAAAAAAGTATAGAACAATGATGTATATTAGAATATATTTTTTATCTTCCATATTTATATATTATTATAAAAATAGCATCATAATAGTTTGATTGAAATGAAATTGATATAGTTCAAAGGGTGTGGGCAGTAAACCCAATAAAGAATCTCAAACCTTATGAATTTAAGCAATACATGTAACTTCC
>BNJU01001513.1_pt1 | contig 23291 bp, 29 predicted proteins | sample 8539281 | NCBI WGS metagenome assembly BNJU01 (sample SAMD00202456, study PRJDB9452) | human saliva metagenome | isolation source: human saliva | place: Japan
GGCATGTCACAAACCTAACTGGTGAAAGTCCAGTCGTAGGTAGTTACCGCTAAGCGTAGCGAAACTACGTGCCGTAAGTCGTGAGGCTTTGGGTGAAGGAAGTGGTGTAGCGATTCTTTTCTGAGGTTACGAACAGAAACCCGATATAAGGCAAATGGTGGGTGAGATTGCTGTACAAATCGAAAACCCAAAAAGGTAAACGTAAAACCAAAACAGTAAATCAGAACTTGTGAAAGAAGAGAGAAAGGTAGTGACTTACCCTGTGAGGTCTTGTGGACGATGAATCCTAGACGTTTTTCAAACAACTATAGTACCATCGGTCGGAAAAAGGTTTATCACAAGAAGTCAGCTGAGCCCATAGTAGGTATGCACCAATACCGAAGGGGTTAATGTTTGTATAGTGCAAATCGCTATATGTAAGAAAATGAATACTCTGGAATTGAGATATCACCTAGAACCATAGAACGTAACTATGGATGGTGAAAGGCAAGAAGAGGATTTCATTATTTGTGCAATAGAAGGAGGAGCAGCTATGGAATTAATGGACAAGATTCTAAGTCAAAAGAACTTACAAGAGGCGATGAAAAGAGTCAAGAGTAATAAAGGTGCATCGGCATCGACAAGATGTCTGTGGAAGAAATTGGACTGAATACTAGTAAACATATAGAAGAAATCAAAACTGATATGGGAAAAGAAATATAGACCTCAGGCAGTGAAAAGAGTTTATATCCCAAAACCAAATGGAAAGAAAAGACCATTGGGGATACCTGTTGTAGTGGATAGAGTAATCCAACAAGCAGTGGCACAAGTGTTTAGTGAACTCTATGACGAGTGCTTTTAGCGAGCATAGTTATGGATTCAGACCAAACAGAAGTGCCCACCAAGCGATGGAGGAAAGTACTTTCTACCCTAAACGAAGGATGTGAATGGGTAATAGACCTAGATATCGAAAAGTACTTTTGACACAGTGAATCATGATAAGTTGATATCCATACTTAGAGAGAAAGTAAAAGATGATGTAACGCTACATCTCGTAAGGTCCTTTTTGAGGGCTGGAATCATGGAGGATGGAATCATCCGCAGAAATGAGGAAGGGCGTTCCACAAGGAGGTCCGCTCAGTCCAATATTATCCAATATCTACCTAGATAGGTTCGATAAGGAACTGGAAAGCAGAGGACTAAGATTCGTAAGATACGCAGATGACTGTAATATCTTCGTCAAGAGTGAGATGTCAGCCAATAGAGTCATGAAGTCTGTATCAAGTTGGCTAGAAAGAAAACTATTTCTAAAGGTCAACATGACAAAAACAAAAGTAGTAAGACCTAGCAATAGTTCGTTCCTTGGCTTCACGTTCTGGAGAAACAAAGATGGATGGAAAAGTAAGCCTACATATGACAGGAAACAAAAACTATGTAAGAAAATAAAAGAAGTGCTATGCCGTAAAAAGGCAAGCGCACTTCCTTTATCAACTGTATTCACCAAAGTAAACCAAACCGTGAGAGGATGGATAAACTACTTCAGAATTGGCTCGATGAAGACCTTCTTGAAAGAGTTCGGAGAATGGTTGCGACACAAGATACGTGTGATAATCCTAAAACAATGGAAGAAACGAAAACGCATCTGTACCAACCTACAAATCCTTAAACGGATACTCAAGGTCAATATCCCTGATGAAAGAATCTACAGTACAGCCAATACTAGGTTAGGTCTATATCGACAGGCAAATGGAATCACAATAAATTTCTTATTGAGTCCTAAGGCGCTATCGACGAAAAGTAAAGACAGACCAGGATTAATCAATCCACTAGAATATTATCAATCTAAGTAAAGGTAGAAACAATACAAATGTAGCGCCGTATACGAGACCCGTACGTACGGTGCAATGAGAGGGTCGAAGAATATCTGAATAAGATATTCTCACTCTACTCTATTGGTATACTGTATTAATATACTGAGCTGATATATAATGTTTTTATGACAATGTATATTCCGTAAGTGATTCATTCATCTATAATATTTACAAAACTTATAATTTTAAAGGTGGCACTATGAATGTGTATGCATTAGATTATTTAGATTCATATAAAAGACTCGATCAATTATGTAGAGATATGTTTAGAAGCAAAGATGGTGTTACTGAATACATCAATCAAATGGATAGGGTAATTTCTGCATTAATTCAAAAACGAGATTGGCGAGGTTTCTATTCAAGATTAAAAATACCAGCGCCGATTACGAAATAATCTTGTACATAATACAGAATGTTCAGAGTGTACTGAGGAAGATATTGATGAAATTGAATATTTCTTTGAATTAATACTAAAACAAGAAGACCCTCTAGCATATATTCGTAGACAACAATCATTAACTAAAAAAGCATCAATCGAAACAAATCGTTATGGTTCGTATCATCCGATAGAACAAACCAAAAAAAGTCTTTTTGAAAGAAGACGTCGTACAAATGAAATGGGTATTTTTCGTATATTTCATTTATCATAATTATTTTCGTTGTAATTATGCTATTAATTTTTACACATATTTTATAAATCTTTAGATATATTGAAAAGGGGTCATTAGGCCCCTTTGATTGTTTTTAGTACTTCCTCTAAGTCTTGTGGTTTTGATTTATTGAATATGAATTGACATGCATCATCTGTGCTGTAGCGTGGGATGATATGGAAGTGTAGGTGATGAACTGTTTGTCCTGCTACTTCACCACAGTTATTTAGGACATTACATCCTTCAGCTTTTGTGGCATGTACAATTCTTTTTGATAGGTTAGAGATAACTTCAGCACATTGTTTTACTGTTTCACTATCAGCTTCTAAGATGTTTGCAACATGTTTCTTTGGCATTACAATTGTATGCCCGTAGGTTACTTGTGAGATATCTAGTATTGCTAGAACATTGTCATCTTCATAGACTACTTTTGATGGGATCTTATGATCGATAATATCGCAGAATATACACATAATAAATTCCTCTCATTTCTCTATATTTATATTGTAAAAAAAGTCGCATGATTTTGCGACTTTTATTTCATATCTTGTACTAAAATATCTGGATACATGTCCTTAATAGCATCGTAGATAGTCTTATCATAAATGTGGAAGTTGTGCTTCTTGAAGAAGTATGTTGATGCGTCTGCAGAGACTTGATTAATCTTCTGTAGAGCTGTATCAACATCATCCTTAATCTTTGAAGCATCATTTTCATCAACCTTGATAACATAGAACTTCGCACCATCACTAGCAGGTGACTCTGTCCAAGGGTCACTTGGTGAGTTTGAAGTGATGATAGTACGTACCAATGCATCTAAGTCAGATGATTCAGTTGTGTATATCTGTGATACAGGTGTACCTGTTCCATTGTGTGCAGAAGATACTGCAGCAAAATCAGTATTGCCACCTTTTAATTCAGCTAATGCTGCATCTGCATCTGCCTGTGCTTCAAATGTTAAGATTGTAGCCTTAACTGGTTTGTATGTATCTACTAGAGAATCAAAGTTTTCATCGATATACTCTTTGTTAATTCCTTAGCCTGAAGAGAAGGGATAAGGTATTCCTTTAGGTATGTATCTTCATCTAAATTGTTATTCTTCATATAAGTAGCAAATTTATCACCATACAGTGACTTGTAGTTTGCAAGGCTTGCTTGTGCTTCTTTTTCCATCTTTTCTGTAACTTCAATCTCTGCTACAGCGATTGCTTTACTTGCTTCGTTAACAGTAGTAGTAGCACCAGCATTTTGCTTCATTAATGTGAATACATCACCTTTAGTAATATTCTTCTTACCGACAGAGAAGAGCACTTCATTACTATCTTTTAATTTTGCAACTGCATCAGAACATCCAGCTAATCCAGATAAGAGGATGGCAGTACAAACAACGGCAGTAAGTTTCTTAAACTTTGTCATTATTTTGTTTCCTCACTTTCTGTATCGATACCCATAGCTTTCTTGATAGAGTTTTCAAGTTCTGTATTACCCTTGAAATCAATACCTAATTCTTCAGCCTTAGCCCAAAGAGCTTGGTTTGAAAGAGTTGTGTCGTAGTTTTGAACTAAAGTTAAGTATGGGTTATCTCCAGCAACTTCTTCTAACTTAGCTTGTGTTGTTGCGTTAGCAATAATTCTGAAGTAACCAAAGTTTGAAGAACGTACCCACTTACTTACTTCACCTTCATTGAGGGCGAGGGAAGCTTCTAAGAAGGCAGCATCCAATGTGGATGTATTCTTATCGATAACACCTAGTATACCACCATTAACAGATGTTGATGTGTCTTCGCTGTGCTTAGAAGCAACTGTAGCGAAATCATCACCAGCTGCTAATTCATCATCAACAGCTTTCATTCTGGCTGCTTCATCTTCTGTAGGTTCAGCAGTAGGGTTGTTTCTATCTGTGAACTTGATCAAGATGTAAGATACTTGACGAATCTTTAGTTCATCGAAATGTTCTTTTGCGTATTCAGCTGTTAACTGGTTTACTTTCTGTTGTTGAATTAAATATTCTTCTAAATCTGTATAACCAGTTTTTTTGCCATATCTGCATGTAACTTAGCTTTCATAGTTTGCACCATAAGAATTCTTATAGTTAGCGATAACAGATTCAGCTTGCTTAGCGGCTGCATCTTTGATTTCATTTGTTGTAGAAATACTAGCATCGGCTACTGCACGTTTGAACAATGTCAATTGAGCATTTGAACCATTTGTTTTAAATAGTGTTTCATAGAATTCGGAAGCAGTTGTATCGTCATCATCAATAGAATAAACGACATCTTCTCCATTTGTTTGTTTACCTTTTAATTTTCCTTTGTTTGTATCGTAAATGTAATACACACTGATAGCAAGAAAGATTGCTACCACTAACATTACAAACCAGTTCTTTTTCAAGAATTTGCCCATAATACCTCCTAAGTTTTTATACGTAAAAACGCTTATTTATTATAGTGTAAAAGCGATGCAAATGCAATTTCCATTCACTGAACTTTGTGTGAAGAATCACAATATAAGAAATTTTCACAAGTGAGATAGTATAATCCCAAGAATTTGCTGGATGATGTTACAATAAGTAGCGGAATGAAGGTGATTGTGTGAAAACTTTAGAGATTAGAGATCTCCACGTATCAGTGGAAGATAAAGAAATTTTAAAGGGTGTTAACCTTACAATAGGTGAAAATGAGGTTCACGCCTTAATGGACCCAAATGGTAATGGTAAATCAACATTACTCGCAGCGATTATGGGTAACCCTGTATATACTGTTACAAAGGGCTCTATTACATATGATGGAAAAGATGTATTGGCAATGCCTGTAAATGAGAGGAGTGTTGCTGGTTTATTCCTAGCAATGCAGTATCCTCAAGAAATTCCAGGTGTTACAAACAGTGACTTTTTACGTGCTGCAATGAATGTACGTCGTGAGTCTCCAGTTCCATTATTTACATTTATTAAGTCTATGGAAAAAACTATCCAAGACTTACAGATGAAAGAAGATCTTGCCCACCGCTTCTTAAATGAAGGATTCTCTGGTGGTGAGAAGAAGAGAAATGAAATTGTGCAGATGGAGATGTTACGTCCATCCTTATCAATGTTAGATGAAATTGACTCAGGTCTAGACGTTGATGCGATGCATATTGTAGCGAATGCTATTAACAATCTACGTGCTGAAACAGGCATGTCATTGATGATAGTTTCTCACTATGATCGTTTCTTCGAATTAATCGAACCTCAATATACACACGTATTAGTAGATGGAAAAGTTGTACTTGAAGGTGATGGTCAATTAGCTCGTAAGATTGATACAGAAGGTTATGATTGGATTTATGCTGAGTATGGTATTGAAGCACCTCATGAAAAGAAGGTTGCTCGTCGTCCAGCAAATACGATTGGAAGTTGTGCCGTTCGCACTGCCGCAGAAGCAGAGGCTAAAAAGTAATGGAACTGATTCATGTAGATACAGATATTCAATTACGTGATGCTTTCAGTCAATTTGAAATTGATACTGAGCGTGATATTGAATTAACTTTTAGTGCAGATGCGGGCGAATATGAAGTATTTGTACGTATCAAAAACTGCGGTAAATTACGTATTCGTACATTTGCTTACGCTGATGCACAAGTTAAATATCTGTTCTGGAATGACAATGAACATATGATCGAGATTGATGAGTCGCACGAAGTATTACGTAATGCTAGTGTTGAGGTTGCTCATTGTGAAGTTAACCCATATCCAGTGAAGCGTAATACATACATGGCTTTAAGAGAGCCTGGTGCGTATGGTCATTTAGTTTCTTCATCACTAGTAGCATCTGATAAGAATTACAAGCAGAATGTTGTTAACTTTGCTCAACATACATTAGCGAATATTGATAACTTCGCTGTTGTATTAAAGGGTGGTAAGTTATTTATCGATGCGATTGGTAAGATTGTAAAAGGCGCTTCTCGTTCAGAAAGTCATCAGAAGTCACGTGTAATGTGCTTTGATGATGGACAGAGTTCCACTGTGATTCCTGAACTGTTAATTGATGAAAATGATGTTCAGGCTAGCCATGCTTTAACAATTGGTAGAATTGACCGTGAACAGTTGTACTATCTACAATCACGTGGTTTAGATCAACGTCAATGTACATCATTGATTAGTTCTGGTTATATGTATCCAATTACACAATTTTTAAGTAATGAAACTCTCCAGCAGGATCTTCGTGCAGAAATGGAGGCGAAGCTAGCAAACTTATGATCGATGTAGAAAAGATTCGTCAAGATTTTCCGATGATTGTAAATCATCCAGAGTTAATCTATTTAGATAATGGTGCGACAACATATAAACCAAAGGCTGTAATTGATGCAATCTGTAATTTCTATTGCCACTTTACTTCAAATGTAGAACGTGGTGATTATGAGACAGCAATCAAAGCAGACCGTGCATATGACAATACACGTAAGATTATTGCTAGATTTATCAATTGCCAACCTCATGAAGTAGCATTCACTGCAAATATTACAGCGACATTAAACCAGATTACCTATGGTCTAGGTAAGGGATGGTTAAAAAAGGGTGATGTGATTCTTACAACACTCAATGAACACGCTAGTAATCTTTTACCTTGGTATCGTTTAGAAAAAGAACTTGGTATAGAGATTCAATACATTCCAGTAGATAACCATGGTGTGGTTATTATGGATGAATATAAGAAGTTATTAAACTCTCAGGTTAAGGTTGTTACTTTAGCGCACGTTACAAATGTTATGGGTGCTTTACAACCAATCCAAGAGATGACAACGTTAGCTCATGAAGTAGGTGCGTTAATGGTTGTGGATGGGCACAGAGTGTTCCTCATCATCCAATTGATGTTAAGGCATTAGATATTGATTTCTTAGGTTTTTCATCACATAAGATGTGTGGACCTGATGGTGTAGGTGTACTCTACGGTAAGTATGAATTACTAGATCGTATGGAGCCATTACTACTTGGTGGTGGTATGAATGCACGCTTTACTTCAGATGCAGATGTCATTTTAAAGAATGCACCTATTAAGTTTGAAGCGGGTACACCTAATATTGAAGGCGTTATCGGCTTAGGAGCTGCAGCAGAATATTTAATGTCCATTGGTATGGAAAATATCAGTGCATATGAAAAAGAACTACGTGCATACTTTGCAGAAAAGTTAAAAGAATTAGATAACATCGAATTCTATAACCCAAATAATACTTCTGGACCTATTACATTTAATGCGAAAGGAGTATTTGCACAGGATGCAGCAGGCTATCTAGGCGCTAATCATATTGCGGTACGTTCTGGCAATCATTGTGCTAAGGTGTTACATGAAGTAATTGGTACGGATCAAACAATTCGTGCATCGCTATATTTTTACAATACAAAAGAAGAAGTAGATCGTTTTATTGAGGTTGCGAAAAACATTAGTTTAGAAAATGCAGTAGGCATCTTCTTCTAAAGGAGTACAAACAATGAGTGAAGTAGAAAGTTTTATTAATGATCCACAGATACTCCGTGAGTTAATCATGGATCATTATCAATATCCACATAATCATAAGTTGGTAAAAGACGATCGTTACTTATCTGTTCATATGGCTTCAGATAGCTGTATTGACGATATTACGGTGCAGTCCGATATCAAGGATGGTGTAATTCAGGATATTCGCTTTGAAGGTGTTGCTTGTACAATTTCAACAGCGAGTACTTCAATGATGACTGACTTACTAAAGGGAAAGACATTGGAAGAGGCTCGTGTAATTATTCAGAATTATTTTGCGATGATTCACGAACAACCATATGATCCAGAACTTTTACAAGAAGCAGTTGCGTTGAAGAATGTTTATAAACAAGCCAATCGTATTAAATGTGCAACCATTGGTTGGGATGCGATTGAACAAATGATTGATGAAAGTGAGGGTAAGAAATGAGCGAACAATTTAAGCTAACTTCAGAAGATGAAGCAGTTCTTTCTTCCCAGGATGATTATAAATATGGTTTCCATGATGACGTTAAGTCCATCATTGATACTGGTAAAGGTATTTCAGAAGAAGTTGTAAGACAGATTTCAGCATACAAGCATGAACCTGAATGGATGACAGAAAAGCGTGTAGAGGCTTATAACATCTTTATGAAGAAGCCTATGCCAAAGTGGGGACCGGATTTGAGTGAAATTGATTTCCAAGATTTTACATACTATCGTAAGGTCTCTCAAGAAACAGAAAAGAGTTGGGAAGAAGTTCCTGAAGAAGTAAAGAATACATTTGAAAAATTAGGGATTCCTGAAGCAGAACGCAAGTTCTTAGCAGGTGTAACGACGCAATATGAATCAGAAGCTGTATATCACAACATGCTAAAGGAAGTTGAAGAGAAGGGTGTTATCTTCTTGGATATTGACTCTGCATTAAAGGAGCATCCAGAGATCTTTAAGCAATACTTTGGAAAGATTGTAAGTGCTGGTGATAATAAGTTATCTGCATTAAATAGCGCTGTATGGTCTGGTGGTAGTTTTATCTATGTACCGAAGGGTGTTAAGTTAGAAAAACCATTACAGTCTTATTTCCGTATTAACTCTGAATCAATGGGACAGTTTGAACGTACAATTATCATCGTTGATGATGGTGCTGAATGTTCCTATGTAGAAGGTTGTACTGCACCACAATACTCCAAGGACTCTTTACATGCGGCAGTTGTTGAAGTGTATGTTGGTAAGAATGCGAAGTGTCGTTATTCATCTGTACAAAACTGGTCAGGCAATATCTTAAACTTAGTAACAAAGCGTGCTAGAGTTGATGCAGGTGGAACAATGGAATGGATCGATGGTAATATCGGTTCTAGAATTTCTATGAAGTATCCATCATGCATTCTTGCAGGGGAAGGTGCAACTGGTCTTTGTATCTCAATTGGTGTAGGTTCAAAGGGTCAGTTCCAAGATACTGGTTCTAAGATGATTCATGCTGCTCTAATACACGTTCCTCTATTATTTCTAAGTCAGTATCACGTAATGGTGGTGTAACAAACTTCCGTGATGAAGTACACTTTACACCAGCTGCGAGAAACTCTAAGGCACACATTGAATGTGATACATTGATTTTAGACAATATCTCTAAGAGTGATACGATTCCTACAAACTCAAACATGAATAACTCTTCTACAATCGAACACGAAGCCGAAAGTTTCCAAGATTTCTGAAGATCAATTATTCTATTTGATGTCACGTGGTTTAAGCGAAGAACAAGCAACAGAAATGATTGTCATGGGATTCCTAGAGCCGTTTACAAGAGAATTACCGATGGAATACGCAGTAGAATTAAACCAGTTAATGAAACTGGATATGAGTGGATCCGTTGGATAAAAACATTGCACGTGCGAAAGGATTACAAGCACGTGCTTTCTTGTCTTTGAAAAAACGTAGTGAGAAAAGCCATACTGTATGTCAAGAAGTGATTTCGCGGATACATGCAGGCATGATTATAGGATGCTACGTTTCTGTCAAAGATGAATTAGATACATCGGAAATTCTTGAATTTTGTTTTGCGAATAATATTTCGGTTTGTGTTCCAAAAGTAGTGGAGAATACTTTGCAATTTTATAAAATTAAATCCAATGATGACTTAGTACCAGCACCATTTGGCTTATTAGAACCAAATGTAACGGAAATGATTCCAGTTCAAAAGATAGACATGATGATTGTTCCATTAAGTAGCTACGACTCAAAGAATCATCGTACAGGATATGGAAAAGGGTACTATGATTCGGTTCTTGGTAATTGTATCAACAAAATTGGTATTGCGTTCCAAGAACAGGAAGTTGATCAAATAGATGTTGAACCACATGATGTAACATTAGATGAAATCATCTCTGCTTAGGGGTGATTTTATTTTACTGACAATATCGATACTCGATATTATATTTTGAGTAGATAATATCGATACTCGATATTGGCGGAGGGAATATGATTCATAAGTTTGTCTATTATAATTATTTTGAATCAGATGGATTTGCTAGTTATCTTCATGAAATGTCATTACAGGGATACCATTTTAAAGGATTTGGGTTTGGACTAAAAATTTGAAAAAGGAGAACCAAAAGATATTACGTATGATGCGTATGTCTTTAACGAGCAACAAGAGGAAGATCAAGGTTTAAATCCAAATTCTGAGGACTTTTTGGGTTATTGTAAAGAGGCTGGATGGCAATATATTGACGCCTATCAGCGCTGGATTATTTTTCATAAACTGAAAGAAGATGCCGTAGATATCGCAACAAAAGAAGAAAAACTTGATAATGCGTTTGCGGTAAGGAAAGATGATCTAAAATTTGCTCGAATAGTATTACCTTTGTTCGCTATTTATATTTTTAACTCGGTTTTAGTCAATCCTAATATTTTTGAACTTCTGAATACAGAAATCTTACAATTGAACTTGGTTGGTTACTTTTTCATACTTTCACCATTTTTTTCTGTACTTTTCACGATAAGAAAATATATCAATTATTGCGTAGTAAATATGAAAGTACAGGTGAATTATATTTAGGGAATCCAAATAAAAACAAATGTATTTTTCAACCAAGATTATTATTTTATTTCGTATTTATGATTGTTATTTCTACTCTATTTTTAAAAATCTTATTGTGGTCTTTTGATAAGTCCATTGATTGGTGTTGTTATTTATTGTGCGTTTTTCTGCTTGCAAAAAAATTCTTTTGTAGGAAATATGGTTCATCTGGTTATATGAGCGATTATGGGAATTACGATGTTTATATTCTTTGTAATCATGATGGTGTTGTATGGACAGAAGCAGGCTAATCTTAAGGCGGCATCAACAGATAATTTTCCATTACAACTTGTTGATATTGATGTCGAAAAATCAAACGATTACACATGGAACTTTTATAGAGCAGAAGGGTCTATTTGTGGAATGGACGGAGTACGTAATCTCACAAGGAGATGCAGCTAGAAGTTCTATCGTATACGATTTATCATTCATCTCTCCTTGGTTGATTCATAAGCAATATTTATACTTATCTTCTGGTATAAAGGCAACAGATATCAACGAACTTTGGAAACAAAAATCAGCGATTGTTTATAAGGAATTTGATGACTATGTGTATGTTGTTGACTGTGAAAATGAGTTGATTGAACTTAGGTATTCACAAGAGTTAACTCAACAACAGATAGATACAGTTATCGGAAAGATAGTGAAATGATATGGCACGTGCACAGTTTTCAAACATTAACAGAACCGATGTTCTATATCTCCTATGCTTGCAGAAAGAAGTATGTGGTATTGATATCATGGCTATGGTAAGTGTAATCTCAAATGGTAGAGTTTCCATTGGACCAGGTACTTTGTATGCGATGTTGCAAAAATTTGAGGATAACGAAATTATTGAAAAGACTAGAGAAGAAAAATCGTAAGAAGTGGTATCTTATCACAGATGCAGGGAAACAAATGCTCGAGGACGAATTAAACCGTCTTGAGTCAATGTTGAGTGACGCAAAATCTACGATGAAATATAACTAAATGATTTTCATATAAAATACACTCTACAAATATTATTTGGTATGATATATACGATAAATAAAGGAGAACAGCTTAATGAAAGTTGTACTAGTAGCCGAATCAGGCGCAGATATTCCAAAGGAGATAGCCGAAAAAGAGGGTATCTATATTGTGCCAATGCACGTTACTTTTGATGGTGAAACAAAGGATGATGGTACTTTCCCAGCATCTAACATCATTGATTATTTTTGAAAAGAATTTAAAGATTCCAAAGACAAGTGGTTCTACTATTGTGGATTTTGATTATATCTTTGATCGTATTCACGAAGAGCATCCTGAAGCACATATCTTGTACCTAGCATATTCTTCGGTAACAACTTGTGCTTATGGTTGTGCACAGATTGCAATGGAAAACCGTGATTATATTACGGCAATTGATACAAAGCTTTATTCGATTGGACAGGGTCAAGTATTAGTGCGTATGGCTGAACTATTACGCGAACATCCTGAATGGGGTATTGATGAAGCAGTAACTGCTGCTAAAGATTTAATCGCTAGAGGTCATATGTCATTTATTCCTAAGACATTAGCGTTCTTGGTTGCTGGTGGAAGAGTCAGCAATGCTAAGGCTTTACTTGCAGGTGTATTACTTTTACATCCATGCATTGAGGCAAAGGATGGACGTCTAGTTGCTGGTAAGAATTATCGTGGCAAGATGAATCGTGTCATCTACAAGATGATGGATGACTTCCTTGTTAATAACGCTATCGCAAAAGATGAAGTATGGTGCTGTACTACAGTTGGTTTTGAAGAAGGAATGAAAACAGAAGTAGAAGAATATCTTCATAACCACGGTGTTGAAAAGGTTCGTTGGTCACAGTGTGGTGGTGTTATTACTACACATGGTGGACCTGGAGCCTTTGGTATCGCAGGATTTCGCTTGAAATAAGCTAGGTACAGAGTAATCTGTACCTTTTTTATGAGATAGTATTTTTCACAATTTTCTTTGGAAAAGTTATATACTAATGGTCGGGAGAAAATATTATGTATAACGTTAGAAAGATTCATGATGATATTTATTGGTTAGGTGCCTCTGATAGACGCCTTGAAAAGTTCGAAAATACGTATAGTGTTCCTGCAGGAATGTCATACAATAACTACTTGATTTTAGACGAAAAGACATGCTTAGTAGATGGAATCGATTATAATGTAGCGCAACAATTCTTTGATAACTTGGAATATGCTTTACAGGGTAGAACATTAGACTATATGATCGTTAACCATATGGAACCTGACCATTGTGCAATTATTCCACAGCTTGTTCAGATGTATCCTGAAATGAAACTAATTGGTTCTATGCAAGCATTTAGAATGATGAATCAGTTCTATCGTTTTGAAACGGATAGTCGTTCCATCGTCGTAAAAGAAAATGATACATTGAGCCTTGGTAAGCATAACTTAAAATTTATGACTGCACCAATGGTACATTGGCCAGAAGTAATTGTGACATATGATGAAACTGCGAAAATATTATTTAGCGCTGATGTATTTGGTAGCTTTGGTGCAATGAGCGGTAATGTATTTGCGGATGAAGTTGATTGGGAACATGACTGGAAGGATGAAAGTAGACGTTATTATACTTCTATCGTTGGTAAATATGGCATGCAGGCATCTGCAGTATTAAAGAAAGTTAGTAATCTTGAGATTAAAATGATTTGTCCTTTACATGCACATATTTGGCGTAAGGATTTTGATAAGATTATCAGTCTTTATGAAAAGTGGACTTCTTATAGTTATGAAGTAAACTCGGTTGCGATATTCTACGGTTCTGTCTATAACAATACAGCTAACGCGGCGGATATCCTCGCGATGAAGCTGGCGGAAAAGGGTGTTAAGAATGTAAAGGTATTTGATACATCTAAGACAGATTTATCCATTATGTTATCGACTGCGTTCCAGTATTCAACATTAGTATTTGCGGCTGCTTCTTATAACGCTGAAGTATTTGATACAGTACAACACTTATTGTCTGAAATTAAGAATCATAGTCTAGCAAATCGTACAGTTGGATTAATTGAAAATGGTTCTTGGGTTCCAACTGCAAAGCTACTTATGGAAAAACAAATTTCCGCTTGGAAGAATACAGTGATTCTGGAACCAAAGGTTACTGTAAAGTCTGCAGTAAAGGAAGATAGCTTAGTTGAGATTGAGAAGCTAGCTGATGCGATTGTTGCATCATTAGAAAAATAAATGCAAAAGAGAAGTTATACATTCTAACTCTCTTTTTGTATGCTTTATATAGATTTTTAAGTAGTTCGATAATTTCTTGTATTGGCTTAGAAGAGCGTGCAGTGACTATCTTTGGTGAACCACCACCACTAGCTTCTAAGACATCTTGTATAGATGTGTAGAAATCTCTTGCTTTTCCTTCTGGTGAAATGATTGAGAAATCAGTTATTTCTTCAGAAGTTGTAATCAAGATTTTTGTGGAAGATACTTCATTTAGTAAAGCTTGTGATACTGGACGTAATAGACTAACATCCACAACATCTACTAGTACGCTATCTTCCATTTGAAGAATTTCTTTTACCTTGTACGTTGTTAATTCTTTTTGAAGATCTTCAATTTGTTTTTTATATACCTTATTTGTGTTGCGTAAACTCTGGATATTTTCTAGGATATCATCTTCTTTGCCGTTGAGAGTTTTACGCAATTCTTGAATTAGATTATAGTACTTCTTCAATTTAATATTTGTTGACCAACTAACAGTTGTATAGATACGTGTACCACGTGATGTCTTTTCGCTACCTAAAATGATAAAACTGCCGATTTGATTGACATTATTTACATGTGGAGTTCCACATGGTTGACTGTCGATATCACCAAACGTTACGACTCTTACTTCATCGTGATTTGCATATTTTGGATTTGGGTATTCGCTACCTTTTATAGTATGTAAACTCTGTTGGGATATCCTGTAATAGGATATCATTCATAAAATTCTGGACTTCTTCTAGATGTTTTTCATCTAGGTTTTTGCTGTTGACTTCATACCATTGATTTTCTGGTGATGTTACACCAATCGCAACAATATAAAGACCCATCTTGCCATAATAGCCATCTAGTAAATGATATGCACTTTGTACGGTTGTATTAATGATACGCGTTTCTTTATCAACCTCCATGTGAATAGGGTTTTCTAATATGCCATCTACTTTGTGATAGAGGATGTCGTCTTCCCATTTTAAATCGATGACTTCTAAGCCATTAATAGTTCCTTTATCTCCTGGCATACCACCTTTTTCACCATAGAATACAGTCTCTTTGAAGGCGTAATAGCCGTCTTTTTCAGTTGCGATTGTTGTATCACAACTAAGGTTTAATAAATTATCATAGTGCTGCATAGGATACCTCCATTTTTATCATTATACTTGAAAAAGAGAATTCCTGCAGATTAGGTTTTCTATGCGTATTTCAAACTGGTATAATACAAGCATGGGTCAAACAAAACGTACAGTTATCGGTATCCTAGCACATGTAGATGCGGGTAAGACGACATTAATAGAGAGTATCCTTTATCAAACAGGTGCGATTGGTGTATTAGGTAGGGTGGATCATCGCGATTCTTTTTTTGATTTTGATGAACAAGAAAGAAATCGTGGGATTACAATCTATTCTAAAGAGGCTCACTTTGTTTATAAAGATATCGAAGTATATATCATCGATACACCAGGACATGCGGATTTTTCATCTGAGATGGAAAGAACTTTGTCCGTTTTAGATATGGCAATTCTATTGATCAATGGACAAGATGGTGTTCAGGCACATAGTGAAACAATATGGAAGTGTTTAGAGTATTATCATATTCCTACTTTAGTCTTTGTTAACAAGATGGATATTAGCTATTTTAGTCAAGAAAAGTTACTTATGGATATTCATGCTAAACTATCCGGTAACTGTATCAATTGGTTAAACGAAGATAAGATGGAAGAAATTTACTTTTCTAGCGATGTGCTCTTAGAGCAGTATGAAAGCAAGGGTTCTTTGACATCGGAAGAGATTGTAGAGGGTTTCTATCATCGTAGTTTCTTTCCGGTGTTCTTCGGTTCTGCATTAAAGCTGCAAGGCATTGATGTATTGTTAGAGGGAATTGCACAATTTTCAGTTGGTAGAAATTATCCTGACGATTTTGGCGCAAGAGTTTATAAGATTACCGTGGCAGAAAATCATACACGTCTAACACATGTAAAGATTACTGGTGGTATATTGCATGCGAAACAAAGACTCGATGAGGATGAAAAGGTAAACCAGATTCGGCTTTATCATGGCTCAAAGTTTAGCATGTTAGAGGAAGCATATCCTGGTATGGTCGTGGTATTAAAGGGCCTTGAACATTTCGAAGCAGGAGATGGTTTAGGCTTTGAAGAGACACAAAAACAACCAATATTAAATGCATATATGGATTATCGTTTGGTTTATCCAAAGGGTACAGATTTACTTGTGCTGATGACGACTTGTCGTGAAATTAGTGATGAAGATCCAGCACTTGAAATGGATATCCAAAACGAAACAGGGCAGATTGATGTACATATCATGGGTGAAATGCAAATGGAAGTTTTACAGAAGAGGATTTTAGATTGCTGTGGAATTTCCGTAGGCTTTAGTACAGGTAGGATACTCTATCGTGAAACGATTGCAGAATCTGTAAAGGGTGCAGGTCACTTTGAACCATTGCGCCATTATGCAGAAGTACAGGTTCGATTAGATCCTCTTGAAAGAGGTAAGGGAATTTTAATAGCCAATGAAACTGGTTCAGATCAATTATCCTTTAACTGGCAAAATGCAATACTAAGTGCTTTACGTACCAAGAAACATCGTGGAGTACTAACTGGCAGTGAACTAACGGATGTAAAGATTACTTTAATTGCTGGAAAAGGTCATTTAAAACATACTGAAGGTGGAGACTTTAGACAAGCTGCTTCACGTGCAGTACGACAAGCATTGATGAAAACAACATCAATACTATTAGAGCCGTATGTACGGTTTGAATTAACTGTACCGAGTGAATTCTTATCAAAAGCATTATTTGATTTAGAAAGTAAAAAGGCACAGTTTGAAATACAGGATAGTGGAGATGGTCGCAGTGTCATCGTTGGCAGAGGTTGTATTCGTTTACTTGCCCACTATCAAAATGAAGTAAATGCCTATAGCAAAGGACAAGGAAGGTTTTCCTTCCAACCGGATGGTTATGATATGTGTCAGGATACTGATGAGATTGTGACTCAAATTGGTTATGATCCTGAAATGGATATGCGTAATCCTTCATCTTCTGTATTCTGTGCAAATGGTAGTGGCTTTACAGTGACTTGGGATAAAGCGGATGAATACATGGATATCGTAGAGGAAAAGGTAGAATCCACTTCAACTGTGCATCGCACATATCGAATTGAAGAGGATGAATTAAAGCGTATTTTCGAACGTTCAACATCTAACAATCGCAACTTTAATAAACAAAGCAATCCTATTAAAAAGAAACCTAAGGAAGAAAAGCCGAAAGTAATCAAACATTTACCGGCATGTCTTGTGGTAGATGGCTACAATATGATATTTAGTTGGGATATATTTAAAGATTATAAAGATGAAGAATTAGCAATCTCGCGTGAAAAAAATTATTGGATATTTTGTTCAACTATCAAGCGTTCACAGGAGAAAAATGATTGTTGTATTTGATGGCTATAAAGTCAAAGATAATCTTGGTACAATATATTCACGTAAGGACATGGAAGTCGTGTACACATCCAGTAATTTGACAGCAGATGCGTATATTGAACGTTTTGTGTCAGATCATCAGAAAGACTATGACATTACTGTCGCAAGTTCTGATGGGTTGATTCAAAATGCAATCTTTGCGCAAGGTGCTAAGCGCATGTCCGCAAGAGAATTATTTGGACGTATTACTTTTATCAATCATGAGATTGAAGAACAATTAACACATTCATAGGAGAGAGTATGGCAAAACTATATTTTTATTACGGAGCGATGGGAAGCTCTAAGACAGCGAATGCACTTATGGCTGATTATAACTATCGTGAGCGTGGTCAAAAGACTATTTTAGCGAAAACAAATATTGATACGCGTGATGGAAAGAATATCATTTGGTCTCGTATTGGTTTAGAAAGAGAATGCATTCTATTATCTGATATCTGTGCGATGGATGAAGAAGAGTTACGTACATATGACGCAATTATCGTAGATGAAATACAGTTTGCGAAACGTGAACAAATCAACTTCTTAGCGCATATCGTTGATGATTTAAAAGTACCGGTATTGTGCTATGGATTGCGTTCTGACTTCCAGTTAAATTTATTTGAAGGAAGTGAGCGATTGCTTGCGATTGCGGATGAACTACATGAAGTAAAAACGGTATGTTGGTGTGGTAAGAAAGCAACTTGTAATGCACGCTATAATGAACATGGAATTGTGCGTGTTGGTACACAGGTATTATTAGGCGCAAATGATGATTATATTGCGCTATGTCGTAAGCATTTCCTTGAAGGAAAACTTCATGGTGAAGAGCCGGTAGGCTTGAAATAATTCAATGTTGGTATAAATTGAGTTACAAATATTCATTTTTTGTGATGAACGAGATATTTGTTCATCACTTTTTCTTTATTTTCTGATATACTTTTTTACATTGCGAAAGGAGAACTGGAGATGTTTAAACAAAGACAAACTGACATGTTAAATGGAATTATTTGGAAAGAAATTTTACTGTTTTTTGTCCCGATAATGTTCGGTTCTATCTTTCAACAGCTATATAATACAGCCGATGCGATGGTTGTAGGTAACTATGTTGGTAAGGAAGCTTTAGCGGCAGTAGGTGGCTCTACTGGTGTTGTGATTGGATTGCTGGTTAATTTAATTGTAGGTTTATCGAGTGGTGCGACAGTTGTTATTGCGCAAGCGTATGGTAGTAATGATTATTCTTCTGTGAAAAAGGCTGTACAGACAGCAATGAGTTCTAGTGTATTTATTGGTGCAATCTTTACAGTGATTGGCATTGTCTTTACGCCATGGGCGATGAATACGTTGAATGTACCTGCAGACATCATGGATTATTCTGTACTGTATATGCGTATCTATATGCTGGGTATGATACCGACGATGATTTATAACACTGGTGCTGGTATCTTACGTGCGGTTGGTGACTCCAAGCGTCCACTATACTTCTTGATATCCGCATGTATTACCAATATCGTATTAGATGTATTGTTTGTAGTTTTCTTCCACTGGGATGTGGCAGGTGTAGCGATTGCGACTGTTGTATCGCAGGTTGTAAGTGGTATATTAACGCTGTATATCCTAGCGGCAGAAGATAGTGCGTATTACTTTAATATTCGTAACTTAAAGTGTGATATGCAAATCTTAAAGCAGATTCTGGTGATTGGTTTACCAAATGGTATCCAAGGTGCATTATACAGTTTTGCAAATCTCTTTGTACAAGCAACTGTCAATAGTTATGGAACGAATACCGTCGCCGCATATACTGCCTTTGGTAAGATTGATGCACTATTCTGGAATTACTCTGGTGCACTTGGTACTGCAACACTAACATTTATCGGTCAAAACTTTGGTGCAGGTAAGATTAAGCGTATGAAGCAGGGAGTATGGAATGCAATAGGCATCTATACGGTTGGTTCATTGCTCATTACTGTACTCCTGTACTTCCATGGGGATTATATCTGCAGTTTATTTACGCAAGATACGGAAGTAATTGATATCTGCGTACAGATGATTCGTCAGTTATGTGTATTCTGGCCAGTCTTTGTATTCCTAGAGATTTATGTCGCTGCGACACGTGCTTGTGGTGATGTAATTTATCCAATGATTATTACCATGATGGGTATTGGTGTACTACGTATTGTGTATATCCTATTTGTGCCATCATCTAGTGTCTTTGAATCCTTGCGTATTTACCCAATTACTTGGGTTGTAACAAGTACTATCTTTATTATTTATTACTTCCAAGGTAGTTGGCTGAAACGCAGTCTTCAAAGAAGAAATATTACAGTAGTTGATTAGGAACTTTTACAAAGTTCCTTTTTTCATGCATGAAAAAAAGTAGTCACGTTGACTACTTTTGCTTTGTTCGAGATGTAATAATACGCTTGATATCTTCCAAAGTATCATGATAGGAATGAGAATCAAGTTTAGGGAAGGCATCAATTAAACGCTTTGTTAGATTAAATTTATCTGAAGTAAGGGTTTCTTTTAGATTACTAATCTTTTGTTGTAATTCTGCAATTTGATCATCCTTAAATTGGACTGCAGTATCTTTGACATTTACGATATTCTCTTTGAGTTCTGCACCAGCAATTCTAGCTTGAACACCTGCTTCACTCACTTTGAGTGCGGTTTCCATAGCGCCACCACCAATACGTTCAGTTAATTCATCACTGACGATACGTAGTTTTTTCTGGAGTGTATCAATTTGTGCGAGCTTTTCATTTAGACCAATCATGACTGAAACAGAAATTACCATATCCAGTGCTAGGCCAAAATATGTAGCAGCTAAAATCCACCATCCAATTTGTTTTGGAATCCAATTAACAAAGTCAATAATCATTGGATGGATAAAGCCAATCGCAATAACACAGCCAATTCCCCATGCAAGAGAGAATATCAAACATACATAACCATTGATATTAAATGGCATATCTCGATAATCCCACCAACGTGCATGGAAGATTTGATCTAGAATCCAACCACCAAAGTATTCGATTAATGTACAGACAATACTTCCGACGTTAAAGATAATGAGAAAGTGAATATGCTGTATGTCAGTATGTGTAATTGTGGTTAATAAATATATCATCGCAATCATACCGACACCATAGATAGGACAGAAAGGTCCATTTAAGAATCCACGGTTGATAACTTTCCGACGATTGCGCCATGAAAGGCGACTTCTAATATCCAGCCTAGAAAGGCATATATTGCAAAGTAATATAAAAGTTGATAAATTGTCATAAAAACTCCGTTCCTCAAAAATCATAGCATTTTAATAAATGAAAACAAGAGTCGAAACTCTTGTTTTGTCTGGTTTGTTATTTCTTGTGGTATAGCTTTTTGTGTTGATGAACTGGGATCGAATGTGACATTGATACCAAGTTTACGTAATACGTTCTTATCTTCTTCGGGTAAGATAACTGTAGAGTGAGCTTCACTGCCTTTTAGGTTACCAAGCTGTTTCATCGCAAGATTTGCATCGTTGTTTGTCATTGCGGTGATTGCAAGCGCAATCAATAATTCATCTGAATGCAAACGTGGGTTATGGTTACCTAAGTGATTGATTTTTAGATTTTGAATTGGTTTAACGTATTCAGGTTCAATCAAATGTGTAGATTTTGATATTCCACTGAGATTCTTTATGGCGTTGATAATCACTGCTGCTGATGGACCAAATAGAGATGATGTCTTACCAGTTACAATTTCACCATTTGGTAATTCTAAAGCAAGAGCTGGTGCACTGTCTTTTTCTGCTTTTCTCTAGCGATGATGGCTACCTTTCGATCAGATGGGGAAAATGCACAATCATTCATTAATAGTTCAATCTTCTTGACTGCAGATGCAGGAATCTTTTCTTCTTTAAAATCAACGAGAGCTTGATAGTAACGTCGAATAATCTCTTCCTTCGCTGCTTCTTTAGCCGCATCCATATCAGTGATACAGAAACCTACCATATTTACACCCATATCTGTAGGGGATGCATATGGAGATTTCGTAAGAATACGTTCAATCGTACGATTTAATACAGGGAATACTTCAATATCACGGTTATAGTTTACAGCTGTTTGGTTATATGCTTCTAAATGGAATGGGTCGATCATATTGACGTCATTGAGGTCGGCTGTCGCAGCTTCATAGGCAAGGTTAACAGGATGGTGTAGAGGAAGATTCCATACTGGGAAAGTTTCGAACTTTGCATAACCGGATTTTACGCCATGAAGTTGATCGTGATAGAGCTGAGAGATACAAGTTGCGAGTTTTCCAGAGCCAGGACCAGGAGCAGTCACGACAATTAAGTTACGAGATGTCTTAATATATTCATTTTTTCCAAGACCTTCTGGAGAAACAATATAATCAATATCAGTAGGATATCCCGGAATAGGATAATGGATATAAGAAGTGATTCCATTCTTGCTGAGTTGATGACGGAAGTTATTAGCTGCAGGTTGGTTTTCATATTGTGTAATAACAACAGAACCAACATAAATTTCTAAATCGCGGAAAGCGTCTAAGAGACGGAAAACCTCTTGGTCATAAGAGACACCAGAGTCACCACGTGCTTTGGAGTGTTCAATGTTATTCGCATTGATGCAGATCAAGATTTCTACTTGGTCACGTAATTCTGTAAGAAGTTTTACCTTGTTATTAGGATTATAACCAGGTAAGACACGAGCAGCGTGATAATCTTCAAACATCTTACCACCGAATTCCATGTATAATTTACCGTTAAATTGATTGATACGGTTTAAAATTTTATCACGTTGTAGATTTAAATATAACTCTGAATCAAAAAGCTTTGCTTTTCATAACTGATTTCTCCAACGAAGAGTATACCAAATTTGTGCTCTATTTTTGTGGATAAATTTTGAAATTGTTATATTATTAATGGAGAAAGATGATGCGTTTAGAAAACGAATTATTTTCGTCGTTTAAGACCGAATGAACAGTATTTAATACAATATGATTTCAGAACAAGATGATATATAACGTTATCAAACGAAGAAGACACTGACAAGACATCACAGTGGAAGAAACAGTGTCAGGAAGAGTACTGATGATTTAACAATGAAGAATATACAGCAGTATACCAGGCAAAAAAGGGTGATTTCACAAAAGAAAACCATATCTTCCTTGTTAAGATATCAAAAATTGTTTTGATAAAGTAATGCATTCTACATCTGCCGAATACCACATGAATGATGATAAATCAACGCATGATATCGCAAATCATCCATTTACAAAATCAGCAATGGGAACAATGACAATGAATTTACGGCATACAAACCAGTGATAGTGATGTAAGCAAAGTGATGTTTTCAATTGATGCTATGTTGACAAAGGTTGCGATGAAAAGTTATATCGATGCAATGAATATCAAGGCGTTGAACCATCTAAAGTAAGATTATCTGGTTACCAGGTTTCCTATCCTGCATATCTCATATGAAGAAGCACCGGGTAACTGCAACATTGGATGGCACATTGAAGATGAAACACTGGAAAGAACTTTGTTA
>BNJU01002451.1_pt1 | contig 23280 bp, 15 predicted proteins | sample 8539281 | NCBI WGS metagenome assembly BNJU01 (sample SAMD00202456, study PRJDB9452) | human saliva metagenome | isolation source: human saliva | place: Japan
CATATACCTGATGGTACTAGCCTGGAAACATGCCGGAGAGTATGGATTTATGACTCAAACGAGAAACTAGTGTTTCTCCCTCTTTTGAGCAAAATCATATATGTTATTTCTGTAGTGTAATTGAATGAATAAAAAGGAGTGAATAATGGAACAATTAATTAAAAGAATTTAGGAATTAGGGCTTGGTGAAAGGTGACCAGTATGTATCAAAAAGGGATATGAATCTCTACACCATACAAAGAACAATGCCAGCACTGTTAAAAAATGATATAATGGGACAAGCACAGACTGGAACAGGAAAACTGCTGCTTTTTCTTTACTATATTGAAACTTTGAACTTCAGATCATCATATACCAAGCATAGTTTTAACTCCAACAAAATTAGCTTACAAACAGAGAGATGAATAGTTTAGTACAGTAAAAATGAAGGTAATCCCTGTCTATGGTGGACACAATCTATAGATATACAAAGAAAACTTATAAAACAGGAGTAGATGTATTTTTTTGGAACTCCAGGAAAGTTATGAACTTAATTGATTAGTAAGTTAAACTCATTTAGAGTATCTCGTTTTAGATGAAGCAGATGAGATGCTTAATATAGGATTTATTGAAGATATCGAAAAGATCTTAACATTTACAAATGATGATAAGAGAATGTTATTTTTCTTCTGCAACTATGCCACAGAAATAATAATTGCAAAACTCATATGGAAGGTATGAGGTTTTAGCAGTAAAAGTAGAAATTAACAGACTCAACAGAACAAATATATTTTGAAGTTAATGAAAGGATAATTTGACTTTATGTAGAATAATTGACTTAACAAAGAGTTCTATATGGAATAATTTTCTAGAAACTAAAACAATGTAAATGAAATAGTAGGAAGATTAAATGACAGAGGTTATGATGCTGAAGGTCTGCATGATACAGGACAAAACCAGAGAGTAACAGATTTAAAACTAAGAAAAATAATATTCTTGTTGCAACTGACGTTGCTGCTAGAGATAGATATAAACGTTAACCCATGTTATAAACTATACATGACCTCAAAGTTAAAAGTTATGTTCATAGAGATAAGAGGTGATTATGGAAGAAGATGACTGCTATAACATTATCTCAAGATGAAGGCTTTACAAATACAAAAAGGCAGTAAAAGTTGGGAAGAAAGTTTACGATGTAAAAAGATGTTAAAGAAGTTTAGAATAATAGATGATATAGAATAGAATTTTAATAGATATGATATAATTTAGTTAGCTAAAGATTTATTAAAGATGGAAGAATAATAGTTTCTTTATTAAAATTAACATGATGATTTTAGATGAAATGATACTGGATATCTCAGTTAAAATGAAGATTGAAACGAAACACCATTGCTATGGGTGAAAAGATGAATGACCAAAAAATTAGTTGATTTCATAGTTAGAAAGCTAAAATAAAATAGCATATATAAAAATGCAGAAGTTTGATGCTTTTTCACTTACATTTTCAGTTCCATTCAAAGAAGCTGAAATGGTTAGAATCCTACTTGAGAATGGGAAGGGTTGATAGAGGCAAAGTCAAAATGAATTTAGACAGAAGAAACTGAATTAAAAGAAAATACTCTAAAATTAGGGTTAAATGAAAAATTACTAGCTATAGTATCAATAGTAATGATATAATTTAGCAGGCAACAAAAAGAAAAGATAATATAATTTATTTGAAATAGATATGATGTCTCAAAAGATTCTTAGCACCTGTTTCTAATAATACTTTGCAAACTATATCTAAAGTTTGGAAACAGTGGGTAAATGAGGTACTATGAGTTAAGAGAGAAATACAATATAGTAGAACTTATATCTATGCATGAACATGAAAATCTAAGGTATTTAAATTTACCATTATGGAAGGAAGTACAGTTAAAATGTTATAGATAAATTAGTTGCTAATGGAAGGAGACTGAGAAAACTATGAAGGCATGAAAATGGTTTCATCCAACTCTGATTTTTGGAGGCTGAGATAATTTGTAATCACCGGATCATGATGCAGATCTGAATTTTGATTTTAAAGAGACATAAAATATGCTGATAAGAGAATTTATCAAAAATTGATAATGGCATCTATACTTGAAGAAGAATGACCAGATGGTGGAAAGCCTTAATGGCTGAGTTTTGCCATAGAATAGCTCAAGAATATGACATCAGCAGACTCAACTGTAAAACTTTGACATTGAAGAAAAGAAAAGAATATATTATAAAGTTTGAGTACAATCTCCATATATGCATATAAAATAAGGTACACTCGGGTATCTCATGTATCAGCTCTGTAATGCTGCATACAATCAAGCACTGATGCTGAATTTTATTCTTTGTTACAAAGATTGGAGACACTCCTTAGTAAAACACTAAAGAAAACTTGGTTCAAAAAATAAACAACTTGACAAAATCAAGTAATAAAGAGGGCTGTGATTTAGAGAATTTAAAACTTAATGAAGAATATAATCTAATTGAAAATAATGATACTATAGTAGTAGGCTTTTCAGGAGGACTCTTTTTTAAAATGAGTAAAGTACAAAGTTACATTTAAATTTAAAATTTATCTAGTCATAAATCATCTTTAAGAGGAGATGCGATGGTTTTCTTATATTTATGCCAAGAGAACAACTTAGAATTGCATAAAAATTCCAGTCAAAGAGATTGCTAAGAAAACAGGAAAACTCTTGAAGGTTGGTAGAAAAGATATAATTTTCTTTTCAAAGTATATGACAGTTGGGCTAATAAGATACCAACAGCTCCACAATAAAGAATGACCAAATAGAGAACTTTTTAGATTAGTAAGGAAGATCTTTACCAAGGCTTAGAGGATTAAGTTAAAGTATAACAATATTATAAGACCTATTTCAGAAATATAAAAGATATATGAATATGAATAAGAAATTAATTCATAAAATAGACAAGACGAACTTTGAAAATAATTTACTAAATAGATGAGTTGGATTTAATTCCTTTTTTGAAAGAATACTCAAATTTAAAGATAAACTTTTATTTATTAGAGAAAGGTAACAAAAAATTTTGGATTAAGATGAATATAGATGAAGAAAATAGATTAACTAGAAAAAATAAGGACTTATCCCTTTTGAAAGAAAAATTTCAAGTTCATTTTTGAATAAAAATATAAATAAATAGAACAAATAGATGAGTTGATTAATAAAAAGTGATGGTGCAAAAATGATTTGGACTTAAATTTTAGAATTGGAAGAAATCTCATTTATATATGAAAAAAGGAAGAAGTACCTCTCTAAATGAGACTCTTCAATTAAAGTTAACAGAGTGAAACTTATTTTGATGAAGTATAAAATAAAGATAAATTCGTTGAGAAATAAAGAAAACAAAGTATAAAAATCAGTACTTACTATATGCATGAATAATGATATAATAAGTTAGGTATAGAAGAGGAGGTGATCATTCAAAAGCAAAAATTTAATTAATCAGAAAGTTCCAGAGATGTAAGGGATGCAGAATTCTATTTCTATATGAATAATATATTTTGGATGTATGGTATTAAAAGCGTGTGTTCCTAAAAAAAAACAAAATATAAATGAACTTAGACAAGTTTTAATCACAGTGGAGGAGGTAATGAATGAAGGATAATCAGTTTGAAGATGAAAGGATTTAAAAATGACTCACAGGTTCCACTGAAAATCAAGAAAATAAAATAAATGAAGAAGAAAAATAAATGAAGAAGAATAAAGCAAAAGAAGAAGATAGAAAAGAAGAAAAAGGAAGAAGAATGAAAACAGGAAGACAAAGCAAGAAGAACCAAAACCTGAAGATTCTTGGAAAAAGAAGATAAAAAGAAAAAGGAAGAAAAAAGGAAGAAAAAGATATAATAACAACAAAGAAAGAAGAAAGAAAAAGTAGTTGGAAGGCTGAGGAAGTAACTTTAATTTAAAAAGGTTTATGTTAGTCTTTATTATAACTCTTTTGCTGTTCTCAAAATAATGGAAGAAAGTAAAACTCAATTAGTTGTTGATATATCTTATTCAGATTTTATAAAAATATTGAAAGTAAAAAGATAGGATGTAGTCGAAGAAAAAGATATAGCTATGTCTATGGTTACCAAGGCAAATGAAACAAAATATCTTGATAATAAAATCAAATAGTCTAAAATCAAAATTGGGTTTTAATAAGTAAAACTGGGTCAAGGACTTAAAGCAAGACTTATAACAAATAGACTAGGTGAAGATAGTAACTTAGTAACTGTTATCAAAAGAAAATGGTGCTCTTATACAATCTACTGAACCACCTCAACCATCATTATTTCTTAGTATAGTTCTTTCTACACACCTTATGTAATAATGATAGGACTACTAGTATTCATGATGAATAGAATGGTAAAGGTAGTGGTGGTGGAGATACAAATATTCAATATGGAAATCAAAGGCAAAGAAAATGGAAGATATTTCTGATGTAACTCTTTGCTGTTTTTGCGAGTATTGATGAAGCAAAACAAGAATTAAAAGAAGTTGATTTTTTAAAACCTGAAAAATTTAAGAAAATTAGACAAAAAATTCTAAAGGTTCTTCTTTGGAGAACCAGGAACAGGTAAAACTTACTTGCAAAAGCAGTAGCTGGAGAAGCTAAGTTCCTTTCTTTAGCATCTGGATCTGAGTTCATAGAAATTTCGTTGGAGTTGGAGCACAGGGTTTAAATTTATTTAATAAAGCGAAAAAATCCTTATGTAGTATTTATAGATGAAATAGATGCTGTTGGTAGAAAAGAGGTACAGGACAAGGTGGAGAATGATGAAGAAACAAACTTTCAAACCAACTCTTGTTTAAGAAGACGGTTTGGTACTGATGAAACTATAATAGTTTAAGCAACAAACAGAGCTGATGTACTAGATAAGGCTAAAAAGACCGAAGATTTGATAGACAGGTTGTTGTTGATATGCCTGATAAGGGTAGAGAGAAAATATTAAGATCCATGCCTAAAATAAAAGTTTGCTCCAGATGTAGACTTTAAAATTATTGCTCAGAAAACAGCTGGATCGGCTGGAGCTGACTTTAGCTAATATACTAAACGAAGGAGGCTATCTTAGCATGCGAGAGCGAGGAAGAACTGAAAATAACTATATGGCTGACTTAGAAGAAGCATCTGAGAAGTTCAAACTGGGATTCCTGAGATCAAAAGTTGTTTTCAGATACTGATAAAAGATAGTAGCTTATCATGAATCAGCACATGCTATTGTAAACCGGCATTGTGGGTGGAGATAAAGTTCACAGGTTTAATTAACTATGATTCAAGAGGACAAGCAGGAGGATATACATTATCACTTCCAGCAGAACAAAAATTAGTATACTCTAAGAAAGTATTTTTATGGATGATATATATTCTTTTGGAGGAAGAGCCGCTGAAGAAATTGTTTTTGGTAAGGATAATATAACTTCGGAGCAAGTCAATGATATACAAGTTGCAACAGGAATGGCTCAACAAATGGTAACAAAATTAGGTATGAGTGAAAAATTTGGATCTATTTTACTAGATGGAACAAGAGAAGGAGATATGTTCCGTAAATATATTCTGAAGAAACAGGTAAAGAAATTGATGATGAAATTAGAAGTATAATCAATGAAAGATACCAAAAGCATTAGCATTTTGAATGAAAATAGAGATAAATTGGAAGAAGTTACAAGAATACTACTTGAAAAAGAAACTATTATGGGAGATGAATTTGAAGCTAGTAATGAAATAGAACATATTTTAAAATATTGACATATTTAAATATTTTTGATAGAATAATCAAGTAATTTAAGCTCGGTTTTACAACTAGCCTATGTATGCACTTAGCTTAGATATTAAATATTAGGAGGATAAAATGAGAACAAGGCAGAAATTATTAAAAGAATTTGGAAAATCAGAAGCCAGATACTGGATCTACTGAGGTTCAAATAGCTCTACTTACTGATTAATCACTTAACAGAACACTTAAGAGTGCACAGAAAGATTTTCACTCAAGATTAGGATTACTTAAAATGGTTGGGCAAAGAAAAAGATTACTTGCTTACCTAACTAAGAAAGATCTTGAAGGATACAGAGCTTTAATAGCTAAATTAGGGTATCAGGAAAATAGTACTATTAATAAGGGGGATAGAAATTTATCCCTCTATTTTTATATCATTAATTAATGAGTCAAAAATATAAAAACAAGTGAACTTGCATCTAAATTTTAGATAAGAAAATCAAATAGAATGAGCCAGAGTAATGTGATCGGCGTGTTTGAAGCTGACTTGTCAGCAAGTTTGCCGAGGCTTTCTTAGAAACACTCAGCAATGTATTGCTAGAGTTTCTTATGATGCAGAATTCTTGATTTTTATCGTTAAGACTCTAGCTAGCAATGAACTGTTTTTATATATTATAAGAGGTGAAATTTATGAAAGAAGTTTTTTGTACTATAATATTTTTATTGAGTTCAGTTTTTAATCTTTGCAGAAGGTACTAAGGAAGAGTATTTATCTGGAAAAGTTATCGAACTTGTATCTGAAGAGAAATCAGATGAAGAGGGTGTAGAAAATTACAAAAGTTTAATGTAAAACTTTTAGAAAGGTGTAGATAAGGGAGAAGTTGTAGAAATAGACTCCCTATATACACAGCCAAAGAATATAATATAGATGTTAAGGTTGGAGATAGAGTTGTAGTTTTCAAAACTTTTGATTAAAATATGGTCGCACATCGTGACTCTAGCACTCGTAGGGTGTCAGTCATGGAGTTAGACCATTAAGTATAGTCAGCATATATAGAAATATGTATGTAGAGGTAGCAACTTTTAAAAGCTATCCATACTACTGAATTGCTGGAAACCCTAAAGCTAGTATAACTACAACATAGTACCTAAATAATATGGTACAAGTGTGAAAGTGGCGAAAGCAGAAAAATATACTAGATGACATAAGTTAAATCCTAAGTGTTGAGATAATGGGCAATCAGCAGCCAAGACCGAAAGGTAAGGTTCAACGACTATTCCTCCTGAGGAAGTACACTAAAGCTAGTGGAAGTGGGTAGACCCAAACAGATAGAGCTGTGGGATAAGATAGGTCTGTGTTAATAGAAATATTAAGAAGTTCGAGGTCAATCTCCTTAATTTATTAAGGAGTGTATATGCCAAGAGAACTGCATAAGTGGTAGCAGTCTTATGTGAACGACAACCTCTAAAAACGACTGAGTCAGTTTAGGTTCATATTTTAGAAAAATTTTTACTTTTTCATTTACTTATAGTATAAAAAGTAGTATACTATATATAGGTAAATGGAGGTGAAATCACATGGAAAAAGCATATAAGTTTAGATTTTATCCAACTAAAACTCAAATAACAATATTAAATTGTACTTTTTGGTTGTGCAAGATATGTCTATAATCATTTTTAGGTTTAAAACAAGAGCTATATAACAGAGAAAAATCACATGTCATATAGTGAGTGTAGTAAAGAATTAACAGTTTTAAAGACAGAGAAAAGAATGGTTAAAAAGATGTAGATAAATTTTTCTTTACAAAAATTCTTTAAAAGATTTAGATAAAGCATATAAGAACTTTCTTTTAGTGGAAGAGGCTATCCAAAAGTTTAAAATCTAAGAAAGATAATAGAAATCATACAGAACCAATTATAAATAATAATATAGAGTTTTTAGATAAATGGATAAAAAGTACCTGTTAGGAAAACTAAAAATAAGAGATAAAAATGAAACCACAAGGAAGAATAATAAATGCAACAATAACACAGGTACCTAGTGGAAAATATTATATATCTTTATGTTGTACATGATGTAGAAGTGAGAAAAATTAGAAAGTACAAATAAAATGTTGGAATAGATTTAGGTATAAAGGACTTTCTACGATTACCAGTGATGAAATCTCAACAGAAAATCCAAAATATTTTACAAAAATCTTTGAATAAACCAGTGATATTACAAAGAAAACTATCACGAAAACCAAAGGGTAGTTCAAATAGAATAAAGCTAGAATAAAAAGTAGTAAGATTATTTGAGAAAAGATATCAAATCAAAGAGAAGATTTTTGCAAAAATTATCAACAATGCTAATAAAGAAAGAATGATATTATCTGTATTGAAGACTTACAAGCAAAAATATGGTAAAAATCATCAAATTAGCAAGAAATATTGTAGATGTATCATGGAGTGAATTTAATAGAATACTAAGTTATAAAAAGCTAAATGGTATGAAAAGAACAATAGTAAGAGTGGATAAATTTTTTGCAAGTAGTCAAATATGTAATTGTTGTGGATATAGAAATGAAGAAGTAAAAGATTTAAAGTGTGAGAGAATGGACTTGTTCAGTATGTGGAGCTGTACATAATAGAGATATAAATGCAGCCAAAAACATATTAAAAAGAAGGACTAAAAGGATATTAGGGTATAAGTGCTTAAATATAAAAATATATGAACCGTAGGAACTATGGGGATAGCTTGGTAAATTTAGTTGGCTAACAGAAGCAACTACTACCCAAGAACCCTGCGACTCTAGCACTCGTAGGGTGTCAGTCGTGGGAGGTTCAGGACTATGGAAATGATGAAATGCAAATGCAGTACTATATCTCTGATGTGGATAAGAGAATGGAAATCTATATTATGGGAATAATTTTTGTAGCACTTGTTCTTGTGATTGCAAGGAAAAATGGTTTAAAAGCACTTTTTGCCTTAATAGTAACTGTGGCTTTTATCGTAAAAATATTCATACCAGCTGTATTTAATGGATATAGTCCCATACTTTTTGCTGTTATAACTGCTATATTCTCATCTTTGAGTGACGATATATACACTGTGGGTATGAATCAAAAAGTTTTTGTGTCTCTTCTTGGAGTATAGGAGGAGTTATAGTAGCAGGGAATACTTTCATATATATTTACATATAGGATGCGTCTTAATGGTTATCTAGACCTGAGCTTTTTAGCCTCAGCAAGTATTTTAAAGAATATAAACCTAAAAGAAGTACTACCAGCAGGAGTAAATAGGGTTTGGGAGCTGCAAATGGACGTGGCAGTATCTATAGCTTCTATCTATAAATGAATTGCATGAAACAGATCCAAATATGTCACAAAAATCTATGTTTAAGTCTGTTATAAATATAGGCACAGATAATCAGGAACTATGATTAATACTTTAATCTTAGCTCTACATTGCAAGCTCAGTATTTACTTTACTTTCTGTATATGCACAAGCAGGAGAATATCCATTATTAGACTTTTAAATTTCCAAGACATAGCAGTGGAGATTATGAGATCTGTTTGTGGAAGTATAGGAATCTTTAATTTCTGTTCCTTTAACTGCATATATAGGAACTCTTATTTACAAACAAAAATAGTGATATTATGTAAAATAAAAATTGCTTTTTATAAGAACAAATATGATATAATACGTTAACAAGTAAGAAGCTACTAAAGGAGGAGAAAGACCACTCCTTGTGTAGAAAAAGGAGAAGTTATGGAAGATAATAGTCAAGTATAGAAAATTACTCAAAATTGTTAATCCTTTTGTAGAAGAAATGAACATCTCTGTAGATGCTGAATTTACAAGATGGAGGTTATTGGTATGTTAGAGTTTTCTACTGAAACAGTAAAATGGAGACTTGAGTATAGAGGATGTAGCAAAACTGGGTTCTAAGATAGAGCCATTGCTGAAGAGCTAATAGAACATACATTCTTTCCTTGAGTGATCTTCACCTGGTCTAGAAAGAGCATTAAAAGAAATTAGAGATTATATTGAGACTACTGGAGGATAACTTTACATTTATAAAGCATAGAATAAATGACAAAAAGCAATTTAAAAGACAGTTATTAAGGAGGTAAAAGATAATATAGTATTTTAATGATAAAAAGCAGAAATAGAATTTAAAGAAAGAGAAAAGCTAATATTTTATTTGAATTTTAATGATTTTTAAAATAATAATGGAGGTCGAGAATAACTCATGAAGGCTAAGGATTCTAAAATTTTCTTAGAGGCTTTGGATGAGCTTGAAAAAGAAAAAGGAATTAGCAAAAGAAAGTGCTGAAGCTATAGAGTTAGCACTTTTAGCAGCATACAAAAATTATAGTGAAGATGAAAATGCGAGTAGTAGTGGATAGAGAGAGGGAGAAATAAAAAGTTCTAGCTAGCAAAAACTGTTGTTGATGCTGCATGACCTTTTAGATCCAAATGAAGAAATTTACTAGAAGACGCTCAAAAGAAATCAAGAAAGAGCGAAAAATTGGAGATGTTCTAAAATTTGAAGTAAGCTGTGATAATTTTAGAAGAAATGTTGTCCAAAAATGGAAAACAAATAGTTATCCAAAAAGGTTAGAGAAGCTGAGAGAGAACATATCTATGAAAAGTTCAAAGAAAGAGAAAATGATAGTTAGTGGTATAATAAGAAGAATTGACAATAAAAAGAATATTTTTATTGAAATTGATGAATAGAATTGATACTACCTCCAGCAGAACAATCTTATTCTGATATCTATAGAGTAGGGGAAAGAATAAAAGTATTTGCATATAATGTTGAAAAGACAAATAAATTCCCTAAAATATTAACTCAAGAAAGAACGAAGGGCTTTTAAAGAAATTATTTGAAATTGAAATACCTGAAATATCACGCAGGTATTATAGAAATAAAAATCTGTAGCTAGAGAAGCAGGATCAAGAGCTAAGGTTGCAGTATTCTCAGTGCCAAATATTGATACTGTAGAGTCTTGTATAGGACAGAGGGTACAAGAATAAAAATATAGTTGATGAATTAAATGGCGAAAAGAATAGACATAGTTGAATGGAAAGAATCAATGGAACACTTGTTTCAGCTGTACTTAGTCCAGCAGTTGTTTCTGCGTTGAAATCTTGCAGATGGAACAGCAAAAGTTCTAGTAGAACCATCACAACTATCATTAGCTATAGGAAAGATATGGACAAAAATGCAAGACTGCTGCTAGATTGACAGGAACAAAGTGGATATCAAAAGTTCTAGAAAAGGAAGAAGATGATGAGTAATACTCATATTCCGTGAACTTGTGTACTTTGAGAGTTAAGAAAGATAAATCAAAATTATTTAGATTGGCAAAAGTTTAAAAAGGATTTTATGATTCGATAAGGAACAAAAGAAACAAACAAGAGCAGTGTATGTTTGCAAGTCTTTAACTTGTTTAGGAAGACCTAAAACATAATAAAATAAAGTTAGATAGAGATTTAATAGCGATATGAGCATATACAATAAAGCTAATAATAATTATGATATCTTAAATTCAATGAAAAGATTCAGGAGAATTGGTTTTTGAATAAACTACTTTTTGAAAATATAGAGCATGGTGCACTTTATAGTTCTAGCACAGGATATTTCTAAAAAGAATGAGGAAAAAGATACTGAGAAGAATAAGTGAGTTAAAAATACCATATGTTACAGCAGGAACTATGGAAGAATAGGAAAAATATTTATCAAAAGAAGAAATAACTGTCATTGGAATAAAAGATAAGAAGATGGCAGAGGATGATAGAAGATTGGGAGGGTGATAAGAAAGTAGAGTTCATGAACTAGCTAAAAGATACGAGCTTAAGAACAGAATTTCAGAAATACTAAAGACATAGGCGTAAGCGTAACATCTCACCTATCTAATTTGATGAAGATCAAGTATTGATGATTATTTTGCAAAAATGAATATGTTAAAAAGTAGAAACAGGGAACAGTAAAGATGTATAAAAGAGAGAGAAGAAAACCACTAGAAAATAATGAGACGAAGATATGAAATTGAGAGAGGGCGAAAGAATAATAGCCAGCCTAAAATTCAACAAAAATAAGAGACATAATATTATCTTTTTGATGAGGATGGAAATAGCCATAAATGAAAGTCAAAAAGTAAGAAAGAATGAGAAGAACAGACTTTGTCTAAAGATCTTAGGAAGCAATCTCGAGATGTAGGAAGAAGATGGGATAAAAATCGACTAAGTTTGAGAAGTTAACACTTGCGAATTTTGCTGGAAAAAGTCAAAGGGGTAAATAGTGGAGAAATCACTAAAAAGTTATTTTAAAGGACAAATGCTTTACTATAAATAGCCCTATCACTTTAGAAATGGCGGAAGAGTTAGCTGGAGAATATGATGCTCTAGTTGAGAGAAGAACAAGAAGCAGAATTAGATTTCGGAGAAAAATTGCTGCCAGGAAAGGCGAAGACAGAGAAGCAGATTTAAAAGAAAGACCACCTGTTATAACAATAATGCACGTTGACCATGGTACAGCTTCTTAGAGTGCTATCAGAACTACAAATGTTGTAGAAGGAGAAGCTGGAGGAATAACTCATTGGAGCTTATCAGAGTTGTAAAAGGTGGAAGAATAACTTTCATAGATACTCCTGGACACGAAGCTTTCACTGAGACATGAGAGCCAGAGAGAGCACAAGTAACAGACATAGCTATACGTTAGTTTGGCAGTGATGATGGTGTGGCGACACTCAAACAGCGTTGAAGCAATATCGCGGCTAAGGTTTGCGAGTACCTATAATTGTTGCAGTAAACTAAGATAGACAAACCTGGAAGCTAAACCCTATGAAGAAGTTAAACTTTGAGCTTATGGAACATGGAATAGTTTCTGTTGAGATGGGGTGGAGATGTTGGAGTTTGTTGGAAGTTTCAGCAAAGAAAAATCAACCTTGATGGTCTTTTAGACACTATCCTTATAACATCAGAAATCTTGAATTAAAAAGGAAATGTTAAAAAGAGAGCTAAGGGTAGTTTTAGAATCAAAGACTAGATCTAAGATAGGACATAGTGAATACTTGTTCAGAAGGAACAGTATTGGTGACGTTATAGTTACTGGTGAGAGTTCAAGGTAAAGGTAAAAGACCTTTTAAATGATGAGGGAGAAAGAGTAAACACAGCAATGGTATCCAACCTGTGGAGGTCATTGGGATTTAATAAAAGTGCCAGATGCTGGAGATGCTAATGCATGTTATTCAAAATGAACAACATGCTAAGAGAATGGTTGAAGATTGGAAGAAAAAGAAAAGTCAAGAAACTTCAAGAGGCTATGTCTCTGGAAACTTATCGGACCAATTAAAGGCATGAGATCAAAAGAATTAAATCTTATTTTAAGAGCAGATTCTGAAAGGTTCTGGTGAGTGCTTTAAGAGATCCATTGATAAGGTGTCTATTGTGATGAAGTTTGCGGCGATAGCTATCCAAGCAGCTGCTGGAGCTATAAACTCGAAAGGTGATGCTAAAACTTGCAGAAAGCAGCGAGAGCAACCATAATAGGATTTAATGCAAAGACCTACAACTAAAGCTTTAAAAGAAGCTGGAAACCAATAAAGGTAGAAAATTAGAGACTTCAGTGTACACTTTGCCATGTGCATAGAAGATATAGAGAAAGGCACTTGCAGGAATGTGGATCCAGAATTTAAAAGAAGAATACCAGGGAAGAATAGAAATCAGGTATTTAAAGCTTTCTGAAAATCGGAAATGTTGCTGGATTGTGTCGTTATAGATGGAAAAGTTAAAAGCGATTCACATCAGAAACTACTGAGAATAACGTAGTTATACATGAAGGTAAATTAGCTTCATTAAAAGAGATTTCCAGAGATGATGCTGAGAAGTTGTTGCAGGTCAAGAATGTGGACTCGGTAGAAAACTTCAACGATATTAAAAGAGGGATGGAAGTTGAAGCGTTTGAAATGTAGTAGAAATAAAGAGAACACTGAAATAAGAGGTGATTTAGATGAAAGAAACAAAAGACTTGAAGCTGAATAGGAAAAGAAATGATGAGAAAGGTCATCTAAAAGTTCTTCTTTGAGTTAGCATCCAAGATAAAAGGCTTTCAGTCTCAGTTACAGAAGTTAATGTTACAGAAGATTTGAAGTTTGCTGGGTACATATTTTAGTAATTTTACCACCTTTAAATAATGAAGAAAAGCAATATGATAATGAAGAAATTTTTAGGAGCCTTAAATGAAATAAAGGTAAGAGAAGAGAGTTGCAGAAGAAGTGAGACATAAGATTTACATTCTGAAATAAGGAAGTAAAACTTGATAACTCACTGGAAAATGTCATGCATCACTTAAACTTTTAAAATGACTTAGAAAAGCTTTAGTGGTAGTATGCTGAGATGAGAAAAGTACAGAAGAGTTAATCGGGCGATCATCTTAAGAGAAAGAGAGGGCACAGAAAGTCAACATCAAAATAGAAATTTATGAATCCTGAATACAAGGACTTCAAAAATCCTTTGATTTTGGAGAGAATATGGAAAAATATAAATAGAATACCCTCAGCAAGAGAAACAGAAAAAATATTTATCTATAGATTATGATGTAGATGGTATGGGTGAACAGCTTTTTAACTAGATTTTTAATGACAGGCATAGACACAAACTATTATATTCCTAGTAGAAATGAAACAGACTATGAGTATCTAAAAGTATAGACTACTCATAAAAAGACAAGGAAAGTTATATAACAGTAGATACAGGGTACAACAGTTAACAGAAGATGTAAGATATGCTAAAAGTTTAGGTATGAAAGTGATAAAGTCACAACATCACAACAGTGAAAGAAAGTTTGACGACGAGACATTGTATTTAAACCAAAAATTGAGTAAACCCATACCAATATCTTTCTGGGGCGGGAGTAGCATTTAAATTGGCAAAAGGGCTATGTATGAGTTTAGGCTTAGACATGGGAATTATCTATAAATATTTGATATAGTTATGATAGGAACTAGCAGATGTTGGCCTAAGGATAGATGAGAATAGACTGATTATAAAAAAAGTTGTCTAAAGATTATAAAGAATACTACAGAAGGGACTTTTCTTATTTACTTAATTATTTAAGATTAAATAAAAGACTTTTAACCACAACAGATGTTAGTTATTATATTTCACCTTGATAAATTCTCTTTAGGAAGAGTTGGAATCTCAAGAATGGGAGCAGACTTCTTTAAAGGAAGATGAATTTGACCTTTATAATATAATCGAAGAAATGAAGGAACAAAATAGGCAAAGAAGAACTTGGAAAATATCTATGGACATAAAGGAGAAAGATTACATCCTAGTTACCACTTGATAAACCAGTTATCTTTTCTTCATCATCTAAATGGCACCCTGGACATTGGGGTAGTCATCAAGATTGACTACAGTTCAATGTACCAGTTGTTGGTCTACAGATGGAGATTATGAAAGGCTTCTTTTGCAGAAGTGTTGGAAATATAGCATATTCAATCTTTATCGAATGTAAAACATCTCTTTGAAAGATATGGTGGACATGATTTAGCAGCAGGTTTGTTGTACACAAAGAAAAAATTAAATGAGCTGAGAATATTTAGAACTATACCTAGGTTAAAAGAAGAAGACAATAAGACTAAAAAGATTATGAAAAGAGTTTCGATTTTGAATTATCTGTGAAAGACTAGAGAAAAAAGCTTTGATTTTAAGGGAGAAAATACCTTGTTCTAGCAACCACATCCTTATTCTTGATAGTGATTAAAACCAGATAATATAAAAGATTTGGGGTAGACTTTAGACATTTTAATATATTATACAAGGACAAGCTGGCACGTTGTTGGCTTTGAATTAGCCGATGAAATTAAAGAAGACTATTAATAAGACATACAATATATACTATCCTGAGAAAATCATTTAACAATGAGGAAGTTACACAAATTATGCTTGAAAAGTATTAAAGAAAAATAAATAACTTTAGAGTGAAAAACAACAAAAAAATTGTGAAAATCAGCAGTTGGAAGGCAACACACCTACGTTGCAGAAGTGTTCTTTATAGACAAAGTGCTTAAACATGTAGGGGAACATGCAGAAGTAGCAGGGTTCAGAAAGCATGTCTAAAAGAAGCTCTTATGGCTAACTACAAAGACCATATAGAAAGCGATGTTGCAAATGATGCTATAAACGCTTATTTCCAGAAATAGTTGAAAAAGAAAATTAGAACCAGTTAGCTATGTAAGATTAAAAGAAATAGCTTTTAAAAGACGATTTAGATTTAACATTTGAGTACAGATGTTTATCCTGAATTTACATTAGGAAACTACAGTTGTTTAGAAGTTGAAAGAAAACTTTTGAAATGACAGATGATTTATTAACACTGAATTAGAAATGATGCAAAGAAATCACTTCTAAACTTGTAGAAGTAGAAGATCCTCTCAAGCTTCCACTAGAAGACACAGTAGATTTAGCATTTGGAAGGATTCATGGATGGAGTTCCATTTCAGGAGGAAAAGCTGAATCACCTATTAAAAATTAGGGAAGCAAAAGCTTTATAGCTAACTTCGAAGAACAATTATAGGATATACCAAGGGCAAGAAGGAGAAATCACTGTTAAATTTCGAAGAATACAGCTCAAGAATTAGCAGAAAACCAGCTCACCCAGCAAATACCACGTTCAACAAAAGAATCTAATTAAAGAACCTGAATGGCGAAATTTTGATAAAAGAATTAGGATAAGGAATCTCTTGAAGATTTGATAAAACTAAAAGAAGAAACAATCAAAAGAGAAAACGATAGGAATAGAAAATGCAACATATTGGAGCTCTTTAGATAAATTAATGGAAACACTCCACCATAGATGTTCCAGTTTCTATGGTTCAAGCTGAACCAAAATAGATTAAAAGAATTAGGAACATCAATTATCTATGCAAGGATTCAAATGGATGACTACTTAAAAATGATGGAGGAAACATTGATACATTTCGCAGCTCAATTAACTCCTGCAGCTGAAAAGAAAGTAAAAGTAGATTTAATCTCAGATAAAATAGCTAGAGAAAACAAGCTTGAAGTCGGAAGAAGAATTAAATGGAAGAATGGAAGAAGAAGCTAAATGTATGGAATGGACGTTCTACATTAGAAGGAGAATTAAAGAAAATAATATCGACAACTTTAAAGTTTCTGTAAAATATGATATTGGTTATGAAAAAGCTATCGATGAAGTTGTACGCAAATAATTACCACTATATATTTATCCGAAATGCTATTTCGGATAAGTATTAAAGCACTTAAGATATATTAGGAATATTTTGAGTGTTTTAGTACTTGAAAATATAAAAATAGTTGTTATTAATCAGAATTAAAAATCTGAAATGCAATGTACATGTTGTAATGAGGAGGCATTAAAATGTATAATCCAACAGTAATAGATAATAATGGAAAATCGGAAAGAGCTATGATATATACTCAAGACTTTAAAAAGATAGAATAATATTTGGGGACGGCAATAGATGAAAATGTAAAACTCAATAATAGCACAATTATTGTACCTTGAATCAGAAGATCCTGAAAAGAGATATAATAATGTATATCAATAGCCCAGGTGGAAGTGTAACTGATGGAATGGCAATTCATGATACTATGAACTATATGAAAAGCCTGATGTTCAAACTGTTTTGTGGACAGCAGTGCTGGAGCATTTTTACTGTCTTCAGGTGCTAAAGGAAAGATGGTCTTTGTAGAAAATTCAAGAATAATGATACATCAACCACTTATATTCTGGTGGATTAAAAGGTCAGTTACTGATATTTTCAATTATGCTAATCGAAACTTTTAAAAATAAAAGATAGATTAGCAGAATTATTAGCTAGAAATACAGGAAAAACAAAAGAACAAATATTAAAATGATACTGAAAGAGGATAATTATTCAAGTTCAGAAGCAGCTGAAGATATGGTTTATCTGATAGTGTATTTAGAAGATAGGTGATAAAATGTCAAAGAAATTAGATAAATGCTCATTCTGTGGAAGAACAGAAAGAGGTTGCACAATTATTTCGCAGATCCAGGAGATGTTTTTATCTGTGATAATTGTAAGTTGAAAAGCGCTACAATTTATTAAGAGAAGATATGCATTCTCAGCGAGAATATGATATGTTGAAAGGGATGGAAAGCTCTTCAAAGAGAGAGCAAAGATAAGATAGAACTATTGAAAACCTATTGAAATAAAAAGCAAAATTAGATGAATATGTAGTTGGTCAAGATGAAGCCAGCCTTTTATCTTTGCTGCTTACAACCACTATAAGAGAACTCGAAATGGTGGTCAAGATGAAGATGGAGGAACTACAAAAGTTCAATGTACTTCTATTATAAATCGGCAGGTTCTGGGAAAAACTTTACTTTGCTCAAACCTTGCAAGAATTTTTAAATGTACCATTTGGCAATAGCAGATGCAACAACTTTTAACAGAAGCAGGATATGTTGAGATGACGTTGAAAACGTTTAGTAAGACTTATACAAGCTTGAAACTATGATATACCGAATGCAGAAAGAGGAATAATCTATATAGATGAGTTTGATAAGAGTTAGCAAGAAAATCTGAAAACGTACCTATAAACGAGAGATGTGTTTCTGGAGAAGGAGTACAACAAGCCTTACTTAAAATAATTGAAGGAACAAAATCTCAAGTGCCCTGCCTGAAGGTAGAGAAGAGCACCCCAACCAAGAGTTGATAGACAAGAGACACTAAAACATTCTTTTTCATAGTTGGAGGAGCTTTGACGCTTGGAAAAAGTTACAAAATCAAGAACTCAATAAAAGGTTGGTAGGTTTTGGGAGCAGAGGTTCAAAAACAAGAAAATGGCAGGGAGCGGTGCGAGAATCAGTTCTTACCTGAAGACGTAGTTAAACAAGGAATTATTCCTGGAATTAGTAGAAGATTACCTGCAAGAACTACCTCTTTGGATAACTTAGATGAACAAACTCTGATCAAACATTTTAACAAAGCCTATGCAATAGTAAAGCAAATATCAAAAATTATGTAGATTAGAAGGAGCAAAATTAGAATTTACAGAAGAAGTTTTACAGAAATTGGAAGAAGAGCTTAAAGAAAGATGGGAGCAAGAGGTTTAAGAGCAACTCAGAACATACTATGCTTGATATACGTTTGGAATTACCATTCAACAAACAAAACAAAAGAAATAACAACACCAAAGATGCAACAGATAACTATATGAAAGCAAAATAGCAGTATAAAAGCAAGAAGAATGTTATTACTCACCAGATTTTTACTAGACCACGTGCTCGCCATTAGTGTTTCAGGAGTCTGAAATGCTCCTTCAACAATAATGGACGTCGCAGTAGTCTAAATCTAAATAACTCGTTTTCGGGTACTAGTGTGTAAAAGGGCAAAGAAATAAGGAGGAGCACGTCAAAAGCACCATTTCTACCAATAAGAGATTTAGGCAATATTTCCAAAACGTTGTAACACCTATATATGTTGGTAGAGCTAATAGTATAGCAAACTATCAGAAAAGCCACAGCAAATAAGACAAAATGAGTGCTAGGTTTACAAAAGACGCAAGTGAAGAAAACCCAACTTTTGATGGAGCTATCTTTTGAAGTTGAGTTATAGCAAACTATAGCACAAATAATTAGAATGCATCAACAACATAAAAAGTGAAGTTGAGGCAGAGTCTAGAGTTAAAATTAAAGATATAGAAACAGAAGATAAGGAATACTTTGTAGTACATATACAGTAATCAAAGAAACTTTAGAAGATAGTAGAGAACAGAAGTCATCTATAGAAAAGTTTTTACAAGATTTGAAAATACATCAGTATGATAGGAAAATTCTCTTCTGAATTAATTTTAAATCTAAAGAAGATAGAAGATTGTTCAAACGGTTTAGAGGCTATATATCAAACTTAATATATCTCAGCTGAAAAGAAACAAGAAACCTTTTAGGAAATAAGTAAATGTAAGAGATAGAGGTTATAAAATGTAGACATCATAGTTGTTGAAATGGAAATAGCTACCTCTGACCAGTAGATGAAAAAGTAAAACCAAGATGATGACAGCCACAAAGAGCATATTATCTTGAAGAAAGAAAAATTTCTGTAATGAAAGGAAGAATTAGAGATTTTCTGCTGCAAGATGATGATGTCATCGAAATTGTAGATAGAGTAAAAGATGCTGATAGTTCCGAAAGAAGTTAGGAGAAAAATTAGAAGCTGAAATCAGAAACGAATCTAAGATGCAACCTTCTCAGCTGAATCATCAGTTATCAGAAACCATATTGAAGCAGTTTTAGATTTGCCTTGGAATAAAAGAACACAAAAGATGTTTTAGACTTAAAGAAAGCAAGTGAAATATCCAGAAAGAGATCACCATGGACCAAAAGCATGCCAAAGAAAAAGTTTTAGATTGTTTTAGCAGTTAAGTACATTAAACCATCCACGAATGGAGCAATTTTATGCCTTCTATAATCACCTGGAATAGGGAAAACATCTCTAGTTAAATCTATAGCTGAATCAATCGGGAAGAAAATTTGTTAGAGCCTCATTAGGTGAGTAAGAGATGAAGCTGGAAATCAGAGGACATAGAAGAACTTATGCAGGTTCTATGCCAGGATAATGAAGGCTAAGTGGAAAGAAAGCTGGAAATCAGTGTCCCAGTTATACTTTTAGATGAAATTGACAAGATGTCACAAATGACCATAAGGGCGGACCCTGGCTTCTGCAATGCTTGAAGTCTCGTGATCCCGAACATTAAACAAGAGTTTTGGAAGACCACAGATATGCCATTTGATTTAATCAAAGGTTTTCTTTGTAGCGACAGCAATGATTTAAGAACAGTATCTGCACCTTTGAGAGATAGAATGGATATCTTACAACCATCTTCTTATACAGAATTTGGCACTACATATAGCACAAAATTTCTTGTTGAAAACAAGCACAAAAGAGAATGGACTTGTTGGATGTGGAAACAAAAGATACCTGATAAAGTTATGTTCAAACCATTAGATGAATATACAAGAGAAGCTAGGAGTTAGAAAATCTAAAGAGAAATTATAAATATTTGCAGAAAAATAGCAAGAGAAGTTGTAGAAAGAGATAAAGAAATTTAATCTAAAAGCTGGTGACTTAGATATATATTAGGTAAAGAGCTAACTAGACCCGAAAAATCAAGAAAAGCAGTTGGAAAAGTTGAGAGTGGTAAATGGTCTAGTTTTGGACAGCTGTTGAGGAGTAACTTCTGATGTTCAAGGAGTTGATACAGCAGGTAAGCGAGATGTAACATTGACTGGAACCTAGAAACAAGTTATGAAAGAATCTGCCTCTTGTTGCTAAGTGACTTTATGTAAAGCAAACTTGAGTCATCCACCAAAAAGATGGCAAATTTCTTTTTAGGATAGAGCCATACACCACACTTCCCCAGAAGGAGCAACCTCAAAAGACATTCTGCAGGAATAACTATAACAACTGCAATAGTATCTGCATTAACTCAATAGAAAAGTTAGACAAGATATAGCAATGACAGGAGGAAATACACACAGGAGATGTTTTAGCTATAGGTGGAGTAAGAGAAAAAGTTATAGGAGCAACATAGAGCTGGAATAAAAGAAAGTTATCCTACCCGAAGATAACAGAGTGGATACCGATGAAAATTCCCAGATGAATTAAAAATCAACTATGAAAAATACAACTTTGCTGTAAAACTCATGACGATGTGCAAATTAGCTTTTTGTAAAACTAAAATTAGAGGTAAATTATGAAAATAAAAGGTTTTGGACTTGCAAATCAGCAGTATATGAGATTACCCAGAACAATTAGATAAAGATGGAATTTGCTGCAAGATCTAATGTTGGTAGCTTCTTTGATAAATAGTTTAACATCGAGATTGAAATTAGCAAGAACAAGTAAAACACCTGGTAGAACACACTAATCAAATTATTTTAATAAATGACAGAGTCTTATATAGTGGATTTGCCCAGGTTATGGATTTGCAAAGTTCCAGGAAATGACACAAATGGAAGACCATGGAAAGATATATTGCAAGTAAAAGAGATTGGTTTTGTGTTTACTGGATATAAGAAGCAGTTCCAAGTGATGAAGACACAGAAATGCTTTGAGTGGTTTGGAATATAACGAGATGGACTACACAAAATTATATTTACAAAGACAGATAAGTTATCAAACAACGAAAGTAGCTAAACACGAAAGCAATCAAAACAAGACTTGTCTTTTGAAAAAGAAGATGTATTCTTCCATTCGTCTTTAACAAATAAAGGTAGAGATGAAATCTAACTTTTATGGAAGAGAAAAATTAAATACAAAATCAAGAGGTTGTTGTGTTAATATCAGTATATATAGTTCGTTACCGAGTGTTTCTAACGATAAAATCAAGAATTCGCTGCAATGTGAAACCCGCTATCGCTCAGACACCCCGAATTTGCTCGGCTCATTCTATTTGATTTTTATCTGCAAAACTTCCATCTCGTAACCTCACTTATTTTACTTACGATTGAAGTTTTAATTTTGCAAACAGTCTCTCTATTTTTATCTAGCATTTTAGTTGCAAGTTCTAGCATTTGAAATCTGCTAAGCATCACTGCTAGGTCATCATGTCATAGATACTATCTTTCTGTTAAACACCAGCAGCTCAACATCTGGCAACAGATCCTTTTTCAAAAATCTTCCTTTATCCTTGACAATTTCTCACCATAGTAATATTTCACAAGTTCATTATAATCTTAGAACCCTTATCCAATTTGTTTAAAATTTCTTCAATCAAGTAATTTTGTTGAATTATTGGGTATTTTTTTCCATTTCATCTATATTCTCTTTGGTTCATAATCTACCTCACTTATTTTTCTCCATTGATATATTATTTTCTTTAAAAATATATAGAAAAATTTTCTCCAGCTGAACTGATGCTATCGGAAGGTAGTAAATGCCGAAATAAGAAATATTTTACTATTTCTTTTAAAAGAATTTTTAATGATAATTTTATATTTATTTTTGTACAAATATTAAAGAAAATAACCTATAACACTTCCTAGTAAAATTAATATTTTATGTTTAAATAAGAAGGAAATATGGTTCTTTAAAAATATAGAAAATATTAAAACACACCACAAAAAGCTCTTTTAGCTTTCAGTATTTCTTTAAGTTTTTCATATATTTTTATAATTTTTATTTGCACTTTACAAGAAAAATTAAAAAAGTAAAAAATAATAAGATAAATATATTTCATGTATTTTATTTCAAAAATAATAAAAAAAAAGTTTAAAATCAAAATTATTAATAGATGTTTTAGCAATTTCAGTAATTTAGTCAGGAAACTTTACAGTAGCACCTCTGTGTATGCCTATTTTATGTTCTTTCTTTAAAAAATTATAGATATCACAAATTCTTCATCACACTATCTCTATATTTTTTCTTAAATCTTTTCGGGTCACAAATTTTCATACCAGCTAATTTTTATCAACAACTACATAATTTTTTTCTTTAAAATAGTAAGCCATGAACAATCTTCATCTTCATATACCTTTTATTTCAAAAGTGGAAAACTCACC
>BNJU01005408.1_pt1 | contig 23263 bp, 32 predicted proteins | sample 8539281 | NCBI WGS metagenome assembly BNJU01 (sample SAMD00202456, study PRJDB9452) | human saliva metagenome | isolation source: human saliva | place: Japan
GTGGGTCTAGTGGGCGCGTCCGGCCCAGCCTTTGCGTGGCCAGAGTCCTTCTTCTGGGGTGGGGTTCCTTCCGGGATTCCGTGGCGTTTCTGATCGGTGTGGTTGGGGTGTTTTGGTGTGGGGATCCGGCGGGGGTGTGGGGCGCCCGTCGTGTTCCCATTGGGTCAGGACTTCGGTGGGGGTCGGGGGTTGTGGGGTGCGCAGGAGAGGCCCATTCGGCGATGACGGCTTGGTGGTAGGCACTGGCACCGCGGTGAGCGTGGAGGAGTTCACGCACGACAGCGTTGATGGATTCGACGTGGTTGGTGGTGGCGCAGGCCGGCGGGTCGGTTGGTGTGCCGTCGGGGTTGGTCAGGTAGGTGAACAGCACTCCTTGGCGTGCCAGTCGTGCCAAGCGTCGGTAGGCGCGGCGCGTGCGTTCATGCGTGTACCACCAGGTTTTACCGGTTTTTGACGCCCATGCAGGGTCTTGAGCGGCGAAGGTGCGCTGTGACATCCATTCTCGGAAGGTGTGCCCAAAGTCGTGGAGCATCGTCAACCACGCGCTGGCTTGGTCGACGCTGGTGATGCTCGTCAAGCGTCGTGACAAGGCCAGCAACGCCCGTGCGGGTTCGGTTCTGGGATGCATGGTTAGGTCGCGGATGATGTCACGATGAACGTGGACCAGGCAGCGTTGCACGCGCGTGGAGGGCCATAGGTGCGCGATAGCCGCCAAGGCGCCTGCAGCACCGTCGGTGGTGACCACATCGGCAGGAGCGAGGCGTTCAGAGTAGGGCCGTGTGAGGCCTGCGCGGATTCGTTGGCCGCCCACTGCCACTCCAGCACATGCTCGCGGTCTCGGGCGATCAGCAGCACCCATCCGCCCGACAGGTGTATGCCGTCAATGAAGATCTGATCGTGGACCTGCCCGGTGACGGGCGGGTGAGGTACCGGCACCTGCCAGCACCAACAGGTACGACGCCGGAAAGCGCGCTGAGCCTTCCTGTTCGTCTTGGGTGTGCCGAGACGTCGCCCACGCGATGAAGTCTGCCAGCTCATCGGCTTGTTCGTGTCGGCGCGCACGCCCTGATGGACATGTGGTTGACAGGGCGCACGAGGTGCATTTCCACCGTTGAGCGCCCGCCGCGGTGTGTCCATTCTTCTTCATCGGCACAGCGCACACCGGGCAACGCCGAGCACGATTCGATCGTGTTCTCACCCACTACACGATCACCCCAGAAAGTCAAGGAAGCTGCGCGATTAACCGCCCGAACCTAAATAACAGCGACTTTCGCCCGCAATCCCAACCTAAAACCCGGAACTTAAGCACCACGTTCGTGACCTCATAGTCCCCCTTTTTTCGTCCGTATCCTGTTGACGGCGGTTTGTGTCGCGTGGCGATGGGAAGAAGGTCGATCTGTGCTGGGTCTCCGTTTCGCCCTCCCATTTCCTGAACGACTGGTGAGTTTGTCGGATGTGTGTGGCTATTGTTCGCTCTTTGGGCGACACGCCCGGATGGCAAATCTTGTCAGTTTGTAAATTAGTCCTACAAATTGAGTACCTTTGCTTTTGTCGCTCGTGTTAGTTGTGCTGTCTGAGAAACTAATCGCTCTGATTCATGACCAAATTGCAGATGATTGGCATAGGCTGATGCGGTATGCGGCGACGCCGTCGCACATCCCGTTGACAGGAGTTTTCTATGGTTGCCCTGAAGCGCCGTCACTTCGGTGTTCTTCTTGCGACTTTCGCATTGGTTTTGAGTTTCTTCGGCCTAGCGCAGTTTGTCGGCGCTCAGGCCCTGCGTCTGCGGCCCCCTGAGCTGCCCCGAGCCGACCACGAATGTGAGCAACAAGGTCACCTTGGATTGGGACAACGCTCAGCTCGTCGACCACTCCGGTCGTGAGACCACGGCTGTGGGCGACTGGTGGGACCTCGGCATTAAGCTGCCGTGGAAGACCGACGGCCGCGTAAAGGCCGGCGACTACTTCGCCTACGACGCCTCGATCGTCAACGTTGCGACGGGGGAGAGCGTCCTGCGCCCGAACGTTGCCCGGAAGTTTGAGGTCGTCTCCAACAACGGTGTCGTCGTTGGTTGCGGCACCTGGGCTGCTGACGGCATGGTGACCGTCGTCTTCAACGAGAGGTCGAGTCCGCCGCGCAGCGGTATGGCCATGTCCCGACCAACGGTCTGATCCCGCTACACCGGTCCCGGCGGTGAGAAGTACACGGTCAAGCTGGGCAAGAAGGTCGATCGCGAAATCGACATGCTGCGCCGCACCCCCGGTGTTCCTCGCTACCAGAAGGACGGCTGGCTGACCCTCGGTGAGAACGAAGATGGCGATGAGAACAAAGGCCATCATGTGGCGCGTTGTCTTCCCCGCAGGCGACAGGGCCGTGACCGGCGCGTCGATCGTCGACGAGGTCCCCGTGGGCTCCAACTGGAGCTTTAACTGCAACGTCGTCAACGAGTACACGAAGAACCACACCTACCTGGTGACCGACCCGACCAGCTCCGAGGGCCTCCGCCAGGATAATGACACCTCGAGGGGGGCCTTTGGCGCTGCCGCGCAGGTCGAGTGCACCTCTACCAAGGTGACCGTCACGCTTGCCGAGATTCCCGCGAACCAGTCCGCCATCATCCTGTTGCCCGCTCGCGTTGAGGGCGCGAAGCGTGCTGGAGACGTCGTGAGTGTCTTCTCCAACACCGTCAACTTCAATGTTGCCGGTATGAAGGTTACCGAGCCCATCACGAAGACCCTCTACTATGGTGCGTCCGCCGATGCGTACGCCCACCAGACCTTCTCCGTGACCAAGAAGGTCGAGGGCGATCTGCCCGAGTCCGCTCAGGACCTCGAGTACCCGTTGACGATCACGCTCAAGAATGACGCGGACCCCTCGGTGAACAAAACCTTCGAGGCTTCCGTCAAGGCTGGCGAGACCTACACCTACCCCGGAGCCCTTCCCCTGGGTACCGAGGTGACCGTCTCTGAGGGTGACCTTCCCTCTGCCGACGGCATCACCTGGAACGAGGCCGAGAGTCGCGTGTTCGATACCGCTGAGGGTGTCGCACTCAAGGCAAACAACCGCGAGGCTATCTTCACGCTGAGTGAGGATCACCTCTTTGCTCTCAACCTGAACAACAAGCTGGTGCCGACTCCTAAGCCGACGCTGACCCCGATGCCCTCGGAGACTCCTACCCCGGAGCCCACGCCGACGCCTTCGGAGTCCCCGACACCGGAGCCGACCCCGGCACCTTCGACGCCTCCGGCGCCGCGCCTGGCCAAGACCGGTGCTGACGCGGCGAACGTCAGAGTCCTCGCTGGAATCGTGGCGCTTGCGGGTGGTTCGCTCGTCGCGGTCAAGCGTCGTCAGCGCCGATCCTGATGAAGGTGGCTCTCGCGGCACCGAGCCAGTGACGTGAGTGTGCGCTTCATGCGACATGCGCGGGTGGGAAGACATGGCCTTCCCACCCGCGTGTTCAATATGCGTGAGGCGGCATGCTGAGAGTTGGCGATGCGAAAGCGACACTCGTGTAGAGAGGACCACCGGTCGTTCGGTGATGGTCGGTCGGTGGAAACAGCGCAGCGCCAGCTCGCAGTGACCCCGCCGCCGCGTCGAGGCATCCGCCGGCGGTCTGGTCGGTGAGGAGATACACGCAGGCCTCCCATGGCCTCATTGGCGTGGTTACCGTGGGTTCGCTCTGTATGTGGTCGAAGGCAGCATCAGTCTTGACGAATGACGTGTCCGTATTGCCCAGGTAGAGGTGCCACGGCAAAGAAGCCACGGCCTCGTCCTCGGAGGAGAACAGGGGAGTGTGGTGTTCCCCGGACATATTGACCATCACGAGGACGTCCGAACCCGGGGCGCTGCGCCGATAGACGAAGAGCGCGGGCACTGACGCGTCTATCCGCGTGAACGTTCCATCGGTCAGCGCGGGGATGACGTGGCGAGCGCTGATGAGCGCGCGGTAGTACGTCAGAATGGACTGAGGATCGTCCGCCTGCGCTGCGACGTTGATCTGCTCAGCTGAAGCGGGCACGTCAATCCACGGGACTGTCTCAGAGAAGCCGGCAGCGGGGAGGGTCCCACTGCATCGGCGTCCTGCCGTTGTCCCTCGACATCGTGGCGAGCCCCTCGGGGACCTCGTCTGCCCCTAGGCGTTCCATGTACGACATGGATTCGACATCGCGGAAATCGGCTGCGGTCTTAAAATCCCCGCCGAGCATGCCGATCTCCTGGCCCTGATAGATGAAGGGGTGCCGCGCTGGAGAAATAGGCGGTTGCCAAGGCGGTCGCCGATTCGTACCAGTAGCGCGACGGATCACCGAAACGGGATACCGAGCGCGGCTGGTCGTGGTTCTCCAGGTACAGCGCGTTCCATCCGCGCGTCCCGACGTGTCCTGCCAGCGGGTGAGGACGTCCGTCAGTTCCCCGGGTGCCAGGTGGCGGGGCGAAAACTTGCCGTTTTCGAGGCCGAGGTTGACGTGCTCGAATTGGATGAGCATGTTGAACTCGCGGCGCTCGGGATCGCAAAACAGTAGTGCCGTTTCCGGCGACGCGTTCGAGGCCTCGCCGACCGTAAACGACCCCTGGATGGTGGGCGAACGTGCGCTCGTGCATCTCCTGCAGGAATTCGTGGAGGCGAGGGCCATCGGCGAAGCACTCGTGGCCGATTCCGAACGGCGCGCGCGCCGGTCCACCATCAGGGCAGACCCGGTTGCTTCGAAATGACGTCGATCGCGTCGACCCTGAAACCATCGACCCCCGGTCGAGCCACCAGTTCATCATCTCGTAGACGGCGTCACGAACCTGCGGATTCTCCCAGTTCAAGTCGGGTTGCTCGCGTGCGAAAAAGGTGGAGGTAGTACTGGCCCGTGGACGCGTCGTACTCCCACGCCGGACCGCCGAAAAACGACTCCCAGTTCGTTGGCTCAGCTCCGGGAGCACCAGGGGTGAAACCAGGGCGCGGATCCCGCCAGTAGTACCAGTCTCGGCGCGCCGAGCAGGCGCTCGAAGCCGATTCAACGAACCAGGGGATGCTCGATCGACGTGTGGTTGACAACGAGATCCATGACGATGCGCATACCCAGGGTCGTGGGCGCGCGAGACGAGGGCATCGAAAGCCTCGAGATCGCCGAATAACGGATCGATGTCGCGGTGGTCCGAAATGTCGTAGCCGTTGTCCGCCTGAGGGGCGGTAGATCGGCGATATCCACGATATCGACCCCCGAGCCCGGCAAGATAGTCGAGACGCCGGATTATCCCCTCAAGGTCCCCGATCCCATCCCCGTTCGTGTCCTGGAACGAACGGGGATAGAACCTAATAAAAGCACGGCGTTCTTCCACCAGGGTCGCGCTGCGTAGAGGTTTGCCAGGAAGTAGCTCGGGGTGGATGATCATCGCGCGTGTCGGTTGTACGGTTTAGTGAGCGTCGATAGAAGACCAGGCCTCGTCACGCCCTTGTCCTGGTGGTAGACCGCTGTGCACGTGAAGTTGAAGGTCCCGTTCTTGCCCGTGAAAAGAGTGCCGTTGAGCTGGCCGCTCGCCTGGTACTGGGGACGTCCGCTAGAATCCACCCCGTCACGCGTGACCGTCCAGTTCGCAAGCTTGCCCTGTTGGACCGTCTGCGACAGTGCCGACTTGCATTCGGACATTACGCCGTATTCCTCATCGCTGCTGACGCTCCCGGAAGAACCCGTCCCTGAATCGGTGCAGGGCTGGGCTTCGTGCCGACGGGCGGCGCGGACTGGCTCGGTGCAGGGGCAGGAGCCACAGGAGCCGACGGGCTGGGGGCCACGGAAGGAGCGGACGTGGGCGCTGCGGTGCTCGGAGCGCTCGGTGAAGCCGATGCCCCGTCGCTGGAGGAATCGTCCTTGGTCAGTGCCCAGATTGCGACGCCAGCGACCAGGATCACGACCACCACGGCTGCGATGATGCCGATGATGAGGCCCGTCTTCTTCTCCGGTTGCCCGCCGTACGGGGAGGCCTGGAACTGGCCCTGAGGGTAGTAGCCCTGCTGGGCCTGCTGACCGTAGCTCTGAGACTGACCGTAGCCGCCGACAAACTGCTGCCCGGTCGGGTACTGACCGTTGCCAGGCATCGGCTGCTGGTTGGGGGTGAAGGGGTTGGCCATGGGGATTCCCTCGGTCTATCGGAACCTGTCAGCGCGTGTCAGCGCCAGGGCGCAGCCGTCGGGCGCGACGAGGAGCTGGTGCTGCGTGTCAGTAATTCTCAGGGATGACGACGGCGGAGAAGTCCTTCTCGTCTTCGAAGTAGAACACGGAGCACGTGAAACGGGTGGTGATGGGCTTGTTCGTGAGAGTGCTCGTGCCGGTGACGGTACCGGTGTAATCCCACCACCTGGTCTCACCGTAGCTCTCCTTCAGTTCCAGCTTCGCGTCCGAGACGTTTGCGTTCGTGTAGTCGTTGTTGATTTCCTTCGTGCACTCAGCGATGGCCTGCTTTTCCTTGTCGGATTCAGAGCCGCCGCCAGGTGCGGAAGGGTTGGTGCCCGCGGGCGGCTGCGAGGGGTTGGTGCCCGCGGGCGGCTGCGAGGGGTTGGTGCCCACGGGCGGCTTCGACGGGTTTGCGCCTGCGGAAGGTGCTGCGGTGCTCGGGGTGCTCTGGGCAGCTGCGTCGTCGGAAGAGTCGTCGTTGTACACGAACCACCAGATTGCGACGCCTGCGGCAATGAGCACGACCAGGACGGCTGCGATGATGCCGATGATGAGGCCCGTCTTCTTCTCCGGTTGCCCGCCGTACGGGGAGGCCTGGGAACAGCCCTGAGGGTAGTAGCCCTGCTGGGCCTGCTGACCGTAGCCCTGAGACTGCCAGTAGCCGCCTACGGCAGGCATCTGCTGGGTAGGCTGCTGGCCGTAGCCGCCCACGGCAGGCATCTGCTGGGTAGGCTGCTGGCCGTAGTCGCCCACGGCAGGCATCTGCTGGGTAGGCTGCTGGCCGAAGTCACCTTGCGGGTATCCGCCCTGCTGGGGGTATCCACCCTGCTGGGGCTGGTAGGGTTGCTGATTCTCGGGAGAATAGGGCGTGCTCATAATGTACTTCCGTGTTGGTGAGAGAGGTCTCAGGGAACGTTCTGTATCCTACCAGGCGCTAGGGCTTGTGGCATGACGATCGACTATCTGACTCAGTCGCGACCGCTGATGCCACGCGAAGACATCCTGCCCGTCATTATTGGAGGAGACTTCGGAGTGTACGGAATTGGGCGCTGTTTCAACGAAGCTTTCGGTTGTCGGTGTATCTGTGTGGGATCGCAGCCGACGGAGTCGATTACACGTTCTCACTTTTTTGATGTCCGCCACGTGAGCGCTCATGCGAGTGACGCGCAGCTCTTGGACACCCTCATGACGATCGCGGGCGAGCATTCGGATAAAGCTCATCCTGATGGCCAGCCCGACATTTTCTCGGCGTTCGTGGCACGGAATATGGAACGCTCTCGCGTCACTACGCGCTGCCGTTCCCTACCGAGGAGGTCATGGATCGGCTGACCGATAAAGGCCGAGTTCGCCCGCGCGTGCGAGCGTGCGGGATCGCTACGCCGGGCACGGTCGAGGTAGACTTCTCCGGCGTGGAGGACGAGGCCTGGGCCGCTCCTGAGATTCCCTTCACTTTTCCGGTGGTTGCTAAGTCCGCGAAGGGCGAGCCTTACGATGTGCTCGAGTTTGAGGGCAAGCGCAAGATCTGGTTCATCGACACGGCCGAGGAACTCACCCAGCTGTGGGGGACCCTGAAGGCTGCGGGCTTCGCGATACCTTCCTGGTGCAGGAGTTGATTCCCGGCGATAACACCGCCATGCGCTCGATCACCGCCTACGTGGATTCTCGTGGAGAAGTCACGCTGATCGGTTCGGCGCGTGTCCTCCTCGAAGACCATGCGCCCACGATGATCAGGGAACCCCGTGGCCATGATCACCGAGGACTTCCCGAGGCTGTGGCGCGATGCTTTGCGCCTTGCTGACCGAAAACGGGTACCGCGGCTCGCGAACTTCGACGTGAAGATCGATCCCAGGGGCGGACGAGCGCTGTTCTTTTGAGGTGAACCCGCGCATCGGCCGCAGCTAACTGGTACATGGCCGCCGCCGGCATGAACCGATGATCCCGATGGTCGAGGACCTTATCGACGGCAAGGCCTGCGAGCAGACCCAGGCGACTGACGAGATTCTCTACACCCCTCGTCCCAGACTCCCTGCTGCTGCACTACATCACCGATCAGGATCTGCGCGCGCGCGTCAAGCGCATCATCCCGTGAGGGCCGGCGTTTTGATCTGCTCCTGAATCCGACGGAGAAAGACCTGCGCCGCAACCTCACCGTGTGGCTCCGAAGCAGAACCACCGACGGAAGTTTGCGCGCTACTGCGGAGCCCACCGAGACGTCCTACTGATGTCGTCCCTTCCCCTGCCGGCCCCGGCCTCGTCGGCGGGGGAGATGCCCCTGATAGACTGACTTCCTACGCGACCGATGATTCCGACCAACGAGGACACCATGACGACAACCGCACTCGTGCCCATCTCGCAGGACGACAAGATCGCCGCGGTCTCTGGCTTCAGGACCGCTCCCTGCCCATCGAACAGACGTGCGTGTGGGAGGCGTTCGAGGAATCCCAGGGCCACGGAGTGTGGGGACGCTACGCCTGGTGCGAGGATGATGCCAAGATCGCGTTCATCACCCTGTACAAGTATTCGGTGCGCGGTGTCCACTACCTGTGGGCAAAGTGGGGACCCGCGTGGGTCAAGGAAGCGAGCCCGGAGCGCGAAGCTGCTCTGCGCGCGGACCTTGTGCGCGAGATTCAGGCAAAGGACAAGACCGTCGCCTTCGTGCGCCTGCATGCCATCTATCAGCACCCCGACCTGTGCATGCCGCTGCAGACGATCTCCTACGACCGTACTGTCGTCATCGATACCTCCGGCAAGACCGAGGAAGCGATCCTCGCCGCTATGCCCAAGGCGGGTGGCGCTCGATCCGCTCCGGCCTCAAGAAGGGCAAGGCCGAGGGCGTGACGTTCCATGAGGACACCGCAAACGCGGCGCAGGTCATCGACAGAGTACTACGCCGTCATGGAGGAGACCGCCAAGCGTGACGGCTTCCGTCCTCACCCCAAGGAGTACTACCTCAGCCTGCTTCAGACGCTGGGCCCGAAGCACGCGCGTATCTTCTCGATGCGTGACGCGGACGGAAACATCCTCTGCTGGGACTTCTGCCTCGTCGAGGGAATCCGCGCGCAGGCCGAGTACGGCGCTTCGACCGAGGCCGGCCGTCGCCTGCGCCAGCCCCGGTCCTGGACTTCCTGGCCGCCGAATTCCTTGCCCCGTGACGGCGTGCGCAGTTCGACCTGATGGGCGCTCACTCGCCGCGCTGCCCCGAACTCTACAGCGTCGGAAAGTACAAAGCGCCTTTGCCTCGCACTTCACAGACGTGCCCGGCGGCTGGGACATGCCCATCAAGAAGGCCACATACCGTGCCCTCAGCGCCGCAAAGACTCTGAAGGACTGGCGCGCCCGCTCCTGAAGCGGGCCAGCCACGGGGCTAGAATTCTATTCGCAACACAATCTCGCGTATCTAACGAAACTAGGAGACACAGTGCCCGATATCTCGCTCGTCATTGACGGACACGAACAGACCGTACCGGCGGGGACCACGGGCACGACGTGGTTCGAAGTCGCGCGACGTCGTCGCCATCAAGGTCGACGGCACGCCGCGCGACCTCGAGACGACTCTGGAAGCAGGAACGACCGTCGAGGCCATCACTCTGGCCAGCGAGGACGGCCTGAATATCCTGCGCCACAGCGCTACCCACGTGCTCGCACAGGCCGTGCAGGATGTCTTCCCCGACGTGAACCTGGGCATCGGCCCCTTCATCACCGACGGCTTCTATTACGACTTCGGCAACATCGACGCGGTCACCCCCGAGCTGCTGCGCGACCTCGAGAAGCGCATGAAGCGCATCATCAAGGAAGGGCAGCGCTTCGTGCGTCGTGAGATCTCCGAGGAGGAGGCCACCCGCGAGCTGGCCGAGCAGCCCTACAAGCTCGAGCTCGTTACCACGAAGGGCAAAGGGTGCCGGTGCATCCGTCGAGGTCGGCGGCACGCTCACCATGTACGACAACGTCCGACGCGACGGCTCCGTCGCCTGGAAGGACCTGTGCCGCGGCCCCCACCTGCCCTCCACCAAGCTCATCGGCAACGGCTTTGCGCTGACCAAGGCCTCGGCCGCCTACTGGAAGGGCGACCAGTCGAACGATCAGCTCCAGCGCATCTACGGCACTGCTTGGGCCTCCAAGGAAGACCTCGTCGCCTACCAGGAGCGCATCAGAGAAGCCGAACGCCGCGACCATCGTCGCCTCGGCGCCGAGCTGGATCTTTACTCCTTCCCCGAGAGATCGGCCCCGGCCTCGTCGTGTTCCACCCAAGGGTGGCATCCTGCGCCACGAGATCAGGTCCTACGTAACCGACCGACACAAGAAGGCCGGTTTCGACTTCGATGCACACCCCGAAATCTCCAAGGGTGGGCTGTTCCACACGTCGGGTCACCTGCCCTACTACGCGGACACGATGTTCCCGCCCATGCTCGTCGACGAAGAGCGCGACGAGGAGGGCAACGTGACCAAGGCAGGCCAGGAGTACTACCTCAAGGCCATGAACTGCCCGATGCACAACCTGATCTTCCGCTCGCGCGGCCGCTCCTACCGTGAGCTGCCCCTGCGCTTCTACGAGCTGGGCCACGACTACCGTTACGAGAAGAGCGGCGTCGTCCACGGCCTGACCCGCATGCGCGGCTTCGCAGGACGATTCGCACATGCTGCACCCCTGAGCAGGCCTCGGAGGAGATCCGCACGCAGATCGAGTTCTTCCTCTCGATTCTTTCGGCTTTCGGCCTCAAGGACTTCTACCTGGAGCTGTCCACGCGCGACGAGGACGGCAAGAAGAAGGACAAGTTCATCGGTTCGGACGAGGACTGGGCGGCTGCCACGAAGGCCCTCGAAGACGCCTGCGCCGCGACCGGCCTCGATCTCGTTCCCGATCCGGGCGGTGCCGCCTTCTACGGCCCCAAGGTCTCCGTGCAGGTCAAGGACGCGATCGGCCGCACCTGGCAGATGTCGACGATTCAGTACGACTTCAACCAGCCCGACCGCTTCGACCTGGAGTACACGGCGGCCGACGGAACTCGTCAGCGCCCCGTCATGATCCACTCCGCCAAGCTCGGCTCCGTCGAACGTTTCATCGGCGTTCTCACCGAGCACTACGCGGGCGCTTTCCCGGCGTGGCTCTCGCCCGTCCAGGTCCGCCTCATCCCCGTTGCCGAGGCCTTCGACGGCTACGTCAAGGACGTCGCCGCGAAGCTGCGCGAGCACGGTGTGCGTGTCGAGACCGACCTGTCGGACGACCGCTTCGGCAAGAAGATTCGCAACGCCTCCAAGGATAAGATCCCCTTCACGCTTATCGCCGGTGGCTCGGATGTCGAGGCGGGCGCGGTCTCCTTCCGTCTGCGTGACGGCTCGCAGCACAACGGCGTCGCCGTTGATCGCGCGGTCGAGCTGATTGTGTCGCACATCGAGCAGCGCAACAACGCCGACCAGATCGACGGCCTCGACGAGGCGTGAGCACCATGTGCCGCGACGCCGGTTCCGACTTGATCGGGACCCCGAACGGCCCGTTGCCGACCGAGGATGCCCGCTCGCTGGCGGGCGTCCCGGACGGCTTCGGTCGTTTTTGGACCCCCTACCGGATGGCCTACATCCGCGGTGAAGGCAAGCCCGCCGATTCCTCGGATGTCGGGTGCCCGTTCTGCACGGTGCCCGGTAAGGACGACCAGACGGGACTGATCGTCTACCGGGGCGACACGTGCTTCGTGCTCATGAACCTGTTCCCCTACAATTCCGGGCACCTGCTCGTGTGCCCGTATCGTCATGTCTCCGACTATACCGAACTCACTGACGAGGAACGCGTGGAGCTGGGCAACCTGACTGCGATGGCCATGCGCGTCACCCGTGAGGTCGCGTCTCCGGCGGGTTTCAACCTGGGCATGAACCAGGGTGAGGTGGCCGGGGCCGGTATCGCCGCTCACCTGCACCAGCACGTCGTTCCGCGCTGGCTGGGGGGACGCGAACTTCCTGCCGATTATCGCGCAGACGAAGGCCGTGCCTGAGCTCCTGGAGGACGCTCGCGCCCGGTTGGCTGCCGCCTGGCCGAAGGAGGACTGATGCTCGGAAACCACGGACGTTCCATTACGAAGGCAATCTTTACGCCTCTCGCTCGTGTTCTCGCACGAGCCGGCGTCACACCGAATATGGTGACGGTCGCGGGCACTGTTGCGACGGTCGCAATTGCCGTCATCTGCATTCCTCAGGGATGGATCTGGCAGGGCGGTATCGCCCTGGCCATCGTCATGTTCGGAGACTCCGTTGACGGCACGCTCGCGCGGATGACCACGGGGGGCACACGTTTTGGGGCTTTCCTCGATTCGACGCTTGACCGTCTGGGTGACGGAGCCGTGTTTGGCTCCCTCACCGCCTACGCGGTCTTCCAGATGGAGAGCTCGTTTGTGCGCACGTGGGCGATCATCACCGGCATCTGCTCAATTGTCGGTGCCGCCGCCGTTCCCTACGCGCGCGCCCGCGCGGAATCCGTTGGCGTCGTCGCCAAGCTGGGCATAGCCGAGCGCACGGACCGGCTCATCATTGGCATGGGCACTGCGATCCTTATGAGCCTTGGTCTGCCCGAGTGGGTGTTTGCGGCTGGCCTCACTTGGGTGGCGTTTGCGTCCTTCGTGACCGTCTGCCAGCGCATTTGGTTCACCGCCCGTCACATCGACGAGGGGACAACGTGAGTTTTTCGCCCCTGTCGCTCGCCTTCGCCGTCGTTCCTCGCCTCCCGCTGCGTGTCGTCATGCGCATGGCGGACACTGGCGCATCGATTGCGGCTAGGTGCGGGGGCGCGATGATTGATCGACTGCGCGTGAACATGGCGCGTTTGACTGGAACGGAGCCGTCGTCCGACGAGTTGCGCGCCGCAGTTCGCTCCCACATTCGCAACTACGCCGAACAGCTGATGCTTGGCTCGCGCGGAGGCACACCGTTGCTCGAGGGGGTCTCTTTCGAGGATTCGAGGCCTTGGCAGCGGCCAGCTGAACAGCCCGGTTGTGCTCGCTCTCGGACACTCCGGCAGCTGGGATCGCGCCGGCGCGTGGGTGTGCGCACACGGTCGTGCGCATCGTGACCGTGGCCGAGAAGGTGGAGCCTCCCTCACTGTTTTGAACGTTTCGTGGCGCTGCGAAGGCCTCGGCATGGAGATCATCGGCGTCGCAAAGGGGAATCGGTCTTTTCCACCCTCGTTGAGCGCGTGCGCGGCCGTAGCGTCATCGTCCCGCTTCTTGCAGACCGGGATATTTCGGGTTCGGGCATCGAGGTCGACCTTGGTACGCGGCGGGCACTCGTCGCCGCGGGGCCCGCTGCGCTCGCGACCAAGCTGGAACGTCCCCTCTTTGTCGCCTGTATCACGTACGAGAATGAGACTGTCGACCGGGGCGGATGTCCGCGTGCGTTGTGTTGGGCCGATCAGTGCCGCTGACCGGGAACGACCCGGCCTCAACCGCGTCGAGGCCCTCACGCAGGCATGGGTAGACGAATTTGCCGCCATGATGGCGTTGAAGGCACAGGACTGGCACATGATGCAGCGCGTGTATGTGGAGGATCTTGACCCCGAGCGCTTGGCGCGCGCGAGGGCCGAGCACGAGAGGAAGAATCGATGAAGATCGGAATCGTGAACCCGTATTCCTGGGACGTGCCCGGGGGTGAGGCTTCACATTCGAGACCTCGCGTTGAAGCTGCGTTCGCGCGGACACGACGTTCGAGTGCTGACGCCGTCGACCTCGGAGGACCTGCCCGAATGGATCACGTCCGCCGGTTCATCCGTGTCAATCCCGTTCAACGGATCGGTGGCCATGTTTCTGTGAAACCGAAGGCGCTCGCGCGGACTCGCCGTTGGCTGGCTGATAACGATTTCGATGTCGTGCACGTCCATGAGCCTGTCGTTCCTCGGTCTCCATGGCGTACGCGATGCTGTCGAGCGCCCCTCTCGTGGGAACATTCCACGCGGCCCTCGGCCGGTCGGTCTCGCGCGCAGTGCGTCGGCTCCCATGCGCCTGTACATGGAACGCATCGAGTGCGCATCGCCGTATCGAGGGCTCGTCGAGCGCTGATCGAGCATCACGGCGGCGATGCCGTCATCATTCGAACGGGGTCAGGACGGCCTCGTTCCGCACCCGCATGCCAGACCAGTGGGTAGCAACCGATGAACGTCCGGTCATCGTGTTCCTCAACCGCCTCGATGAGGCCCCGCAGGGCTACAGCATTTTGCCGGTGCCATCGCTGGTGTGCTCGAGGCGTTTCCAGGCGCTCGTTTCCTGATTGCCGGGCGAGGAGACGCCCGGAGATCCGTCAGGCCGTCGAGCGCTTTGGTGATTCTGTATCGCTTCCTGGGAGGAATCAGCGACGAGGAGAAGAATCGCTTGCTCGCGAGCGCTCAGCATCTATGTCGCTCCCCAGACGGGCGGCGGTCTTTCGGCATCGTCCTCGTCGAGGCGATGGCGGCCATACAGCTGTCGTTGCCTCGGATATCCCCGCGTTCCGCGCGGTACTTGAGGACGGGCGGGCGGCGCACTCTTCGAGACGGGTAATAGCGACTCGCTCGCACGTACGCTCATCGACCTGCTCAGTGATCGTGAGCACCTTGAGGAGCTGTCCCGCTTCCGGGCTCGCTCATCGGCGCAGTATGACTGGGAGGTTGTGGCGGATAAGGTCTTCGAGGTCTACAAGCTGGCGATCGCCATGGGAAGTCCCGCCGACTCGAAGACGCGCCGGGCACGTGACCTGATCCGAGGCCGCGGAGAAGGGGCGGAACTCGCATGATCTCGCTCTCCCCTGGCTGCTCGTCGCTGTAGTATTCCTGCGTCATCACGCTCGGCGTCGTCGCTGGATTCGCGATTACGCGTGCGCGCAGATTGGACCGGCTCCATCAGCGCATCGCTGCTTCGCGTGACTCTCTCGCGGCTCTTGCTGCGCCGGGCCTCTGAGGCGGACCTGCTGAGCCGCAGCGCCGGGCTGGAAGGCTCTGGCCTCGCCGACGCCGCACGCGCCTACATTCAGGACGGGGGAGATCAGCTCACCACCGATGGCCTCGACCGCCGAACACGGCGCAACGCCAGGGCGATCGTGTCGACGTCGCGACGCGTTTGGAGCGTGCATCCGCCCTGTCCCGAGCAATCCGTGAGACTCTCACCCCCGACGAACGGGCACGGATTGCGTCGGATCCTGAGGCCGGTGCGCGCCTGGAAGCGTTGGATGCGACGTGCTATCGCATCGAGCTCACACGCAACGTGCATAACGTGGATGTCGCGGGAGTTCGCGTCCTGCGTTCCGCACGAATGGTAAAATTATTGCGATTGGCCGGGCATGCTCCGATTCCTGAGCCGATTGACTGATGATGACACGCGAACTGGCGGACGAGGTTACTGACATGCACGCGACCCACTGGGGAGGACCCGGCGAGGACTATCGCCTCAGCAAGATCAGCAGCGCCACGATCGACTCCACTGACGGCGTCTCGGCGCCGGCCCCCGACGATGTCGCTCCCGTCTGGCAGCCTCCCAGCCCGCCTCCTTCCCCTGGTTCGAGGTCGTCGCGACGACGATCGGCGTGCTGGGGACAATCGGCATCGCTATCTACGGTCTGGCACCGAGTCTTCGAGTGTGACATCATTCGTGAAGACGACGATGCTGTCCCTCGTCGCCCTCGTGATCGTCGTCGGTTCCTCCAGCGCATCGATCGCTTTGGGGAACCCGAACCGTGGACGACGAAGCTTGCGATGTTCCTCTGGGGCGGAGGCGTGGCGACGCTGTCGGCGATGATTATGAACACGGCGCTGAGCGCGGACATCGCCGCCACAATCACGGCGACATCGACCGCGCGGAGCGCGGCGCTGCATTCATCGCGCCCCTCGTGGAGAGTCCCTCAAGGGATCGGTGTCCTCATCATCGTCGTTGTACGACGCAACTCCAGTCAACTCGGTGCTCGACGGTGTCCGTGTACGCGGGGTTCTCGGCAGCTGGGTTCCCTATTTTTCGAGGACATCCTGTACTTCCTGCGCACCGAGGACAAAGTACACAGACCCTCGTCTTTGTATTCGTCGTTCGTGCCCTGCTGGGGCCCTTCCTGCACGTGATGGCAACCTCGATGACGGGCATCGGACTGGCGCTCGCCCTCCTCAAGTTCAAGCGGGGCTGGTCGAAGACCGCTATCGTGATCATCTTCTGGTTCTTCGCGATGCTCATTCACTTCGTGTGGAATGGAAGCACCGCCCTGACCGGATCCGGATTGGGCTTCATCGCGATGTATCTCGTGGTGGGTATTCCTGGGTTCCTTCTCTGGTCGATTCTGCTGCTGCGAGCTGCTCGCCGGGAGGCCCTCCACATTCGCGACGGCCTGGTCCCGTACGTGCGCACCGGATGGATCCTTCCCGGCGAAGTGTCGATGGCGACCGATCGTCGCGCGTAAGAGCTGCCTTCAAGTGGGCTGCCCAGGGTGGTCCGGAATGCGAAGCGTGCGATGCGCCTTCTTGTCCGACTTCGGCCTCCCTCGGCCTTGACCAGCGCCTCATGGCTCGTCATGGTGCCGATCCCTCGCGAATTGAAAACGATCGTCAGATGCTGGCTGATGCCGTCGACAACCGGCGCGAATTCCTGCGACTGGCCTCGATTGCGGAGCAACAAAAGGATGTCACAAACGCCGTTGCCGGTCGGGCGCAGGTCGCCTGACGCGCAGCATTGAGCTGGTGTAGCGGGGTGGTACGAGGCGAGGCTGAGGCAACGGCAGGCTTTCTTGGTGACTGGCGCACGCCTTTCGAGTCAGCGCCTTTTCACGGCAGTTCCATCGTCCCTCGCAGGCGACGCACGGGAACACTGGGGCACGATGGGCGGCAACAGAAAGAAACCTAAGTGACTGATGAACTGTTGACGCGCCCACGTTCCTGGGCGTTGATCGCCTGCTCCGCCGTGCTGATCGCAGTGAGTATCCCGGCGGCTATCTATGAATTTTCGAACGCCCTGGCCGGAGTCTCGTCCTCCGATGCTTGGCTTGCGGTCGGACCTCGACGCTGAGCGCAGTTGTGGACTCGTGTTCCTCCGGTGCGTGGGCGCGTGAAAGCCCTTCGGTTCTCACGCATGGCTCGCCCGCGTTCGCCTGGGGAACCGGCGGTGCTCTCATGCCGCTTCCGGAAACGGCTTTTTGGATTCTGCTGTTGAAGACTCTGGCTTAGCGGGAAAGTACCGTTGACTGTGTGACGTCGTGCTGACAGGACCCGTCGTTGAGGAGACCGGCAAAAAGGCCTCCAGCGATCCTCGCGCTGATTGTGGCTGCATGCGTAGCTGATCGAGGCGGCCCGCACAGGGGCGTTCTCGGTACTTGTTGGCATCGACGGCTCGCCTGGGGCGAGACGATGGGCTACTACGTGAGTGCCCTCGAAGACGGCATGGGTGGACTGCTGGGAATCGTTCCTCGTGCGCGCCGTCTCGGTGCCCTACGCTCACGCTATCTTCACCGGCGTGTTCGGTTACGCGCTGGCCTGGGCCGTCCTGCGCGCCAATAGCGCGATGCGTGGAATCCTCGCCGGTGCCCTGGGCTTTGTCAGGCGCTCGCGCTGCACGCTCAGGCCAACGGCGTGGGGTTCCTGGCTCCCGAGACTCGTGGAACCTGACCTCGGTGCGATTCACGTCCCGCTGTTCGTCGTGAGCGTCGCCCTCCTCGATGGGACTGCGCCGCCACCAGGCTACCCTGGAGGCATGAGCGCACTCGACTGGCCTGTGGACGCGGACGGCTATCCCACCGGGAGGCCGCCCGCGTCCTTCTGTTTGACGACCGTGGACGGGTCCCATGTGGCCGGGTCGACGAAGAATCAGCCGGAGCGGTTCTGGTGGTTCACGATCGGTGGCGGCATCAGAAGACCCCGCGCGCCGCAGCCGTGCGTGAGGTTTTGAAGAAACCGGCATTAAGCTGGCTCCTGAAGACCTGGTGGGTCCCGTCCTCTACCGGACCGCCGAGTTCGACTTCTGGCGGTCACCGCCCGGCAGGACAGGTGGTTTCATCGCGCGGGCACCCTCGAGCCGCGCTGAGCAGGGAAGGATGGACTGAGCTGGAACGCTCCGTCATCGACACTCGAGGCCTGGTGGGATGTTGACGAGGCCGTGGCCCAGATCGATGGAGAGATCTGCCAGCGGCGATCCTCGAGTATGCCGCTCCTGGCGCGATGGGATTGGGATGGGCACATGATCCGCCTGACCGACACGCGCGAACCCTAGCGTTTCCTCCTAGGCGGGCCGAGGGAGCGTGCCAGAGACAGATCCGGAGCGTTGAGCTGGACCGACACCTGCTCGCGTACGCGGTGGGCTTCGCGCGAGAACGCGATACCGACTGGCCTCGTGCATCGTCAGGGATGTCGTTCGCCCCGTCGCCGATCGCGACCGTTCGCTCGAGAGGACCCCCGAGGACGAGGCCTTTGAGCATCGTAGACAGTCGACCTTCACCTGGGAGGTCACGATGCGCCGGACGCGGCCCGTCAACACGCCGTCGGCGACCTCGAGGCGGTTCGCCGCGTAGAAAATCGATGCCGAGGAGCCGCCAGAGGAGCGACCGCTCCTCGAGTCGCGAGACGATGCCGAACCTTTCCGCCGGACCGGTGCACCGCGTCGATCAGCTACGCGCACCCGCTGTGAGGGTGATGGAAGCCAAACGTCGCCGAAAGCCAGACTCGGGAACGCCCGCCAGGGTCGCAACGCGCTCGCGCAAAGGAACTCCGCAATCGAGCTCGCCATTCATCGCACGAGACGTCTCCAGCGAGCCCCGCTCACGAGTGCCCGCAGCGCCTGCGAGCTCCTCGATGACCTCGACGGATCAGGGTCGAGATCGACGTCGGTGACGAGCGGGTCCAGGTGCCCCGCTGGCCAGCAGCGGAGCACCCGGCTCGTCGAACAGTGAGTCATGCTCACTTGCGGACGACCGTGCCCGCGGGGACGACCGTAATACCGGACTCGGTGACGGTGAAGCGCGCTCGCGATCATGGTCAAGATCGACGCCGACGACGGCGCCTTCCTCAGCTGGGACGTTCTTATCGAGATCGTCTTTCGACCCACGCCGAGCGGCCGATGCGACAACCGTGCGCGACGACAGAATCCTCGATCTTCGCCCACGAGTGGACGGTAGGTGTTCGAGGAAATGACCTGAAGCGCACACGATCTCGCCACCAGGAACGACGATGACGCCGGGGAGACGGTAAGTCGAGTCACGCCCGGCCTGACGATCCGCATCGCCGTGAACTGAACCAGCGGCGGCGACAGCGAACCGTCGATCATCGTCGCGGTCGGCGTTCACGGTTCAGCCGGGTCGGCCACCGGAGTTGCACCGGATCAGGTCCATGTGTTCGCCTCATGGTAAGGAAGCGTCCAGCGCTTCGCGACGTCCGCCAGTAGTCGCTGTCACGATCGGTCGGCGCGTCGTTGTCGCAAGTCGTAAGACGCCGCACTCGCCAGCTCGACGAACCACGGGATGATGTGTTGCCGCCCATGTCGTTAGCTTCGAATTGGGGTTCTCCGCGTCCTCACGCCGACGTTGCGGTCGCTTCGTAAGGTGAGCCGTGGTTGCCGCCGGGCGAGGACCTTGGTCGGATCGTCGGGCGGGCCCGGCGTTCCGCGGCTTCTCGAGGAAGTTGACTTGACGTATCTCACCGTCGGCGATGACGCCGAGCGCACGGACGCCAGCTCGATCGGCTGCGGATGCCGGCGACCGTGGCAGAACCAGCCCGAATCGATGTGTGCTGGACCATCTGCGAGAAGTCCGTGCGGTAGATGTTGTCCGCACCGATGATGACGATGTCTCTGAGCTGCTCGTCGTCGACGATGTGAGCGACGCGGTGAGATGGCATCTGCGCTGCACGGGTACCAGTGCGGGCCGCGACGCTGCTGAGCCGGCACAGAGGCAATGAAGTTGCCAGTGGGGAGAGGTCTGATAGCCACCGGGTCTTTGTGACGTGGCGGTCGAGCGAATGGGACTTGTACTGCGTCAAGCCAAGCAATCTTGAGGGTATCGGGATTCCACGATGTTCGACGAGGCAGAAAATCCGATCAGGCGGAAGTGACCGCCTGAAACGGAACCGCCGGCTTTGCGCGGTCGTCGTCAGCATCGAGTCAGCTCTCCTCACCCGCCGCGAACGAGTGCCAGGACGTGGTTTCTTTGCCATGGTCACCTCTTCGACGGTGGTCAGGTGGGTCCGCATCAGTCGCGGACCCGTGGGTGGTCACACTGCCGTTACACAAATGTCTATCGAGTTTGCTACGCCGTCTCGTTTTCGACCGCGACGTGCGATCGGATGATCGATGATGTTCTCACACGTCGCGTCGGAAGGACACGTGCGCGTTGGTCTCCTGCGCGAATACCCGCCTCGCGTCTGGAGGAGGCCGGTGTTCACGTGCTCGGGGCTGCCCGGGTCACCGCGCCTACGTCCGACGACCTGCGCGTCGGGCGTTTGACGGTCCTCGCGGGCGTGCGCGATGCTGGGCGACCCGGGCGTGACGCACGCGTGAGCTGCCTCCGGCTCGCCGGGAGCGGGCGCCGCCCTGCGTACGCTCGGTGTTGACCTCGAGATCGCCGCCTGCGTGCGAGGGCTCTGACCTGGTCCATTTCCACACCTGGTACGCGAGGCTTTGCGGACGTGCCGTCCAGCTTCTCTGACGACATTCCGCACGATGACTTTCGCGCACTCTGGCTCAGGCCCCTGCGCCCGTGGAAGGCCGAGGCGGCTCGGCGGCGGCATAGCCGCCTGTCACTCTACGTGGAAAGACCGCCTACGAGGCTGCAGGTGCGATCGTCGCCGTCTCGAACGGCATGCCGTGACGATATCCTGCGCTGCTGCCGGCCGTCGAGTCTGACGCGTACACGTCATCACTGTACGCATCGTAACCTGAACGAAGTGGCATGCCCCGTGGGAAGGCGGGCGAGAGAGCTGCGCGCCCGTGTCGCATGACTCGTAGCCAGCCCGTCCCGTCGCGCGAGTGGTGTTCGTCGTGCGCATTACTCGTCAAAAGGACTGCCCTGCTGCACCTGCGGGCGGCTCAGTTTGCTGCCGCTGACGTTCAGCTCGTGCTGCGCGCGGCGCTGCCGCTACGCGAGATCGCACCAGAGGTGGAGGGTCTCGTCGCCGAGCTGCGCGCGCTCACCGTTCGGGCGTCGTCTCATCTCCGGATGCCTTCCCCAACCCGAGGTGGCTTGGCGATCACGTCCTCGCTTGCCAGAGTACTTTGTTACGCCGTCGGTGTGCGAAACCTCTCGGTATCGTGAGACACTCGAGCGCCATGGCCCTCGGCCTGCCCGCCGTCAGCACCGCGACCGGCGGCATTCTCGACGTGATCGTTGACGGCGACCGGCCACCTCGTCCCGATCGAGCAGATGGCGGACGGCACGGGAACGCCACTCGATCCTCGCGCCTTCGAGGAAGCGATGGCGGATCGCCTGGTGCGTGTCCTCGACGCGACGAGCTGGGACGTCGTATGGGCGAGACCGGCCTCGTTCGACCGCAATCACTTCCTGGGAAGCGATCGGCGTCAAGACCGTGAGCTGTACCGTTCGCTCGTTTAGGGCGCACGTCACCGACAGGCGACTGGGCTGGATACGCGGCTTACGTCCTGATCTTTCCTGTCTCTCCAGCGGGACGCAGGTTCTGTCCGACGTCTCGTGGTCGACGCGTCCGCGCGCACTGGGTCATCGTCGGCCCGAACGGCGCGGGCAAGACCACGCTGGCGCGCGTGGCCTGGGTCGCATCACTCCCGATAGTGGAGAGGTGACGGTGTCGGAAACCAATTTGTTGGATGCTGATCCGGCCGGTTGCGACGCGTGGGGCTGTCCTCCGCGGCGGTGGGGGCTAGGTGTGCCGACCGACGGTCCTCGACACGGTGCGCGCCGCCTGGGGCGCCTGCGGTCGCCCGACGAGGAAGTGAGCAGGTCGACGACGAGCGTGCCATGCGCTCATGGACATTTTCGGTGTTTCGCACGCATCGCGAGTTTCGACGCTCTCGGGTGAGCTCAGCGCGTGCTGCTGGCGCGCCCTCATGACCGATCGTCCGAGGTGCTTATCCTCGACGAGCCGACGTCGGGCCTCGACCTGGGTGCGCGTGCTGCTGATCGCCGCTCTGTCGAGATCATGGCGGGTTCAGAGTCAGCAGGTTATCCTGGTCGCACCAGATCGAAGAGATCCCCGGGTGTCGCACTGTGCGATCGCGAATGGCGCGATCGCGCATAGGGTGATCGGACGTCCACGGGTGTTAACCTGTCAGAGGTGTACAGCATGCCTCTGCTTGCTGGCAGCAGCGACGGGCGCTGGTGGGCACGCGGCGTCACCGACTGAAGGATTGTTCGATGAGTACCTGGTGGCTGGTTCTCGGTGCCCTCGTCTGCGGAATCGTCGAGGTCATGGCCGTGAGCTTCGTGTTCCTCATGTTTGCAATCGGTGCGCTGGCCGCGGGTATCGCGGGCGCGTGCGGCGCGAACCTGACGGTTCAGGTCATCTCTTCATTGTCGTCTCGATCGCTTTTGGTCATCTGCGTCCTTCTGAGGGACGCATCGACCGGTCAGTTACGTTCCGACCAACACCGACGGCCTGATTGGCAAAACCGGTTGCGTGAACGAACCGTGGGGAGCGCCACGGGCGTATCCAGTTCTCGGTGGAGTGGGCGCGCGCGCGCAGGGCCGACGCTGCCGGTTGGCGCAGTTCGTGTTGATCGCATCGACGGTGCAACCGCCGTCGTGATGCCCTCAACCGGCTACGGCCCCGACGCATCCGTACGGGACTCGGCCTCTGAACCTGACATCTTGTATTTTCATCGACGTAAGAAAGGAAAGACGCTGATTCAGGTGACATCATCAGCAACATCGTTGGTGATCGTGGTGCTTGCTGTCGTCATTTTTTGTCGGTCTCGCTCGCCCGTGCGGTGCGGATTGTTCCGCGGTCGCAGGCGTACGTTGTATGGACGCGGGCCCGGTTCCAGGCGGTTGTGCAGGGCGGTTCCACCTGCTGGTCCCTTCGTGGATCGCGTCGCCGCTCGTATCGATCTGCGCGAGCGGGCCGCGAACTTCCTCCTCAGCCGTCATCACCGCCGACCAGGCGATGGTCGATCGACTCCGTCTCTTTCCAGATCACGGATCCGCGCAGCTCGACCTTATGGTCGCCAACT
>BNJU01002332.1_pt1 | contig 23228 bp, 25 predicted proteins | sample 8539281 | NCBI WGS metagenome assembly BNJU01 (sample SAMD00202456, study PRJDB9452) | human saliva metagenome | isolation source: human saliva | place: Japan
GGAAGAACATGATGCAAAAAGCCCAACACGAAGGGGCGGAGAAGTGGAAAGACGTCTATCGCCTCGGCACGGGCAATGGAAGCCCATACCCGAAGAGCAATATAAAAGAGTGCGCCCAAGCCCGCAATGCCTTTGGCAATACCCGTCATCTGGGCACAGAGTGGCATCATCTCGTCATAGGTTGAGCGTAGCAGCTCATGTAAACTGGCAAAATCCATAAGCAAAAGTGTTTTATGAAAGTTTTTTCAAGTTCTTTTTTGTCTGTGGATTTACCAATACCTGCTTGCCGTATTACCGTAGAGTGCCTTGACAGAGGCAAGGTTGTTCTTTTCCCTTGCACGCACGTAGCTTACGGAGATGTTTTTTCTTGTGTAATACGATACAAGCGAGCGGTTTTCCCTCAGCGTAGTATAGATACGGTCGATTGCCTGCATTCGTTCGTGGTCGTTCATCGAGAAGACATTACTCTTAACAATGGACTTTAGTTCCTTGAGACTCTCACCGCTCTGCTCCAAAAGCTTGGCATAGCCCGAAGCCATCGCAGCGAGTTCCGAAGGGCGGAAGTTCTTGTCCGAGAGCATTTTCTTATACGAGGTAACGTAAATCTCCGAGATGTCGCCCACCATCAGGATGCACTCCTTGACCTTGTAGGCATCGCCGATAAGGTTGTTCACCTTCTTCAGGGCATCGTAATACTTCTTGGTGTCGTTGTAGAGTTTCTCCACCTCCTTAAAACCGTCAAGGGTATTCTTCACCGTCTTTTCGAGGCAGTTGCAATCTCCTTGACCGAATTGACGATGTTGCCCGGCAAAATTGCTCGGGGTCGGTTACTACCCACTGTGCGTGGGCTTTGGGAACAGAAAAGGCTCAATCCTAAGAGAGCCATGAAAATGTACTTTTTCATTGTTACTATAGTTTTGATGGTTTGTACTTATTTCTTTTTATTGTTTCTTTTCTCTATGGCAAGCTGACGGATAGCCGTTTCGATATCTCCACCGAGCTGTGCTGCCCTGTTCATCACCTCCACCTTCTCGGTTTCCTCCGTGGTGTAGGTGAGGTATTCCTCCATGCTCACTTCCGTAGCATAGACGGCACTCTGCATACCGCCCAGACCTATCCACACCTCCTTGTAGAGTCGGTTCGGGTCATTGTTCTGGTTGATGGAGAGTATCTGGCTCTTTTTCCTTTTTCCGAAAGACCGAGCATCGCCTGTATGCCATCGAACTTGGTCATGTACTTGCGCTGGTCAAGCAGTATCTTGCAGTCGGAGTTATTAATAATACTTTCCTTGACTATGGGCGACTGAATGATATCGTCCACCTCCTGCGTTACGACAATGGCTTCCCCGAAAATACTTTTCTCACCGTCTTATAGAGATACTTGATGTAGTCCGCCATGTTTGCCGAAGCAATGGCTTTCCACGCTTCCTCAATGAGTATCATCTTGCGGATACCCTTTAATCGGCGCATCTTGTTGATGAAGGCTTCCATGATGATAATCGTTACCACAGGAAAGAGGTCTTTGTTGTCCTTCACTTGGTCGATTTCAAAGACGATGAAGCGTTTAGAGAGCAGGTCGATGTTCTTGTCCGAGTTCAGCAGGAAATCATATCGACCGCCACGATAGTATTGCTTCAATGTCGTTAAGAGGTTGTTGATATTGAAGTCCGAGAGCGTTACCTTGATGTCACGCTTTTCCATATCCTTGCGGTACACGTCCCGCAGATACTCATAGAAAGTATTAAAACAGGGCGTAACGCTGTGGTCAGCACATATCAGCTCGATATAGGAGTTTACGGCTGAACCAAGTTCACCTGCCTCGGTCTTAGTGATATGCTCATCTGCACTCTTTCCAAAGTGTAAGCAGCAGCGTACAGATACTCTCCCTTTTCTCTACATCGAAGAAGTAATCATCCGTATAAAAAGGGTTGAAAGGATATCGGACTTTCATTGGTATAGGTGAAATACACCGTCCTCACCCTTTGGTCTTGCGGTGGATAAGTTCACACAAAGCCTTGATATGAGTTACCCGTATCGACCAAGAGGACGTGCGCCCCCTGCTCGTAATACTGGCGTACCATGTGGTTGGTGAAAGAAAGACTTGCCACTACCCGAAGGACCCAAGATAAACTTGTTACGGTTGGTGATGACTCCCTTTTTCATCGGTAAATCCGATATATCCAAGTGGACGGGCTTTCCTGAAAGGCGGTCTGCCATCTTGATGCCGAAGGGAGAGAGCGAATCCTTATAGTTCGTCTCTGCCGTAAAGAAGCAGAGGGCAGGCTCGATGAAAGTATAGAAACGACTCTTCTGCTAGGAAAGTCTGCCGCATTGCCGGGAATACCTGCCCAGTAGAGCGTTGCCGCATCAATGGTGTTGTGACGTGGGTGGCATTCCATAAGAGCAAGTGCAGAGCCCACGTCATTCTTGATCTGGCGAAGTTCTTCCTTATCGCTGCTCCATGCCAGTACGTTGAAGTGGGCACGGATGGAGGTCAGTCCCTGTGAGTGGGCAATATTGAGATACTCCTGTATCCATTCCTCGTTGATTTGGTTGCTACGGCTGTAGCGTGCCAGCGAGTGCATATTCCTTGCCTGCTTCTCAAAGCGTTCAAGATTGGCGTCGCTGTCCTCGATAAAGAGGTACTGGTTGTAGATATGGTTGCAGGGTAGCATCAGCCCCTACGGGAGAGGCAAAGGAAAGACGGCAGTCGCTTCGGTCGGTGGATAATCGCTCATATCGGCTGTCCGTGCTGACTGTTGTAGGCAGGTCGTCCGTGTCGGAGAGTGTGTGCAGACAAAGCATATTGTCGCCCACACGCACAAGGTCTGCTCCCAAGCGGATATCTTCCAAAGACGCATGCCCTTCTTCTGATAGAGAGAAATACCTGTCGAGCAGTCCGCCCTTTTTCATTTGTGCCAACCAACTCTTCTTCAGTCATGCGGACAATCCTTATCTGCTCGGTATCGTTGATGATACGCTCAAACTGGTCTACTGCTTCCATAAACTTCATCACCTCATCCTTGTTGGTGATTTCCTTTGGGCAACAGGTGTCCACGGCAGAGCGAAGAGAAAGTTACTCTGCTGCGCCATACGCTGCTTGTTGGTCTTGGTAAGGAAGAGATAGACTGAGTGGTGGAGATACGGACGCTCGTTGAAATGCCGTTCAGAGGAACGGGCAAGGAAGCTCAGTCCGCCATCGGAGAGCTTTCCTTGATAGTCCTCCTTAATGAACCAGTCCTGCTTGTGTACGATGCTGTAATTGGGTAGCACTTTTATAGCCTTATGCCAGGCAGAGTGCATTGCTTCGTATTCTGTAGAAGTGACGGTAAAGAGTTCGGGCAGCTCCACACGGAAAGCCACCGTGATGTCAGCATCTTTGCTAACCATACAGCCCCTGCTCGATGGAGAGCAGTGGAAACTTTCGACTCCAAGGTGGTTATCTTGCTTTTTATTTCTCATTTGCTTTCGCTTTCTTTGGTTGAAGGTTACGGATAAGGTGGCAGACCGTACGGCGGTTCACAAGGTAGCGTGGGTGCATACGCACTGCTCCTTTTTTCATCAGCCCATATTGCCCGTACTTTCTGTTCATGGTGAACGTTTGCCATACCACAAGGCTGGCACCCACTACACCTATGACAAGACAGGTAATTTGACTGACTCCACAGAGATAGAGAATGACCACGAGAATGAAGACAGCCAGCAGCCCTCCTGCAAAGAGGAAGAGGTACTGCGCCTTCAAGCCCTTGAACTCTACCGTCCGGCCTACACCCTTGTTGATTTCAAATGCTGCCATCGCCTTACAGGAAGAAACTTCTCAAGATAGTGGCAGCCACGATGAGGAAGATACACGCACCGAACCAAGAGGCTGCGGTCTTGCTCGTATCGGGGTCACCACTTGAGAACTTGTTATACACTTTTAATGCCTCCAATCAGACCCTCACTACCGCCCCCGACGGCATAGATGAGCTTTTCGTGCCCGGGATCGAAGTAGGAGGTTACCATCTTTTGTAGCTTCATTGATACCCGGCCATACCGTTGCTCTTGTGCGTATGCTCCTGTGAGTGGCGGCTCATCAGCAGGAGCATCATGATTTTTCTTTTTGTTGTTCATTTGTATGTTATAATTTTTAAGTTGTTATAAGAATTGCTTTGTTCTTAGATAGGAGGTGGTAAAGAGAGGCTCAGTTTTTTGTATGTGGATACTTGGTTGATTGCTTTTACTTTTTGAGCCATCTTTCTTTTCCTCCGAAACTATGCCAAATCAGATACCATTGTTTACAGATAATAGGACAGGCGTGTCGTCGTCAGTATCGCCCGACTGCAGTGTCAGATATGCCTAGAAATCAGCAGGTGTTGAGTTTTTGTGATGATGGCATTGCTGGTTGAGCATTCTGTTCTTCCTTTTTCTTCCGCCTTTACGGATTTTTCTCCAATAGCGAGGTTTGTTCACCCAGCATCTTGGCGATGTTTCTCTTTGTACTTATCCAACAGGTCTGAGTCTTGAAGCTGCAGAACGGTCTCTTTGACTTCTCCCTCATCAGCCTCCTCACTGTTCTTTGCCCACTTTTTTTGCAGGCGGACTAAGTCACGTGCGAGGACGGACTGCTCTGAAATCTCGGCTTTCGTCCCGATGTGGACTCGATGGGCAGATTAATTCCTCACGGGCGACCCTCATCCTCGTCCACTCGCTCCATCTCGAAATCAACGTCCATCTCGTTGTCCTCTTCCTTCATGTCCTCTTTCTTTTCGGAGTTCTGAGGTGCAAAATTATTACTATTCTGCTCTGAATTTTTCAGATGATGAAACAGAGGGAACTTTGTGGGATAATCAGGGGAAAGTGGAACGGCTTTTTGCCAATCAGTACAAACTCGGCTTGATCTTCATTGTTCCTTTCTCCTTTTCTGTCCGTCTTTTTTTCTTCGTTGCTTCTTTCTTCTTGATATCTCTCATCGCTCTTTTCCGTTTTTTTCTTGATAATGAAGTCATACGGAGATACATACCGCATATAGAAATACAGGATACCAAGCATCATCCAAATGATGATGAGTACCAGTATAAAACTGAAAAGTATTGTTTCCATCATAGTGTTATTGTTGTTTTACGTCTTTGCTTTGCTGCTGCATTATTGAGAAGTTCCTGATGTTCCCGCAGATGCTCCCGGAGGATATTATCAATATAGGAAGCAATAGATACCCTTTCTCCTAAGTCTTGTAGCACATTGCGCAGGTTCTGTAATGTCTCCAAATTGATGGAGAAAGCCGTCCGCATTTGCGAACGTACGGGATGAAAGTATAGGGAACGGTATTCCTCTATGGAAAGGGACGACCTGCCAGACTTTTTCTATTCTCGGTTTTCTTTCTCTTTTCGGTTCCGTGTTCCCGATTTCCTCTCCTCCAGTTTCGTCTGTTCGTTCTTCTTTTGCCGTCTTCATTTCTTCCGAACTTTTGTCTTCCTCTCGTGATGTTGCGAGGGAAGGCTCGGTGTCCTCGGATGGATCGAAGGGGTTGGGAACCGTGACAGGTTTCACCACGACATTGTCCTCTGCCATTTTCTTCAGCTTCTTTTCCAGTTGCTGTTTTCTTTCCTCAATCGTTGCCATTTTCTGTTTTCGTTTTTAGTTTGAGACGTTGAATTATCTCGGAGACGAGTTCATCCAGCCCCGTACCCGTTCGCAGTCCCTTTGCAGGAGGCTGATAGGTGGAACGGAACACACCACGCAGCCCGTATGTGGAGAGTTCGTGGGAGAAGCGGTGCGTGGCATATACATAGCCGGGCAGGAGCGTGAGCTCATGTCCTTGGATGAGCTTCGTGTATTCGTCAATGATGACGTTCCTCACCCTTCTGTCCACCTTGTTCCAGAACAGGATAATGTCCTTTATCCGTGAGTCGGACATTGAGACACCAATATCCGTGATGGTCTTGGCGTATGCCATGCAGGAGACGAGCGACTGTATGTCGGCTTCAAGTGGAGATAGGATATAGTCCATCTGAAGGGACAGTTCCATCAACTCCGTTGTTCCTGCATGACCGGGAAAATCGAACACAACCAACTGGTACTTCTCATTGCTGATAGCGTCAATCTTACTTTGTGCTGTCTTGACGGCTTCCTTGGGGCTGGACTTGTAAATTCTGTATGCCTTTTTGCCGAGGTGCTGAAAGAATGCCTGCATGGACTTGGAAAGTTCCTCGCTTCCCTGAATGACACTTTTCTCACGTTCTCTCAGCTTGTAAAAGGAATCCTGCGACAGGTCGCAGTCCACCACGAAGAGGTTGATGCCCTGTTCGTAGTACAATATGCTGCTTACGATTTCGGCAAGCGTGCTTTTTCCGACTCCTCCCTTTTGCGAGGAGAACCCCAGAAGATGGGGCGTTGTTGTTTGTTCTCCATAATGATAATTTCTTAGTTCATATTACTTGTCTATTTGATGTTTGGATGTGCTCTCATTCTTGAGAAGTATCAGCAGACAGTTTGTTCTGGCTGCGTATGGTTCGTGCGATAGTCTGAAAGGACGATTTATAGTTCTTGCTATCTGTTGTACTGACAATAGTTTGTCATGACAACAAATTGTTATGAATATGTTTCGTTCCTTCTTGTCATCTTTGGTGTAAGCCAACGGTAATACGATATATCTTTTGCTTGTGTTATCATACCATTGTTCGCTCGTTCTGACTGCAAAATAAATGATATTTTGGCTGATTATATGACACCAATGAAGTGCAGGGAAATGCGAGGAAAAAGAGTGAATACCATTGATAATGAGATATTTGAAAACTCGCCGTAACTTTGCAGGCGAGAATAATACATGGAGGTAATATCCCGAAGCAGACACCCCACGAGGGTGGATACTTCAATCGTATCAACTCTTGATATTGGCAAGGTGTGTCTTTGTCCGACAAACTTCGTTTCTGCCGACAAAGACCCTTGCCCCGAAGGGGGAAGAATTACTCCAAAGTCGTAATTAGATAAGGATAAAAACAATGAACGAAAAGATAGAACGATGGGACAGATGGGATACCCGTCTTCCCAAGCCCAAAGACCAGCAACGGGCGATTGATTTGTTCCATAAATCAGGTGCGGAAACCAAGTCGGATTTCGTGCGTGGACGTATTCTTGGGGAGAGTTTTAAGGTTATCACGGTGGATAAATCCGCCGTGGAATACTACCGAAAGCTCTCAGAACTGACGGCGCAAATCCATAAGATTGGCGTGCTGTATAACCAGACCGTGCGGGCCATCAACAGTTATAACAGCGTGAAGACAGCTCAGATTCTACTTGAAAAGTTGGAGCATTTATCGGCTCAAATTATCACCCTGCAGGAGCAGGCTATCAATCTAACTATTGATTATAGAAAGAAGAAGTATTGAGAATTTAGTTAGAAAAATGATAGCAAAAATTTCTGCAACGGAGAACCTTGGAGGGGCACTCGGCTATAACTTCAAAAAGGTGGAGAAAGGGGAAGCAAGCATTCTTCTTGCCCATGGCTTGTATCAAAACAAAGAGGAACATTATACAATGGCAGAGGTGTTTGCCGATATGCAAGCACTATCCCTGAGAACTGCCGAACAAAAAAGACGGTGTTCCATTGCTCCCTCAATCCGCATCCAGACGAGAAATTATCTGATGAAAGGCTCGTGCAGATTGCGAAGGAGTATATGGAGGCACTTGGCTACAGCAAGCAACCCTATATCGTGTTCAAACATAATGATATTGCACGTGAGCATATTCACATCGTTTCGCTTCGAGTGGATAGCAAAGGCAGAAAAATCAATGACAAGTATGAGGGCAGACGAAGCAAAAAGATTACTGATGCTTTGGAAAAGAAATATAACCTCATTCCAAGTTCAAAGGTCAGTGAGAAGCCGACAACAGAAACGCCAAAAGTCGATGTTATGCAAGGGAATATCAAGGAACAGGTGGCAAACACTGTTCGTTCTGCTATGAAGCATTATTCATTCTGCTCCTTGGGTGAGCTAAACGCCATACTCTCCCGATATAATCTCGCCGTAGAAGAGGTAAAGACCGAGTATAGGGGTAAACAGTATGATGGACTGGTTTATGTACCTACCGATGACAAAGGAAATAAGGTGAGCACGCCCATTCACGCCTCGGACATTGGCAGAGGTATGGGCTATACTGCCGTTCAGAACAATATGCTGAAATCGAAGCAGATAGTTAAGCCATTAATCCCAACTGTCAGAAGAAAGGTATTAGAAGTAATGCGTACTTCTCCCCAAACGGAGGAAAGACTTCGACAAAGATTGGAGGAACAAGGCTTTGCGTGTTATAATCCGCAAAGAATGAGGGTGGGCGCATCTATGGTATTACATTCATTGATGATGAAAAAGGCATTGCGCTCAATGGTTCTCGATTGGGTAAAGGATATGCCGCCAATAAGTTTAACGAGTACTTCTCTAACTCAGAGAAAAATCCATTCTTGGATGAATCGCTTTATGGTAAGATTGATACCACCTTTCAACAACAGATGCAGACAATACAGTCGGATGAGCAGGAAAGCGACAATCTTGTCGATGAACTTATTGACGATATGGTGGGAGAATCTTTCTCTTCTTCGGGCAACGATGATTGGAAGGAAGCAGCATGGCAGCGTAAGCTCCGAAGACAAAGTAAGGTAAAACTTAGACGAAGAAAACATTAAATAAACTCATTCAACAAACAAGATCTTTACAACTCCCTTCCCTTCTGAGGGGCTGGGGGAGGCTAAAAACACAGTATTATGGCACAAGAAGACGATTTAAGGGCATTAGGCAAAGTCATGGACTTTATGAGGGGCATATCAGTGATATTCCTTCTCGTTAACTGTTATTGGTTCTGTTACGAGGCATTCATGTCTGGGGTTTTACGCTTGACATCATTGATAAAATTCTGATGAACTTCCAGCGTACCACGGGATTATTTTCGTCTATTCTCTGGACAAAACTATTTTGTGTGGTATTTCTTGCCTTGTCCTGCCTTGGGACAAAAGGAGTCAAGGAAGAGAAGATCACATGGCCAAAGATTTGGACAGTGCTTTTCTCCGGCTTCGTGTTCTTCTTCCTCAACTGGTGGCTGTTGGCATTACCCATAGGCAAGGTCGGTGCCGCTTCGCTCTATATCTTCACGCTGTCCGTGGGCTATATCTGTCTGCTGATGGGTGGCGTATGGATGAGCCGACTGCTCAAAAACAACTTGATGGATGATGTATTCAACACGGAGAATGAGAGTTTTATGCAGGAAACTCGGTTGATGGAGAACGAATACTCCGTCAATCTGCCTACACGCTTCTACTATAAAAAGAAGTGGAACAATGGCTGGATTAACGTAGTCAATCCCTTCCGTGCCTCAATGGTGCTCGGCACACCGGGTTCTGGTAAGTCCTACGCCATTGTGAACAATTATATCAAGCAACAGATAGAGAAAGGCTTTGCCATGTATATCTATGATTACAAATTCCCCGACCTTTCTGAGATTGCCTATAACCATTTGCTCAACCACCTTGATGCCTACCAAGTAAAGCCGCAGTTCTTTGTGATTAACTTCGATGACCCACGCAAATCACACCGCTGCAATCCCATCAATCCATCCTTTATGACGGATATATCGGATGCCTATGAGAGTGCCTACACGATTATGCTTAACCTCAACCGCTCGTGGATACAGAAACAGGGAGACTTCTTTGTGGAATCGCCTATCATCTTGCTTGCTGCCATCATTTGGTTTCTGAAGATATATGAGAATGGCAAGTATTGCACCTTCCCTCATGCCATCGAATTTCTCAACCGTCCCTACGCACAGATATTTTCGATACTCACTTCCTACGATGAACTTGCCAACTACCTTTCGCCCTTTATGGATGCTTGGGAGGGAGGAGCGCAAGACCAGTTGCAGGGACAGATAGCCAGTGCCAAGATACCGCTTTCACGAATGATCTCACCTGCCCTTTATTGGGTGATGACGGGTGACGATTTCTCACTTGATATCAATAATCCCAATGAGCCGAAAGTGCTTGTCGTAGGAAATAATCCCGACCGTCAGAATATCTATTCGGCTGCACTCGGACTTTACAATAGCCGTATTGTGAAGCTAATCAACAAGAAGAAACAACTCAAAAGTTCTGTGATTATCGACGAGTTACCGACGATTTACTTTCGTGGGTTGGATAATCTTATTGCCACAGCCCGAAGCAACAAGGTAGCAGTTTGTTTGGGTTTTCAGGACTTCTCACAACTCACTCGCGATTATGGGGACAAAGAAAGTAAAGTGATACAAAATACGGTGGGCAATATTTTCTCTGGTCAAGTAGTAGGCGAAACTGCCAAGACATTGAGTGAGCGCTTTGGTAAGGTCTTGCAGCAACGGCAGTCTATGACCATCAACCGTAATGACAAATCCACGTCTATCTCCACGCAGATGGACAGTCTTATCCCTGCATCGAAAATCAGTAATCTCACCCAAGGTATGTTTGTAGGTGCAGTCTCCGACAACTTTGACGAGCGCATTGACCAAAAGATTTTTCACGCAGAGATTATCGTAGATAGTGCTAAAGTGTCAGTAGAAATGAAAGCCTATCGGCCCATACCAGTGATAGCGGATTTTACAAATGAAGATGGCTTCGAAAATCTCAAGGAAACTATAGAAGCTAACTATCGCAGGGTGAAGCAAGAGATTCTCTCGCTGGTTGATTCTGAAATTGAGCAGATTAAGAATAATTCCTTACTTAGTCATCTGATTAAACAATGACAATATTGTGTTAGATGTATAGTGGAACTGACTTTCGTATATATAATAAATAAGTGAACAAATTTAGTTTATACAAACCAAATATCTGTAAATCCCGTTCTACCATCAGTTATGGGAAAGGCAAAAGTATTGGAGTTGACCGAGGCACAGCGTCTCGAACTCGAACGTGGCTTCCGTATGGGGGAGAAACATTGTTTCCGCATGCGTTGCCGTGCAGTTCTTCTGAAAGCCGATGGACTTTCTGCCGCGAAGGCAGGAGCACAGACGGAGATGAGTTTTGTATCCGTAAACGCATGGGTAAGGCGGTACAAGGAAGAAGGCATAAAAGGTCTGCATACCCGTTCCGGCCGTGGGCGGAAGCTCATCATGGACTCCTCGGACAGGATGCCGTGCGTCGTGCCATCGAACAGGACCGGCAATGCGTGGGCAAAGCCAAGGCCGCCTGGGAGCTGGCTACAGGCAAGGAGGCGAGCAATGCGACCTTCAAGCGCTTTTTATCAGCATTGGCGCAAGATATAAGTGTATAAGGAAACGCCCAAGGGGAACACCCTCGCCGCAACTCTACAGATATACGGTTGAGAAGTTGCAAGAACTTGAACGTCAGGCCGAAGAAGGGCGCATCACGCTCTACTATGCCGATGAGAGCCATACGTGTACGGAAGGGTATGTCCCATACGGATGGCAGCTGGAGGGGGAGGATGTGTTTGTTCCCTCCCAGAGGGTTGCGAGGCTCAACATCTTTGGAATGATAACCCGAGACAATCAGTACGAAGGATTCACTACCACCGAACGAATGACGGCCGGTAAGATAGTCAGCTTCCTTGATGATTTCTCCTTCCGCATCGGCAAGGACACCTTTGTCGTGCTTGACAATGCAACGGTGCATCGCAACAAGTGGATAAAGGAATTCAGACCAATATGGGAAAAGAGGGGCCTTTTCATCTTCTTCCTTCCCCATACTCCCCGCACCTGAACATCGCAGAGACGCTTTGGAGAATCTTGAAGGGGAAGTGGATAAGACCGCAGGATTATGTCAGTGAAGACATGCTTTTCTATGCCACCAACAGGGCCTTGGCGAACATCGGGAAAGGATTGAATATTCACTATCGCAGACATGTCGCTTAATTTTGATTACCTACTTACAAAAATAGCCTTATAAAGTGTCATGAAATTCAATCAAATAGCAAATAGTAAAAATATACATTGAGATAAATATCATACTCAAAGAATATAAGCAAATAATAATCCCGATTATTATAGTCTTTTTGATATATTGTCATTGTATTTCTTCATCATACTCCTAAATCTAATTGATTTTTTTACTAATTGAAAATATCTACCTTTTTGAGTGAGAAGTTGATTATGAGTACCTTTTTTTCCAATATTTCTCCATGCTCAAGAACGACTATTTGATCAGCATCTCTTACCGTAGAAAGGCGATGAGCTACAATTATAATAGTTTTTTTCCTTTTAAAATGATTTTTTTAATATTCTTCATAATTATTTTTTTCATTCTCTGCATCCAATGAATTTGTTGCTTCGTCAAAGAAAATATAGTCTGGACTTTTATACATATCACGCGCAATTAAGATTCTCTGCTTTTTGTCCTTGACTTAAATCAACACCCAATTCTCCAATAATTGTGTTTTTCTCGCAATGGTAAATCCATGACAAAAATCATAGATATTAGCTAATTTTAATGATTCGTAAAAAATCTAAATTCGGATTCCTTGTCAAGGTAACGTTATACAAAATACTTTCTGAAAAAATTGCACTATCTTGTAAAATTGCTCCACATTTTGATCTCCATAATTTGTTGTTGATATCATTTATATTGTTGGTGCCTATCATAATGCTACCTGAATATTTTTTTGATAAAAACTTCAATATAAGTTTTTATAAGTGTTGTTTTGCCACTCCCACTTAGACCAACAATAGCAGTAGTTTTTTCCTTTTGGTATTTTTTTAAATCTATATTTTTTTAATACATTGTTACATCCATCATAACTAAAAAGAAAGATTTCTACATTCTATAGTTTCATCCTGTTCTAAAACGGTTACTGCCGATGTGTTTATTTCGTCATTTTTTTATATAGATATCATTAATTCTTTTCACTACTTACTTTTTACGAGTTTTTAATTTTAAAAATAAAATTAATAATATCAGATATAGGTTGATTAAGTCCGCCTATAATCATCATTATTGATATATAGGTACCAATAGACAATTCGTTTTTTTACCATTGATATGCAGCAAACCAAAGTTACTAAGATGTTTTTGTAAATAATCAATAAACCTATAACAATTGTATCTTTTGTTCTGTTTTTTTAATTTCTCGATATTATTTCGAAAAAAATATTTAACTGTATATTCTGCCATTGCTCTGTAATATCATCTTCTAAATTGTTAAGTTTTTATGTCTTGGATGGTTGTAATAGATTCGAAAAGTTTATTTTCATCTGCTGCTTGTAATGAAAAAATTTTTATAATCAATATATCTGATTTTTTTCAAGGAAAAGTAATATCCAAACTATTTGAATTATAGAACCACTGATAATAATTGCAAATGATATCACATCAAAAATAAATCAATATGCTAGAATATACTAAAAAAACTAAAAAGCGGCAAAAACTAATTTGAACTATCTCATGGGTAAGAAAGTTTTCTAATCTTCCATGATCTCTAATCCTCTCAATAATGTCTCCCGTATTTCTGGATGAGAAAAACTTTAATGGCAGCTTTAATAATTTATTAAGAAAATTAGTTACCATATTGAAACTTATTTTTATTGCCAATATATATAAATATCCACGATCTATAAAAGCTAAGGAGCATGTTACTGACCAGCAATGTCAATTGACCAAATAAAAGTATATAAACAATATTTAGTTGCTTTTGATAATACTCCTCTATCAATGACCTTTTTGGGTAAAGAAAGGAATGATTAACTCTATAATGGTAGATAGGAATATTGTTAATGAAATAAAAGTGATAATTGAAAGATTATCATTCAAGAAATGTTTAATGATTTCAATAAGATTATTCTTTTTTTCTCTGATAAAATTCATCTTTTACATAATCTTTATTCTTTTTCAAACATAAGAACATATCCTTTTCCTTCATTTCGAAAAACAATGTTTATAAAATTCATCTTTCGTCAACCTTTTTCCAAAAAGCAGGATCAGCAATATATACATAATTGTTAGATATTTTATAGACTACAACAAAAATGATTATCATTCCAATAAAAAAATAGCAGGTAAGATAACTGCAATATTAATTTCTTTTTGATATTTTTACAAAAGAGAGTTTTGAACCCTAATAGTTCTGCACATTTTTGCAAGGTCGGAAAAAGATATCCCCGATTCTAGAAAGATATAAATCAGGAATATTATCTAAAATAATTTCTTCGGAAGAATTGTAGAATCTTGCAATCATTCGTAAAGCAAGCTATACCACAATCCTGACTATCATATTGTTGTATAAATGGAAATTTTTCTCAATATCATATCAAAAACATTCTATTTGGCTAAAAATATGATTTTTCCTTTAATTTTAAATTCGTCTCGTTCAATAATATCTAATGCCTCTTCATAGGTAATTTTATCTAAAGAAAAATTCACAAAAATTAGAATTAGCAAGAGAATCTACAATTGAATTTTGCACGTGTGTGATCAATTTTAGAAGATCTTTATAATAAATAGATGGATTATTAAATCCATTTAAAGAACTATAACGATGTGGCATATATCCACCACCACAGGTTTGTTTGATAGGGCAGGCTAAACATTTCTTAGGTAAATATTTATGACTGTGGTAATAAGCTTTAGAAAGTTTTGTCGTCAATGCATTATCTACGGTGCTATCAAAAACATTAATATTTGTTTTGGTAAAATCGTTGCCACAAATCCTAAGCGCATCTTCTGATTCGTATTCTCCGTTGCTCTCAATAGTCAAGATCTCATTATTGCTTTCTCCAAGATCATCACCATTAGTAATGGCCCCTAAAATAGATTTTACATATTGCGAAAAGTGCCTCTCAAAGAAATTATTTTCATCATTGTACCATAAATCAAAGAACTTTATAAGCCAATCGCCTGCGGGAGTGTCAGACCCCACAAATTTACCTTCAATAGGTTTAGGTGGTAACTTGTCATAATTAGCTTCAAGAAATAAAACATCTGCGCCTTTTACATTAAGCGATTTATATAGTTCGTAAGATTCTGTTGGATCGGTATTGACATTGAGTACAGATAGCACCCCTAGCTCTATATTATTTTTTTTGCAAAGATTGATAGCATTTATCACTCTGTCAAACGTTCCTCTCCCTGACAGGTCAACTCGATTTTTTTGTCATGATCTTCTTTTTACCATCAATACTTATGCCCACATTAATATGACATTTTTTTGAAAAATATTACACCATTCTTCGTCTATTAATGTACCATTAGTCTGTAACCCCTACAATTACATTAATATCCGTATCTTTTAAAAAAACCTTTTTAGCATACGTTGTAAAAATCAAGAATAAACTTTTTACCAGCTATTAATGGCTCACCCCCATGTAAAAACAAAAATTAAAATTTTTTTCAGTTTGTGTTTTTAGACAATGCTCTTTGGCTCTCAATATAGCCTTATGAGCAATCTCTATTGACATTAATTTTGGCTTATGCTTAAAAAGAAAAAAATCACCACCTCTAAAACATATAGCAATACTTGCAAGCTAAATTGCAACATTCAGTTATTTTTAATACAAAAACAAGAACACTTCATACTGTTAGAAAATATTAAAATTTATAGGAGGATAGTATCTTATTATAATAGTTTTTTTCTGTGAAAAAAATTTTTCTCAATTTCTTCGGTATAATTTAGAATTTCAAAATTAATCCTCTGAAGAATATTTTTTATCAAGTGTACCTATTATAGCTTTCTGAATATGGGCTAATAACTTTAAAATATCCTTACAATAAATAGAGCAATTATTAAATCCTTTTTCTTTGCTATAACGTGCTGCAATATTAGTCCCTCCACATATATCTCTTACAGCACAACTAGAGCAAATAGTAGGTAATAGAGTATGACTATTATAATAAAGTTTCATGATTTTATTTTTTTGAACATCTGATATGCTATTATTATGTACATTGTACCCAATCTTCGTAATACCCTCACCGCATGCAGATAGATAGTCAATTGGTTCCAAATCGCCATTCGGCTGTACTACAAGCAGCCCATTAGGAAACGAACCAAACAAATCATTAGGGAATTCTATTCCAAAAAAACATCTAATAAAACCAGAAAAAAGTCTTATGTTAGGATGATTCTCATCATAAAACCATAAATCAAACAAATTTATAAGCCAATCTCCATATGGTGTAAAATTGGCATCATAAAGTTTATCAATATAAGGATATGTTTCATGTGTATAGTATGGTAAATTAAAAATCTATATTACGAATATCTAAGGTTTTATAGAAATCATAAATTATTTTTTTGGGGCAGTATTTAAATTTATCACGGTAAGGATACCCAACGTCTGTTTGTGATAGGTGTAGGAGAAACAATTTTTGAATGCCATTTATCACATCATAGAAAGAACTTTTTACCATTTTTTTATAATCTATTCTCATCATTCGTTTTTTTATCACCATCAATACTAACACCTATTTGTATTTTCAAATCAGCAAATAATTTTTGCTATATCAGCATTTAATAAAGTTCCATTTGATTGAATTGCAAAAATAAACAATGACATTAGAATCAAAGACTTCATGGGCATAATTTACAAACTTTATAAAAGAATTCTTTTTTTCTGCATAAGTGGTTCTCCTCCATGAAACACAAATAAGAACTCTTTTATATTATTTTTCTATACAATGTTCATAGAATTTATTTATAGACAAGATTGCCACTTCCTCAGGCATAATACCAAGCAAAGTTTTGAAAGATTTATCTTCCAAGTTATACATGTAGCAATACTTGCAATTAAGATTACACCTGTTAGTTATTTTTAATAATACAGAATTTATTATCATAACGTTTAGCTTGAAGAATTTTTTTCCAACATAGTATTGAATTACAATACTATGTTGAAAGAAGAAATTACAACAACATATTTGTTACACTGCTGTATTTGTCCCATGAAACATCTCCATGAGCCTTAAGATGTGAATGAGTTGGTTTACCATGACCTCCACCTCTCATACTGCTTAAGCATTTGTCAAGCGTGCTGTTACCTAAACTGCAATTTGAACTTCCAAGGAGCTTTGGGGTCAGTCCTAAAACCCAGTTGCAAGCCTATCCTCTTAAGCGCATAATTTCATAAGTATTTATTATCTTTGCATCATGAAGACTCACCAACTATTACGTTGCATCTTTCCAGATGTACTTGCGGACTACTTTGATGTGGTCGATATTCAAGAGAGTGTTTCCCAGTTTGACTTTTGGCTTGACGAGCGTAACTTTATGGAAAAGTCAGACCATAAGCTAGGCACCGTAAGCAGTTATGGTTTTACCAGCGAGCGTGTTATTCAGGACTTCCCCCTTCGTGGCAAAGCAGTTTACCTCCATGTTCGCCGTCGCAAGTGGCGTGACAGTTCCAACGGAGAGATATTTACTTATTCATATGATGACTTGACGGCTGAGGGCAGTAGACTATCCCCCGAGTTCGTTTCTTTTTTAAAAGAATAGAATTGAGTCCACTGCAGAGGGTATCGCAAGTATCGGTGCGCACTATGGCGTAAATGGCAAGCTGTTATCCACACAGTACAAGGAACATTTCAGTGATTATCGTAGCTGGGACCAGTTGGGGCATGCTCAAGACTGGCTGTTATTTGAAAATAACACAGGTGAGAGTCTAAGTATTGATGAGACCTGTCTAAGCAGTGGCGAGGTCTATACTTTTCTGACCAACAAGGCGGGAAAGGGCAGAAAAGGGACTTTGGTAGCTGTGGTTAAAGGGACCAAGGCAGAGGACGTCATCCAGGTTCTCAAGAAGATAGACCTTTCTAAACGGAAGACTGTCAAGGAGATAACACTCGATTTGTCATCTTCGATGATGCGCATAGCCCGCTCTGTTTTTCCCAAAGCACTTATTACCAATGACAGGTTTCATGTGCAGAAACTATATTATGATGCTCTGGATGACATGCGTATCGCTTACCGGTGGATGGCAAGAGATAAAGAGAATGAGGAGATAAAAGAAGCTAAAAGTGAGGGAAAGGAATATATACCATTTAGATACAGCAATGGTGACACGCGTAAGCAGTTGCTCGCCAGGGCAAAGTTCATATTGACCAAGCACAGGACCAAGTGGACTGAAGCACAGAAAGCCAGGGCGGAAATCATCTTTGAACATTATCCTACACTGAAAAAGGCATATGAGCTGGCTATGAAACTTACCGATATTTATAACATCAAGAGCATCAAGGATGCTGCAAGGCTGAAGCTGGCAAAATGGTTCAATGAGGTTGAAGAGCTGGGAGTGGACAATTTCTACACGGTGATTGACACGTTTGAAAATCATTATCAAACCATACTCAATTTCTTTGTAAACAGAGCAACAAATGCAAATGCTGAGTCATTCAATGCTAAGGTTAAGGCATTCAGGGCACAGTTCAGAGGAGTGACAGATATTCCTTTCTTTTTATATAGGCTTGTGAAATTGTGTGCTTAAGAGGATAGGCTTGCAACTGGGTTTTAGGACTGACCCGAGCTTTGCAGTTTCGTCAAGCGATAATCTAAATTGCTTACTCATAATAATTTATTTATAAATACCAAACCATAAGTTTTAAGTCTTTGGTTATTTGTGGACTTTTATCTTTTATTTCTTAAATCGTGAAGTATCAACCTCGTCATAATCCTTATGGGTAAAGCTACCAAATTTATAGGAAAATGTGATACCCCAATTTCTAAATGCAGTAAAATCCATTTTCAATTTTTGGTTTCTATAATGTATCTCCGGATTAATGGACGAAGTTTTCGAAAATATCATTGCAATATATCTTTAACATACATTTCTTTTGCCAGAACTGATAAACAACATTTGCATCTACACTGCCAGAAGCCGGCAAATCATATATGGCTTGTATTGCTTTCGTCCGTATTACTCCATTTAAATTGACAAATAACTTATTCGGAATAACAATAAATGTATTTCTTAGATTGAATCGCGCCCATAGTTTATTACGATTAAATGGTATATCATAAAATTGGGTGCATTTTTTTCTTTTTGCCAAGCTATCATAATGTCAAAATTTGAGGAATATTTAGTCCCTATATTTAAAGGTGCTGATAATTGGAAGCCCAACTGTTGTTGATAATTAAAATTTAGGCTTTTTATATTACTTTTTAACTCATCAGGCATTTGATAAGGAATCTGCTTAAAATAGTCGTCAACATAATTATACCAAACATTAAGATTGTATTTTTTACGAAAGAGGTACAATAAGTTAATGTTATATTCTCTTGAAGGTTTTAGAGCAGGATTGCCTACTATGAGATCATACCCACCATTAGTATAGTCGGTAAAATTCTTAACCTCCCAATAATTAGGGAATACACTTTGACTGCTAAAACCCAATTGAACAAAATGAGGACTTTTGGGAGCATACGTCATTATAACAGAAGGATACATACACCATTTATTCCAACTTGGATTATGATAATACTCTGCCGCTAAGGATAAATTTATTGTAAACATTTTAGATATATTGTAATCTGTGCCCACAAAAATATTCACTATATCCTCGTTAGCAAGGAAAGAATCATTCACAGGGAAGTTTTCTGTATTATTTCCAGTGGAGGAGTAATATTGATTACTGTGATCTCTACTCAATGTGTAATATGCACCAAAGTTTAGTGAAAGAGCCTCTGATAATTGGTTATTTTTCACAACATCAAACTCCACACGATTTATTTTTTGTCTTTCTTCACTTGAAAAGTTGAGGATACGATTAGGCAAGGTACTATTTAACAACTGACTTGATGGTAAATTGTAATATGTATATTCAGTGGCAAGGCTTAGACCGCAAGGCAGGGCATAGCTTAAACTGAAATTATGCAGTGTGCTTTCTGTCTTGTTGAATATTTTTGACTCTATATTTCCTGAAATGTTATTTTCTCCATTTAATCTCTTGAAACTTCCATTATAGGCAAAAGATAAGTAATGATAGTCGCTCCAATTATAGTCAATGCCAAATCGTATTGAGTTTTCTGTATATTTGCTTAACAATGACGATTTTGTGTTGATGTTATAAATATTTCCGTCACTTAATTGATGGATTGCCTCTTCTCTTTCCTTGGAGAATCTCTTGCCTTTATCAAATTTATAGATTAAATTAGCCGAAAACTTACCTTTGTTGTAATTTAATACTATTTGATCATTAAATTTTTGCATAATGGCTTTTGATTATATGAAGTTATTATATTACCTTGTATATTGTTATGAGCATGATTAAGTAAAATATTTATGACAGCCCCTCTCACCAAGTATTTTGCCGGAGCCGTATATATTACTTCTGTAGACTTAATCTGATCGGCAGGGATAGACTTGAGCAGTGTGTTTAACTGATCGGCATCTATCGTTAATTTTTTCCCATTCAACATGACTGTCACGCTCTTGCCTGAGAGGGATAACACACCATTATGATCATTTACGGCTGGTAGCAACCTAATTGCGTCGTATGCATTGTCAATGCCTTTATTTTCGATTAACTTAGAGATATTATAGATTAGTTTTGTCCCATCTGTCTTCACAATTGGGCGTTGACCTTTAACCATCACTTCGGGCAATGTGCGGATAATGCTGTCCACCATTAATGAGCCATTGTCAATTTGTGCATGTGCAGACAGTGCTAATAGTAACATAATAAAAATGTAGAACTCTTTTTCATATTCATAGGTTCATGGAGTTGAGTTGTTTAATTACAAATACTATTATTGGTCGCAAATATAAATAATTAAAATCAAACTTCCAAATTTTTTTATAACTTTTTCTTTCTTTTTATTTCCTTGTTTTTTTCTCGTGATGTCCCTGATATCAAAATTTACTTCTATTATACGTGTAACTTTGCTGCTTGATAACAATTTATTCACTCAATAACAAATGATTATGGAATCGAACAACAATGACAACTATGTTCTGGTATTGGAAGACCGCACGGAAGTGAAGAGCGAGAATGAAGCAGGAAAGCTCTCAGTAGTTTCAGGTATTGATGACAAAGGCAAACTCCAAAACCACGGAAGCCCAAGATGTGCATCAAGCGGCCTTCTTGAAGTTCAACAACAAGGACGGCTTGCTGAAAAACTTCATGACCAATTTCCTCAAACAGTTCAACGAGCCAACTCGGTTTGGGCTCTACAAGGTAGTGGCTAACAATGTGGAGCAAGGCGTGGCATCACTACACTCGATGCTGCAAAATCGAGAGAAGCCAGAGAACAAGCAGCAGTTGGCAGACAGTCAGGTGCGCTTTGAGGACTTTCTGCCCAAGCAGAAGAATGCCACTGCCATTGACGAATCGAAGATTGATTGGAAGCAACTTGACAGCCTTGGACTTACCCGTGAGCGGTTGGAACAAAGCGGAGAGTTGGCAAAAATGCTCAACTGGCAGAAGAGCAATCTTATAACGATTGCCATACCTTTTGGTGACACCACCATCTACACCGATGCCCGTTTGGCATTTCGTACCGATAGCGATGGCAACATCGGTTTGGCAGTTCATCCACTCCGCAAAGAGCCACAGCTCGATTTCCCTTATATGGGACACAAGTTCTCGCCCGAAGAGAAAGAACAACTCCTTGTAACGGGCAATCTTGGCAAGACCATTGAGATTACGCCCAAGAATAGAGAGCCATTTGCTGCCTATGTCTCTATTGACCCACAGACCAACGAACTCATCGCCCTTCGTGCCGACCGTGTGGCTATCCCAAAGGAAATCAAAGGCGTTACGCTTTCCGATGCACAGTATAAAGACCTTGTAGAAGGCAAAGCTGTGAAAGTGGAAGGAATGACCGCCAAGAGCGGTAAGTCCTTTGATGCCACCCTGCAAGTCAATGCCGAGAAGAAAGGCATCGAGTTTATCTTCGATGGCAAGCAAGGATTGAAAGAGCGACAGCAGCACACGCAGCAACAAGGCGCACCACATAAACTCTGCGGTTTGGAACTGAGCGAAAAACAGCGTGAAGCCTTGGACAGCGGTCGCACGCTCTATCTGAAGAATATGGTGGACAAGGAAGGGCAATCCTTCAATGCCTACGTCAAGATGGACAAGGAACAGAACCGCCCCCGCTTTTACAAGTGGAATCCTGACAAGAAGCAGGAGACCGGCAAGGAAAAGGTGGTAGCCGTAGCCGAAGAACACAAAACACAGATTGCCGTGAACAATCAAGGCAAGACCAACGAAGCCACCAAGAACGTGAACGAGCCGTTAAAGTCCGGGCAGACACAGCCCACTGATGCCCAAAAGCAGAAGCAGGACGAAAAGAAACAGCAACGCCGCGGACGTAAGATGTAACCCTTAAAACCAAACCCGACTATGATTACTTGTATTATTGCCGAAAAGCCATCGGTGGCAAGAGACATTGCCCACATCGTTGGAGCAAACAACAGACAGGACGGATATTTAGAAGGTAACGGTTATGTGGTTACATGGGCGATGGGACATCTCATCACCCTTGCCATGCCCGAAGCCTACGGTTTTGCAGCCTATAAAGCCGAAGACCTGCCCATCCGTCCCAATCCCTTCCAACTTATCGTTCGTCAAGTACGCAAGGATAAGGAGTACACATCAGACCCCGCAGCACTCAAACAGCTCAAAGCTATTCGAGGTTGTTTCGACAGAGCCGGCCGCATCATCGTAGCCACCGATGCCGGGCGTGAAGGTGAACTTATCTTCCGCTATATCTATCAGCACTTGAACTGCCATAAGCCTTTTGACAGACTTTGGATTTCCTCGCTCACGGACAAAGCCATCCGTGAAGGACTTGCCCATCTCAAAGCGGGAAGTGCATATGACAATCTCTATCACTCCGCCAAGGCAAGAAGCGAAGCCGACTGGCTTGTGGGCATCAATGCCAGCCGTGCCCTGTCCATTGCACGCAAAGGCGGTTACTCTTTGGGACGGGTACAGACCCCAACCCTTGCTATGGTCTGCCGTCGGTATATAGAAAATCGTGATTTTTCTTCCGTCCCCTATTGGAAACTCTCCGTAGCAGGAGAGAAAGAGGGCATATCGCTGAAAGCCGTGAGCAGTAGTGCATTTGACAATGAAGCCGATGCACAGTCCGCTCTCGCCATACTTCGCGAACAGAGCCGGCTTACCGTGACTTCGGTCGCAAAAAAGGTGGGACATACGTCGCCACCCCTCTTGTACGACCTCACTGCCCTACAGAAGGAAGCCAACCGAAAGCACGGCTTTTCAGCAGATAAGACCCTCTCAATAGCGCAGAGCCTCTATGAGAAGAAAATCACGACCCTATCCCCGTACAG
>BNJU01004060.1_pt1 | contig 23227 bp, 28 predicted proteins | sample 8539281 | NCBI WGS metagenome assembly BNJU01 (sample SAMD00202456, study PRJDB9452) | human saliva metagenome | isolation source: human saliva | place: Japan
ATGATGAACCCAGATTATTGTGGGTCAAGAAGAGAATGTTGCACAACATTCTCTTTTTATTAGAAAACAGCACTTACATGTAGGTATTGCAGAAAAGATAAATGAGACTTTTTAGATATTATTGTGGTACGTACTAAATGATATAATATAAGCACAATTACAACAGAGAGAGAGGAATAATGGATTGCGTAAAAAGATAAAAGAAAAAGATTGAATAGAAGAGGTGGAATTATTACAAAGTAAAAGAACTTAAAAAATGTAATATTCCTACAATATATCTGACACGAATGGTAAAAAGGTGAGTTAATTCGTGTAGATAGAGGAATTTATATAGATTCAAATGGAGATTATGATGAGTACTATATAATAGTATAAAGTTCTATTTTTCTTATGTATCCGCATTATATCTTCATGGGTTTACTGATATAATCCCATTAGAAATGGAAACAACAGTATATAAAGGTTATATGTACATCGTATAAGACAAAATGTAAGGATTCATTATGTAACAGAGAAATTTATTAAATAGTGCAAGAACACTCGTGACTCTAGCACTCTGTAGGGTGTTAGTCATGAGACTATGTACTCGTAGAGTATGGAATTGAACTGAAGATTTTTAGTAAGCATATAGGGAGAACTTGTATGTAGACACGGGAGCAAAACCGTGCAACAAAGAAACTGAATTGCTGGGAACTCTAAAGCTAGTATAACCACAACATAATACCTAGCTAAGAATATGGTATAGTGTGAGTGGTGAAAGCAGAAAAAATATACTAGATGGTGCAAGGTTAAATCTCAAAACATTATGATAATAGACAATCAGCAGCTAAGCCTGAAAAAGGAAAGTTCAACGACTATCCCTCGTGAGGGAGTACAATACAAGCGATTGGTATTGGAAGTGGTTTCGCCTAAGGTGTTGAGATACACTATGGATAAGATATAGTCTGTGCTTGTTAGAGACAACAAGAAGTTCATAAGATATAAAAGTCTTTGAGAACTGCATAAGGCGTAGCGTCCTTGTATGAACGACACTTCCACTGTTGTGGGGTTTTAAAAACTTTTAAAAATGTTTTAAAAAAATAAAATCAAAAACATTACTTTTTAGTAGACTGAATGTAGAATATATGGTATAATATCTCTGATAAAAAGGAGGTGATTATATATGTATTTTAACATTAAAACAACAAGTAAAAACATCTTAGCAAAAAGAGTTTAGAAATTTAAAATATTTGTGCCATATAGCTAAGAATTTAAAAATCAAGCTATATACAATGTTAGACAACACTATTTTAAAAATAAAAAGTATTTAAGCTATAATGAAAACTATAAGATGCTTTTAAAAATAGTGAGAACTATAAAGTTAAATTTCTAATATGGCTCAACAAATTTTTAAAAGAAGTAGATGAAAAGTTTTTAAATCGTTCTTTGACCTTTTTAAAACTTGCTAAGAATGGTCAATATAATGGTAAAAATAAAAATTACCTAATTATCTTGATAAAGATGGTTTTACAACTCTTGTTATAGGGTTTTGTTAGATTAAAGATGATATGCTGATAGTTCCTTATTCAAATTCATTTAGAAAGACACATAAGGAAAGTCACAAATCAAAGCTACCATCAGTATTAAAAAGACAAGAAGATAAAAGAGATTAGAATAATACCTAAAAACAACATTCTAGGTACTTTGAAATTCAATACATTTATGAGGTAGAAGAAGTTCAAAGGGAAATTAAATAAAGAAAAATGTACTAGGAATTGATTTAGGTATAGACAATCTTTGTACTTGTGTTACAAATACTGGAGCTTCATTCATAATAGATGGTAGAAAATTAAAATCAATAAATCAATACTATAATAAGATAAATGCAAAAATTACAAAGTATAAAAAGATAAACAAAAGATTGAGCGCACAACATTAAGACAAAAGAGAATAACTAGAAAGAGAAATAATCGTATAAATGATTATCTTTCGAAAAGCAGCAAGAATAATTGTAAATTATTGTCTTAATAATGATATAGGAAAATTAGTTCTAGGATATAGTGAAGATTTTCAAAGGAAATCAAATATTGAAGTATAAATAATCAGAACTTTGTAAATATACCATATGGAAAATTAAGAGATAAATTAATATATCTATGTAAACTATATGGAATAGAATTTAAACTACAAGAAGAGAGTTATACATCAAAAAGCAAGTTTCTTTTGATGGAGATGAAATTCCAATATATGATAAAGAAAATCTACAAGAATATGTATTCAGTGGAAAAAGAATAAAAAGAGGACTATATCAAACAAGCGAGGTAAACTCATAAATGCAGATTGTAATGGAGCATTAAATATTCTAAGAAAAAGTAAAGTTGTGGACTTAAGTGTCCTATACAATAGAGGTGAGCTGAACACACCTAAAAGAATAAGGGTAGTATAAAGCTATCAAACTCTTAGAAAATTTTTAAAGATTTTTAAAGATTTTGAGACCCTGCGACTTCAGTCGTGGAGTTCGGGATTTAGGTATTACAGAGTGTCAAACGATGTTTGGAAATATAGTGAAAGTTTATGATTTGGAAAGAACACTTTGTGATCTTATTAAAAGGAGAAAGTGAAAATAGAAACAGAATTATTTGCTAAAGCTATTAATAAAGTATATCCGCTATGAAAATAAGGATTTTAATAAACTTTATGAGTATTCCAAAAATGAAAATATATGAAAAGTAAAAGAAAATTTTTGGAGGTTGTTTATGAATAAAGACAAGCTAAGAGCGATATGTCAGAGAGTATCAAAAGAAACTGGACTTAGCTAATATAATACAAAACACACTATTTTTCTAGAGAGTATTTTTAGAAAGAATATCAGATAGTGATGAGAGTGAAAATTTTATTTTCAAAGGAGGATTTTTACTTGCAAATTTAATTGGAATAAGACAGAGAAATACAGTAGATATTGATTTGTTGATAAAAGAAGCTTTGCTTTTTACCAGAAAATATAAAGCAGAGGTTTGAAAAATTCTTAAAAACATAAATGATAATGGGATTACTGATGAGATTCAGAAAATAGAAGAAATTGCAAAGAAGATGAATATGGTGGATTTAGAAATTACAGTCCTTTGCAGACTTGAAAAATATTAGGCAGATGATTCCACCTGATACAGCAACAGGAGATCCAATTACACCAAGTGATATATTCTATGAATACAAAAAGTATCTTTTTCAGTGACAACTTTTTAAAAATTTATGCATATAATATAGAAACAATACTTGCTGAGAAGATTCAAACAGTCTATCAAAGAGGAATATTTAATAGCAGAAGTAAAGATTTTTATGATATTTACATTTTGTATCATTTGAAGAAAGAGAAAATAAATTTTGAGCATCTAAAGGAAGCATGTCAAAATACATTTAAACATAGAAGTACTAGATTTTAATATAGATAGTATCTTAATATATTAAGTATCTTAAAGAAGAAAAAGACCTTAAAATAAGATGGAAAAAGTTATCAAAAAAAGGTTTAGTTATGCAGAAGAAGTAAGTTTTGGATGAAGCAAATAGATACAGTGATAAAAAGTAGTGAAAAATATAACTTAACTTGAAAGAAATAAAATAAAAATAAAGAAAGCTAAAAAGTAGAACTAATTGACAAAGTTTGAAAAATGATAAAATCTATAAGCGTTAAATAATCACATCAATTATTTCTAAGCAAGGTGCTCTAAATTTAGATGGCTTAGTTTTTGAGATTGATGAAGTATAACCAAATTTAAAAATTTTAGGAGGAAAAATGTCAGTTGTATCAATGAAACAATTATTAGAAGCTGGAGTTCATTTTGGACATCAAGCTAAAAGATGGAACCCAAAAATGAAAAAGTATATTTTCACAGAAAGAAATGGAATTCATGTAATTGATTTACATAAATCTTTAAAGAAAATAGAAGAAGCTTATGAAGAAATGAGAAAAATAGCTGAAGATGGAGGAAAAGTTCTATTCAGGAACTAAGAAACAAGCTCAAGAAGCTATTAAAGAACAAGCAGAAAGATCTGGAATGTATTACATCAACAACAGATGGTTAGGTGGAATGCTAACAAACTTCTCTACTATCAAAAAGAGAATTGAAAGAATGAAAGAATTAGAAAGAATGGATGCAGATGGAACTTTAGATTCTGACTACACTAAAAAGAAGCTGCAGAATTCAGAAAAGAATTATCTAAATTATCTAAAAACTTATCTGGAATTAGAGATATGGAAAAAGCTCCAGATGCTATATACGTAGTAGACGTTAAAATGGAAGAATTACCAGTTAGAGAAGCTCATTTATTAGGAATCCCTGTATTTGCTATGATAGATACAAATGTAGATCCTGATTTAATAACTTACCCTATCCCTGCAAAATGATGACGCTATAAGATCAGTAAAATTAATTACTTCTGTTATAGCTAATGCAATAGTTGAAGGAAACCAAGGACATGAACATGTAGAACCTCAATCAGAAGAAGTAAAACGTTGAAGAAGGTTCAGTAGAATAATATAGTTAATATAATCAATCATAGGAGGTTATGAAATGGCTACAATAACAGCTGCTTTAGTAAAAGAATTAAGAGAAAGAACAGGAGCAGGAATGCTTGACTGCAAAAAGCATTAGAAACTAATGATGAGATATAGAAAAGGCAATAGACTACCTAAGAGAAAAAGGTATAACTAAAGCTGTTAAAAAGCAGGAAGAATAGCAGCAGAAGGATTAATATTCGATGCAGTTACTCCTGATCACAAGAAAGCAGTTATTTTTAGAGTTCAACTCTGAAACTGACTTCGTTGTAAAAATGAAGAATTCAAAAGAATTCGGAAGAAAATTAGTAAAACTTGTTTAGAAAGAAATGCTCATCATTTAGAAGAATTAAATGAAGCTCAAATTGAAGGAGATAAAAAGTTTCTGAAGCTTTTAACTGAATTAATAGCTAAAATCGGAGAAAAACATGAGCTTAAGAAGATTAGCTGTTGAAGTTGCAAAAGATGGTTTCTGTACAAACTTACAGCCACTTAGGGTGGAAAACTTGGAGTAATTGTTGAAATGTCTGGAGAAGCTACAGAAGCAAATTTAGAAAAAGCTAAAAACATAGCAATGCACGTAGCAGCTATGGATCCCTAAATATCTCATCAGAAAGAAGAAGTTACAGCTTCTGACTTAGAACATGAAAAAGAAAATAGCTAGAAAACAATTAGAAGAAGAAGGAAAACCAGCTAATATAATTGAAAAAAATATTAACAGGAAAAATGCACAAATTCTATGAAGAAAAATTGTTTAGTAGATCAAGTTTATGTAAGAGCTGAAAACAAAGAAACTGTTAAAACAATATGCAGGAGATATAAAAAGTTCTATCATTTGAAAGATTTAAAGTCGGAGAAGGAATAGAAAAGAAAGAAGAAGATTTCGCTGCAGAAGTTGCTGCTCAAATCAAAGGATAAGTTATTTATGAGGATGCAACTTGCATCCTCTATTTTTATTAAATAGTGCAGAAACACTCGTGACTCTAGCACTGGTAGGGTGTTAGTCATGAGACATGTACTCGTAGGGTATGAATTGCACGAAGATTTTAGTAAGCATATAGGGAAACTTGTGTGTAGACGCAGAGTAAAACTGTGCAACAAAGAAACTGAATTGCTGGGAACCCTCAAAGCTAGTATGACCACAACATAGAATCCTACCCTTAACAAGTTAAGGAGTAGGAGGCAGGTGATGGTGGCGAAAGCAGAAAAATATACTAGATGGTGCAAGGTTAAATCCTAAACATTATGATAATAGACAATCAGCAGCTGCTCTGAAAAGGAAAGTTCAACGACTATCCCTCGTGAGGGGAGTACAATACAAAGCGATTGGTATTGGAAGTGGTTTCGCCCTAAGGTGTTGAGATACACTATGGATAAGATATAGTCTGTGCTTGTTAGAGATAACAAGAAGTTCAAGGCTAATCTCCTCAATTTATTAAGGAGTGTATATGCCAAGAGAACTGCATAAGTAGTAGCGCACTTATGTGAACGACGCTTCCCACTGTTGTGGGGTTTTTAAAAACTTTAAAAATATTTAAAAATAAATAAAAAAATATTACTTTTTAGTAGATAAAATGTAGAATATATGATATAATATCTCTGATGAAAAAGGAGGTGATTATATATGTATTTAACATTAAAACAACAAGTAAAACATCTTAGTAAAAAGAGTTTAGAAATTTAAAATATTTGTGCTATATAGCTAAGAATTTGAAAAATCAAGCTATATATAATGTTAGACAACACTATTTTAAAAAAATAAAAACTATTTAAGCTATAATGAAAACTATAAGATACTTAAAAAATAGTGAGAACTATAAGAAATTAAATTCTAATATGGCTCAACAAATTTTAAAAGAAGTAGATGAAAGTTTTAAATCATTCTTTTGCACTTTTTAAAACTTACTAAGAATGGTCAATATAATGGTAAAATAAAATTACCTAATTATCTTGATAAAGATGGTTTTACAACTCTTGTTATAGGGTTTTGTTAGATTAAAAGATGATATGTTGATAGTTCCTTATTCAAATTCATTTAGAAAGACACATAAGGAAATCGCAATAAAAACTACCACCAGTATTAAAAAGGCAAGAAGATAAAAGAGATTAGAATAATACCAAAACAACATTCTAGGTACTTTGAAATTCAATATACTTTATGAAGTAAAAAGAAATTCAAAGGGAATTAAATAAAGAAAATGCACTAGGAATTGATTTAGGTATAGACAATCTTTGTACTTGTGTTACAAAATGCTGGAGCTTCATTCATAATAGATGGTAGAAAATTAAAATCAACAAATCAATACTATAACAAGATAAATGCAAAATTACAAAAGTATAAAAAGATAAGCAAAAATTGAGCGAACAACATTAAGACAAAAAAGAGAATAACTAGAAAGAGAAATAATCGCATAAATGATTATCTTTCAAAAAGCAGCAAGAACAATTGTAAATTATTGTCTTAATAATGATATAGAAAAACTAGTTCTAGGATATAATGAAGATTTTCAAAGAAATTCAAATATAGGAAGTATAAATAATCAAAACTTTTGTAAATATACCATATGGAAAATTAAGAGATAAATTAATATATCTATGTAAACTATATGGAATAGAATTCAAAACTACAAGAAGAAAGTTATACATCAAAAGCAAGTTTCTTTGATGGAGATGAAATTCCAATATATGATAAAGAAAAACTACAAGAATATATATTCAGTGGAAAAAAGAATAAAAAGAGGACTATATCAAACAAGCACAGGTAAACTCATAAATGCAGATTGTAATGGAGCATTAAATATTCTAAGAAAAAGTAAAGTTGTGGACTTAAGTGTCCTATACAATAGAGGTGAGCTGAACACACCTAAAAGAATAAGGGTAGTGTAGAGCTATCAAACTTCTTAGAAAATTTTTAAATATTTTTAAAGATTTTAGAACTCTGCAACTCTAGCACTCGTAGGATGTCAGTCGTGGGAGGTTCAGAAATTTTAGAGGAGGAGAATAAATATGGAAAGCCCTTTTACAAGAAAAATCTTATTGAAGTTAAGGGAGAAGCTCTAATGGGAGATCAAGAATTTGAATTTCATCTGATGTAATAGCTTTATGCAAAACAAATTAAAGAAATTGTAGACCTAGGTGTTGAAGTTTTATAGTTATAGGAGGTGGAAATATATTCAGAGGAATCTCTGGAGCAGCACAAGGGGTGGATAGAGTTACAGGTGACCATATGGGGATGCTTGCAACTGTAATAAATTCTTTGGCTTTACAAAACTCAATTGAAAAATTAGGTGTTCCTACAAGAGTACAAACTGCTATTGAAATGCTAAAAATAGCAGAACCTTTTATCAAAAGAAGAGCTCAAAGACATCTTGAAAAGGTAGAGTAGTTATATTTGAGCTGGAACAGGAAATCCATATTTTACAACAGATACAGCAGCAGCTTTAAGAGCAATAGAAATGGGAACAGATGTTGTTATAAAAGCTACAAAAAGTTGACGGTATCTATGATAAAAGACCCTGTAAAATTTGCAGATGCAAAAAATATGAAAAAGTTACATATAATGAAGTTTTAGCAAAAGATTTAAAAAGTAATGGATGCCACTGCTATTTCACTATGTAGAGAAAATAAATTACCTATAATTGTTTTCAATTCTTTAGTTGAAGGAAACTTGAAGAAAGTTATTATGGGAGAAAATATTGGAACTACTGTTGTAGCAGATTAAATTTTAATTAACTGAAGGAGGAATAATGAGTATAGCTAGTGACAAACTTGTAAAAAGAATGCGAAGAGAAATGTTAAAAACTATTGAATCAGTAAAAGAAAGATTTACATCTATAAGAGCAGGTAGAGCAAACGTTGCTATGTTAGATGGAGTAAAAAGTAGAAAAACTATGGAAGTGAAGTTCCTTTAAAATCAGGTAGTAGGGACAGTATCAGCTCCAGAAGCAAGACTTTTAGTTGTAGATCCTTGGGATAAAACTTTAATACCTAAAATTGAAAAATGACATTTGCTGCGAAATTTAGGAATGACTCCTAACAACGATGGTAGAGTAATAAGACTTGTTTTACCAGAACTTACAGCCGATAGAAGAAAAAGAATATGTTAAACTTGCTAAAAATGAAGCTGAAAATGGAAAAATTGCGTTAGAAATATCAGAAAAGACATCAACTAACCATTTAAAGAAATTAGAAAAAGATAAAGAAAAATCCTATTTCTGAAGATGAATTAAAAGAAAGAAGAAGCTAATCGTTCAAACTTTAACTGATAAATATATCAAAGAAATAGATGAATTACTTACTAAAAAGAAAAGATAACTACTGTTTAATTAAATAATAAATTTTTATTGACATCTCTGAGAAATCAGGGATGTTTTTATTGCTTTGAATCACTTGAAATGTATTGATTTATAATTTTATTTTCGTTTTTATTGAAAAACAAAAGTGTTTATATTTCTTAACAAAGGTATTATTTTATTGACAAAAAGTATATATAAAAAGTATACTTGAATTATAAGGAACTTTATTAATTTTTATCAAAAAGTTTTAAAAGGGGGAACTATGAAAATCAAATTTATTTTAGGTGCAATGTTGGTAGTGGGAGCAGTTTCTTACTCGGCAGAAGCAACGGATGCTGTAGCTCAAGAAGTAATAAAATGAAGTTAGAATATTGAGGCAGAGTATCAAGCTTTTAATGCAAAAGGAAGCTGAAAGAAAAGAAGAGTTTATTCAAGAAAAAGCAAATCTTGAAAAAGAAGTTAAAGAACTCAAAGAAAAACAACTAGGTAGAGAAGAACTTTGTGCAAAACTAAAAAGAAGATTCAAAAGATCAGATGGCACAGAGACGAATACAAAAACTATTAAAAAGATTCGATGAATACTACAACAAGCTGGAACAAAAATCGCAGACAAAGAACAACAAATCGTAGAATTAACAAAATTATGAAGTTTTAAATTAAATAGGGAGAAATAATGAGAAAGTTTCTCTAAAACTGTTCTATTTTTATTTGCATTATCATCAATAGCTTATGCAGAAGATGATGCAATGGCAATACTAACATAAAGAGAGCAGAAATTGAAAAAGCTGAAAAAGCAAAAGGCAAAACTAGCAAAAGAAGCAGAGAAAAAGCTAAAAAGAGGCTGAAGAACAAGCAAAACTAGCAGAAAAGAAGCGAAAAGAACAAGTTAACAATCAAGTGGTAGAAAATGTAGAAGTTTCAACAGAAGCGTGGTAGCAACAGAAAGGTCTAAACCTCAGGCTGAAAAAGAAGCAATGGAAATCTAGATGGGAATGGAGAAAGAATAAGAAAAGAAGATGCAGAAACTCTAAAGGTTCAACAAGAGCAAAAGAATTAGGAATATCTGCATCTGGAAGTATCTTCATTAGCAGAGGGAAGCAATGGTAAAGGCAAAGAAGAAGAAAGCTAAGCCAAAAACAGAAGCAGAAAAATTAGACAACAAGAAAAAGAAGCTCTAGAAAAATTAGATTTCTATGAAAGAGTAAGCGAAGTGTTGCAAGAGAAGAAGCAAGCAGCAGGATACTATGAAATTATGAATGATGAACAACCTCAAACCAGCTGAAACACTCAAGTACCAGTAGCAGAAGAAGCTGCTCCAGTAGTAGAACCTGTACAACAATAATAGGGGAATATAGATGAAAAACAAATTAATGTTAACAGCATTATAGGGACTACTTTTTAGTAGGTTCATTTTCTGTGCAGAAGAAAGTGACGATGAAGCAAAGAAAAGATTACTAAAAGAATGTGGAAAAAGTTCAAAAGAAAGAAGAAAACAGAAGCAGAAGAAGTAGCTAAAAGACAAGCTGAAGAAGGAACACAATCAGGTTCAAGATATAGCTAATCGTAGCTGCAGAAAATGGTGAAGTAGTAGAAGGTGTAGCTGTTGAAGGTGGAGAAGTGGCAGTAGCTCAAGAAGAAGTTACACCTGAAAAACAGCAAGAAAAGATATGACTGAATCAGAAAAATGGATTTAGAAGTACAAAGAATTAAGAAAAGAATGTTAGAACTAAATGACAAAGATAGAAAACCAAACAAAACAAATGAAATGCTTGATAACCTAGAAAGAAATGTTGAGAGCTAGAAAAAGAGTAAGTTATTAATTAAAAAGGAGAATGGGGACATATGAAAAATTAGCATTAATATTAGGGAGTTTTATCGTTAGTAGCATGTACAGATCAGAAGGCAGTAAACTACAATACAGCAAGATTAGATACATATGAAGCTATTTAGCAAATAATAAAGCAGTAAAACCTTCGAAAATCCAGATAAACTAGTAGAAGAAGGAAAAAGTTGAGTATGCTGAAGAATGCTATCATTAGAAAAGGAGGCTGACAAATGGAAAGAAAGAGCACAACAACACACACATTATTACTATTATTAGTATTTTCTCATGCAGCATTGGCAGTCCAAGCGTTAACTAACAACACAAATGCGTGAAAAATACAATAAGAATAAATGCATTAGAAATAAAAGAATTTAGATATAACTAATATAGAAGCACCAAAGAAATGACAATGAGTATTGGATGAAAGAGCACTAAAACTTTTGATTTTGATAAATCAGTAGTAAAACCTCAATATTTTGAAAAATGTTAAACAACTTAAAAGATTTCATAGAACAAAACAACTATGAATTAACACATGAAGGACATACAGACTCTGTAGAAGTAACCAATATAACATAGGACTTTTCAAGAAGAGCAGGTGAAGCTGTAAAGCTAAGTTAATAGAATTTGATTACCAGAAGATAGAATAGCTTTGGAATAGAAGCAAAGGGAGAAGAATATCCAGTGTGCAACTAATGAACATGCAGGAAGACTACAAAATAGAAGAGTTGAATTCAGATTAGTTCAAAGATAAGGAATTTTGGGTGTATATAGATTTCGCGGAGGAGAGATGGTAAAAATAATCTATACATGGTAGAAAAAGAATTTACGTTCAATTGCAAAGAGATACAAAGGTGTAAAATATTCACTTGGTCTTGCAATACTAATGATGGGATGTGCATTTTCACAGATGTTATGTCTACAGAAGAAATAGCAGCATCTAAAGAAAATTTAAGAAGTTTCAGTAGGAACTTTACAAAAGATAAAGATTGAAGCAGCAGAGAAAATCAAAAAGCAATAGATGGTTTTAAAATTAGAATGATCACTGATGGAACAAAGGAGATCAAGTGGTTAGAATCACCTGGGCTTCATGGCACTCAGGAGCTAACTATATGTACAATGATTGAGAGGTACATATAAAGGAAGAGGATAAAAGGGAAGAAAAATTACTAACTAGAAAGACAGATCCATTGGAAGATAAGGCTTCATCTGTAATGTCAACATCTTATGGAACAACAAGCTTTAGATTTAGTTTATGAACCACCAAAAGAAGTTAGCAAGGAAGTGCGCATAAGAAGTAAAGTAAACAGGTCCAACTTTGTACACCTGAACCATCAGGATCTTTACCACCTTTTACGCCTAAGATATGATAACACCGCCAGAAGAGACCAGTAGTGAATACATTTACCCTAATCAACCGGATCTCCCTTATTGTTTCGGTACCAGGAGCAACGTCAAATCACACCAAAGTAGTTCTTGTTGGAATACTACCGAAGTTAATAGTAACGAAGGAAATATTTTCAGAGACATCTGTAGAAAGTGGGAAGTTTTAAAATATACAAAATGAGTAAGTAGTTCAACTAGTCCTAGTAGTAACTGTTACTTCTAGAAATTTCATAAAGATTATCATAGTGGCAATGGATTGTTGCAGCTACCTCAACAGCTACTTATGATAAAACAGAAGGTAGGAGCACCATTAAATGGAACAGATATTTCGGAAAATCTACCATATGACTTTTATTACAAGCTCCTTATTCATATTTTGGTGAAAATTCAAAATTGCTATTTTAAACTAGATGATTGTGGAAATCATGAAGAACTGTTATAAAACTTAGAAACACAAGGAAGTCCAAATAAAACGTTTCAAGTTAAAAGATTCAGGAAAAATTGACGATTCTTGCTACAGATTTGAATATATGAACATCCAACAAGTTTGAATAATAGCACAAATGACAGTTATATCATGCTGAATAAAGGAATAGTAGAAATTGGTGGAAATGGAGCAAATATGTTCAAACAAACATAGTATGATCAGGGAAATAATGGAGTCAATGTTGTGAAAATAGAAAAAGATTATTAGTATGAACTATAATGAAAATGGAAACATCACGACTACTCAAAAATATTATTTTTATCATTCTGATTCTATAGCAACTGGAGCTCAGCATATATATGTAAATGCAACAGGTTACAGAAAATTAGTTCATATGGGAGAAAAGGGAGTTGTTCTTTATATACTTCATTTAATACGAAACAAGTAACTATTTAAGATGAGATGTTTCTTTTATAAATAATGGAACTGTAAATTTAGCTATGGAAAGGGAGTAGTACAGGTGTTGCAATAAATAAAGATACATATGGAAAAACTTACGAGCTCCATCAGGTTTTTATTTTAAATAATCCTATAAATATTTATGGAGATGATTCTGTGGGTCTTTATGTTTTGAATAGTGGAGATGGGTAAAAATGAGTAAAAATCAAAGCAAAATTTGTAATTAGTGATAAAAGTATAAAAGGTTTAACATCAAGTAACAGTTTAATAGAAAAAGATAATGTACAGCGTACTATAATAAAACTGGAGGAGATGAAGAGTTTAACAGAAAGGGAGCAGTAGGAATATAGTAGATAATCCTAGTGCTGAATAAAATATAATTACCACATTAGATATTGATATGCAAAAGGAGCGGTAGGATGATTTGTTAACAGTGGAAAAGCTACTATAACATCAGGAAATATAAAAATAAACGATTAGGAACAAGTAATGTTGGATTATATACTAAAGGTGGGAACATCGATTACACTGGAGATAATTACTATGGAGGTTCAGCTTTTAACATACAGTAGGTGGAGATGAAGCTGAAGTGGAAATATTGGATTATATGCAACAAATGGATAGATTTAAGAGAAAGCTAAAACATATAACAATAACGGAGCGTAAAGATGGAACAGGATATATACTGATAATTCAGATATCAATGTAACTCAAGCAGTAGACATGAAATTTGAAAGTAGGAACTACTGGACAAAAATGTTGGAATATATTCAAAGGACCTGGAGGTGGAGCAGTGGGAAAAACTGTAACTATTTCAGGAGACGGTTCTAAAATAAATGTAGATGGAGGGACACAAACAAAGGAACTGCTTTATTTAGTGGAGATGGAGAAAAATGAGTTGCTGATAGTACAGCTCAGATGTAGGACTTAAAATAAACAAATAGTAACAAAAGAGCTGCAGCTATTGCTGAGTGTGGAACAAATTCAAATGTAGGTACAAATTTGCAACATAGATTATTCTGGAGAAGGATATGCTATATATACAGCAAATAATGGGAAAATAGATGTCAGTGTTCTAAAATATCTTTTAGAGAAATGCAACAGGATTTGAAGAGATATTGCAGTAGCAAAGTCAATAACTCTTACTGGAGCAACTATAACTGCTTATTCTAATAATGTAACAATAATGAACTTGAGAAATGTACCAGCTTTTAAATCTAACCACGTTAGCACTGATTTAAGCACTTTATACTGGAGGAGTTACCCATAATAGTGCAGGAACAGATCAGTAACTGGTGAAGTATACTAACAAGTATAAAACAGCAGCAGTAGATGGATTAAGTGCATATAATATTAATACTGATTTGGATAAGAGTATAGCAACAGATGATGCGATGCTTCAACAAACGACTATCGTGATCACTAGAAGAATGGCATGTTCAAAAGAGGTATAATTAATTTAAAACCTGGAAAGAATGTAAAAAGCAGTTTAAGTACAGCAGATCGGAAACAAAATAGGGATGCATCAGTTGTAGGACTATCAATGAACTCTATGGTTGTGCAATCCTACAATGCAGAAAGCTGGAATAAACTTAGAAGCAAATACAACTATAACAGCTGACAGAACAACTGCTGAAATGGAGCGAGTAGAGTCTATATATAAATTATGGAAAAGTTAATACAGATGTTTCTTCAACTATAAATGTTGAAAAGAAAACCTCGAAATTCTGCTAATGATTCAGCAGTGGGGATTTATTCAGTAAATGGCTCTGAAGATACGAAAGTGCTGGAAAAGGTAAATGTTGATTAAACTCTATAGGTATTTTAGGGAGTAGCATATAGAGACCTGATTCAGCAACAAAATAATCCAATAGTAAATGAATTTGGAACAGCCGCAGTAGATCAGGACAAACTAATATTTTAAATAAAGGTGAAGTTACTTTAGATGGAGACTAATGCAACTGTATTTATGTAAAAATAATAACTCTACTGCAACAAGAGCAACAGCTGTGGAACAAATGATACAACTGGAGTTATAACATTATCTGCTGATTCTTAACAGAATGTCTGGAGATAAAAGCAACTGGAAAATAGGAACTATAAATATCAATGGACAAAAATCTGTAGGAATGTTTGCAAAAATTCTTCCTGACTTTAAAAATAGTGGAACTATAAAACTTAGTGAGATGGACTTTCTGAAAATGAACCTAATATTGGTATGTATACACATGTTTGGTATTACTAAAATAACAAACGATAAAGATACTATAATAGATTGAAAATAATACTTATGGTATTTATGGTAAAAGATTATTCAACTTCAAATGGAGATAAAAGTTGGAGATAGTTCCAGTAGGTAGTTTATTCTGTGAACATCATCCAACAGTTTAGCAACTTAAACAGTATACTTGCAAGAGCAGGTACAAAATAGTAGAAATAACAATCAGTAGAGTATTTACAACTAGAACAAAACCAACAATAACTGGTGATGCAGATATGCAGGTGGTGAACAGTTCTTACGGTTATATTTGATAAAAGGAACTGAACAAAATTACGCTACAAACGTAGCAAGTGAGGTTACTCTTGGAGATGATGTCAGTATGTATATATTCATCAGACATGACAGGAAATATAATCAAATAATGCAGTTAACTGCAACAGAAGTAAAAACTATGGAATAATGCTGCACTGTAACTAATCTCCTAGCTAATATGAATTTTGGTACAGGGGCAGGAAATGTTGGAATGGATAGTATAGGTGGAGTATCATGGTGACAAATGGTTCAACTCATAAGTCCAACAATAACAGTAAGTGGAAGTGACACTGAAAATAAATTATATGGAATAGGTATGACAGGTTATGTAAATGATGCTGGTAACATTAGTAAGTACAGGAAACATTGTAAACTATGGTACTATAAAAGTTAGAAAAGACAATGGAATAGGTGCATGTTTGCTACAGTGTCCAGGTTCAACTGCAACAAACAGAGGAACTAATGAATTAAGTGGTAAAAAGACAACAGGAATGTACCTAGATAATAATGCTATTGGATATACTACGGAACAATAACAACTGCCTAATCAACAAAATGATGGAATAGTAGGTGTGGTTGCATCTATGAGTGCAATAATCAAAACTATGGAACAATAAACATAGATGGTACAAATTTAACAGGTGTAGTTTATCAAACAAAGAACTAAAGAAAATAACTATGATGATCAAATTTCTGGAGGAGACTGAGTTCTAATGGTCCAATAGATGTGAGAAACATGATCTGCAACAGGAAAACAGTTGCAGGAATAAACATAGTTGCTCAGGAGATGGAACAGCTACTATTTATAGAGATGGTGCAGAGAGTGTACACCTATAGCTGTTGATACAGTTACTGCAACACCTAAACCTATAAGTGTAAATGTGGGAACAACATCATTAGACTAGTGCCTACAGATTTAGCAACACCTTCTTTGTCAGCTTCACCCATAGGGAATGCATGTAGATACTCAGGTAAACTATACTAACCCTATCCAAGGATTAAATTTATTATGCGGAGTATGAGATTTAATATTTGGTACAGAAAGCGTGAAGTATACAAATGAAAAGATATAGAAGTAGGGCAAAATATATTAAAACCATATATTGATGTAATTACTTCATTAAGTGGTGAAAGTTCATAGAAATCTCATTTACATGGTAGCTTAACTTGATAACAGCTTAGCAAATACTGATGACACATTGTGGCTTTATACTTATCTCAAAAATACATATACAGCTTTATGCTAAGATAAAAATACAGAAACTTTCTGATGGTTTTAGAAATCAAAAGATATGGGGTTGAAAGTGATTAGGAACTAGAGAAAAGCTTTATTTGATAAATTGTCTAGAATCGGAAAAGGGAGAAGCTGCCTATTTGCTCAAAGCAGTAGATGAAATGAGGACATCAATATTCTAATGTTCAACAAAGAATACAAGCAACAGGAAATATTCTTGATAGAACTTGATACGTTAGCAAAGGAAGTTGGTCTAATCCATCAAAAAGATTCAAAATAAACATAAAACATTTGGAGCTGAGGAGATACAATACAGATGCAGCTGGATGATGACTACGAAATATGCGTTTATGGAGTACTTATGTTCATGAAGATGAAAGTGTAAGACTTGGAGAATCGGTGGTTTGGTATGCTGGAGTAGTAGAAAATAAATTGAAATTTAAAGATTTGGGAAATTCAGTAAAGAAGATCAATTTGCAAGGAAAAGTTGGAATTTTTAAATCAGTTCCATTTGAGTTACAATAATAGCTTGAATTGGACAATATCTGGGATATCTTTGTGTGGATACAACAAGACGAATAGAAGATTCACTTTAGTGTAGACTGACATATTTGAGCAAAATCGAATATTGCACATGGTCAGGGTTAAAAGATGCAAATAAATAAATTCTCAGATTAAAGTGAAGGATTCTGATTTGTTCCACATGCATGGACTTAACTCTAGAATATGGAAAGTTCAGTAAAAATAAGAGAAAAATCAGGGAAATGAGACTTGAAGTAAAAGGAAATGATTACTTCTCAATAGGAGACCAGAAGTAGGAGCAGACTTAGCTTATAAATATTCATTTAGAACAATAACTTAAAAGTATCAGTTAGAGTAGCTATGAAAATGAAGCTAGGAAAAGTGGCAAATGCTATAATGAAAAGCAAGAGTTGCTTATACAAGCAGCTGAGTTGGTATGACTTAAGAGAAAAAGAAGATAGAGAGAAATGTAAAAACAGACCTTAATATCGGATGATAACCAAAGTAGGGAGTAATAGCTAATGTAGGTTAGCACTAAAGATGAAAATGTAGGTGGAGTAGGACTTAGGGTAATATTCTCAATAAAAACCTATAGAGCTTGAAAGAGGAGACGGGACTCAGTCCCTCTTATTATGAAAAATATTTACTGAAGATCAATATAGATAAAACAGCATAGAAAAGGCAGTTTAAATAAAGCGTGTCTCATTCTAGTATTAAAAACAAAATCATGTTTTCTGATTTTTGATGTAATGTGACAAATATATAAAAATGGGAGAATAAAATGTAGAAAAGTAGTAACAACCTACTTGGACTTTCGCTTTTGGAGTAACAGAGCAGAAAGCTCAGCATCAACAGAGGCAGAAACTATAAACATTAGACTAGAGATGCAGTAACGGGTTCAGCTGAAATTTATGAATATCAACCAACAGACGCATTGGCAGTTGATGTGAAATCAGTGAGAACTGGAATATTAGGAAAACAGTTGATTACTCAGATGAAAAAGGAGGTTCTACAGAAGCAGTAAAGATGCTACAGACTGTAGATTGAGATGAAAAGCTAATTGGTGACCATTACGATCTGAGCCAAGTGTTGAGTTAGGCAGATTTGCAGCTCAAGATGGTATACCCTGAGTAACTCCTACAGGAACTCAACTTATATAACAGAAGCTGGATCAAATATATTTGAGTATGTTTTGACGATCCTTATCAAGGAGAAGTTTATGTAAAGATTTACTAAAGATAAAGTAGCAGCTAAAACAGGTGACATATTCTAATGCTCAAGTGACTATTCAGATGGAGTATGGTCATTCGTTCTAAAGAAAGCATGAAGCTCAGGAAATTCAAATTGCTGCAAGAGAAGGATATTCAGATGGGGACAAAATTTCAAAAGCTCAATTAACTAAAACATACTCAACAAAAACTAGATGTTTGTTTGTGTCCTGATTGGGTCTGAACAAGATGGTTTAATAAGCTGTAAACAGAGAGAGTTGGAATCAAAATCAGTTATAGTTGGTTCCAGTGGTTGGATGACAGGTTGTAAAAACTGTTGTCCACGTCTATGCATGCAATAGAAGCATGTATTCTTTGCTGCCAATGCTATTGCAGAATGACTACTTATGAGTAGAAATTCTGCATGCAAGAACTATCATCAAAAGATACTATGATGAACTAAACTTCTCATGCTTTAAGTTATGATGCTGCATATATTTTCAGCTACCAATAGAAAATAGCAGAACTTCTGGGCCAAAGAAGCAATGTCGCTAAAGCAATAAAAGTAGAAATTTATTGGAATCACAGGACATTTGGCTTTGATGAAAAGAATAACCCTGTTAATTAGTAGCATATATATACCAAATGGAGTTGCTACCATTTGATTACTGTAGTGTCATTAAATTAAATATTTAGCATTAAAGAGATACAGCTCAATTTCCTGCTTTGTTAATGGATTAAATAGAAAGACTTTGTAATTAGTGGAAAGTGTTTTCTCTTCAATGAATAATAGAATGGGAGGATAAAATGGGTTTTCGCTCAGATAATTAATGGTTTCAGTTGGAGATATCTATGCCTAGTATCCTTAGGATGTGGCATCATGGTATACGGTATAGCTGGCCACCGTAAATTTGCACATGGAGATATAATAATGAAGTAGGTGCATATGTTTCGGTATTCTCAGTACCAACATTGTCATCCATGGGTTTACGAGTATGGGTTCGAGTTGTGGCAGCTAATAATTATTTGTTGCAATAGTTGGTTTGTCTAACAGAGAGAATAGCATATAGAACCACTGAGAAATTCACCAAAATTTCAAAGCAATTACAGCTATAAGGAGTTAGTTTGTGATGTGATTCGTGAAAGTATGTTACACAAATACTAGATCTTTTCCTAAAATTTTATTCAAAATTCCAATAAAATTAGGAGAAGTAGTATACAAAGTGGTTTTGGAGCAGTTGTAACTATAGTTGTAACGAGTAATATTATCAATAGCTGCGTGTTATGAAGAAAACTATGTGAAGGCTATGATAGCAACAAGTCAAGATGTATGCAAACTTCGCTGTAGTAGGAATAAATGTGGATTGAGCATTTACACACATTTGCAATAGGAAAGTGGACTTGCAGCAGTTGCAGCAGTTCCTATATAGTTTCGAAAACTTATCCACCAAATTCAGCCTTTGATGGGATCTATAGCTGGGATAAAGGCTTTCGTTCTGTTTTGACAGTTTTACGGAGAATAGGAATATTGCGGGTGCTGTAATAGGAGGGATTCATATTAGGAATTGTTGAAGAAGTTTAACAAGAGCATATCTATCATCACAACTCTTTGAGATGCTTTTGTGACATCAGCCAATTATAGTTTTATTATTTAAACCTACTGGAATACTTGGATGTAAAGGAGAAGAGAAGTATAATGGATAAAAATAATAGAGTAAAGTTATATAGCTACTTATGCAATTTTATTAGTTCTATATTTTATTCTTTTCTCTTTAATAAATTCAGGATTCATAAGTAGATATCAAAATTGGAATTATAATATTAATTTTAATAAATGTAATTTTAGCAGCTGAGCTTAGACCATAACAGTTGGTTGTTTTGGGACAAATACCTTTAGGACATGCAGAGATTTATGTCAATAGTGCATACACAGCAGCACTTTTAGCTAAGTCAGGTTTTTCTTTCAGGTTATCCAGGTATATGTGTAGCTCTGATAGTTGGAGGGAATAGCTAGCGGTATCATTGGTTTATCGTGGTATACCAGCTCTAAGACTTACGAGAGACTATCTTGCAATCTTAACTCTGCCTGCTGGAGAAATTACAAGAGTTTTAATAGAATGTAAATGTTACAGTGGGCTCAAGGTTTAACAGGAATTCCTGAGGTTAATAACTTCACACTATATACTTTATAACTATATTTTCAGTTATGTTGTGTGTTCTATTATGACAAGTAGACATGAGTAGAGCGGGTTCTTGCTATTCATTGAAGATGAGGATAATAACGAAGTGGAGCATCAGGAATAAATACGACATATTACCAAAACTTTTGCCTTTGTTTTATCAGCGTATTTACGGGTACCTATGGCAGGTGGAATCTGCACGCACATAACCCAGGAATTTTAGTGCAAAAACAATTTGACTATAACTATTCAGATAAATATACTTGTGGTATGGTTGTACTTGGAGAGATGATAGAGGAGTTTCACCAGGTTCAATATTATCAGCTTCATGGTTCTGCTATTTTGCCTGAAGGTAGTATTAGCTTTACGCTTTGGAATATAGAGATGATAGTTTATCCATTGATATTAATAATAATGATGTTAGCGCTGGGCCTGAAGGTTTACTGGAGTAGAAAAGATTCTAGGTGGTAAAAGTAATTTCTTATTTTACTAATAGTCCAAAAGAGTGTGAAGAAGATGGAAATATACCTCTTTTAGTTGCAAAGATATTTTCAATTAGTTTTAGACATTGAAGGCAGTGAGATCAAATTTAATTTAGAAATAAAATCTGGAGATTAATGGGTTTAGCTAGAGAGATTTTCAATGGAGCAGGAAAAACAACGGTATTTAAAATGCATCTTAACGTCTGTCACGCTAGTTCTGGAGATCTGCTGCAGATGGTGAGAGTGTTATTAGAAACATCAACTTCGGCTCTTGTAGGTTTGGCTCCGTGCTTTCCAAAATATCCAGACGGCTCAAATATCTCTATGAGTATTAGACAATACGTTGCTGCTATAATTTCCGTGTAAAGAATATGGAATTTTCACGAGCATGTTTCGTTGCAAGTTTTGGAAAGAAGAAAAGTTAGCTAAAGAGCAATGGAGCTTTTAAAAATATTTGACCTAGATAGTATGCAAATATGCGTGCAGGTAATAATTTACTTATATGGGGACCGAAGAAAATTAGAAGTGCCAGAGCCATGGCAACAAGACCTAAATTCTTCTTTTAAGTGAACCAACGGCAGCAGGGATGAATCCAAAAGAAACAGAAGATCAATGAAATACTCTAAAATTAATTCGGCGATAAGTTTTGGAATAGCAGTTTTATTAATTGAACATGATATGACTAGTATTGGGTATCTATGAAAGATTGAGTTGTATTAAATTATGGACAAATATTAGCAGAGTGCTGGGGATCCACAAGGTTATTAATAATCAAAAGTTGTAGAGAGCATATTTAGGTGAGGAGAAGATGAATAATGTGCAATGTTAGAAATAAAGGCACTCTGGGTTTTCTGTGATCATATACAAGCTCCATAAAGAATTTCCATTTAGAAAGTCGTGGAAGAGGAGAAGTTGTATCTATTATAGGGCTATTTTGCTACCCAAGGAAAGCAAAACATACGGCATTACAGACTATATCTGGACTTATAACTCCCAAAAAGTGGTTCTATATAATATTTGAAGGAAAAGAGTTTATTAAAGAAAAAGCTCATAATATTTGTAAATTAGGGTATCACTCCAGGTTCCAGAAAGGAAGAAGAATCTTTTCACAACTTGCAGTTAAAGATAATTTAAAATTAGGACAGTTCACAATAAAAGATGGTGCTAGAAAAAGAGAGAAAGAAGACGCTGAGGCAAACTTCTATAAAGTTTTCCCTAGAATGTCTGAAAGATCAGTTACTATGCGCTGGAACTTTATCGAATTGGAGAACAACAGATGCTTGCTATGGGAAGAGCTCTGATGAGCAGACCTAGACTTTTAATTTTAGATGAACCATCAATGGGACTTTCACGCACTATTTGTTAAAGGAAATTTTTGAAGTTTATAAAACAACAATTAAAAGGACTTGGGCAACTACTATCACCTATGGTGATAGACAAAAATGCTAAAATGGCTCTTTACCTCAGATAGAGCTTACGTTATAAAGGCAGGAGAAATAAGTTTGCTTGAAGGAAAGTGCACAAAGATTTACTACATAATGATAGAGTAAAAGCATATCTTCTAGGAGGATAAAATAAGGAAATTACGAGGAGTTAGCACTGTAAATTTGCAAAGGACTCTCTCTCTCTGTATAATATATAGCGTAATACCGTAAAGTTTTGAGGAGGGTGTTATGAAAAGGGATTTAGCAATGAGGGTAGTGACTTTACATAATAGAAGAATATTATTTGAGTAAAACAAAAATTTATAGAAGAAATAATAAAGATGGCTCAGAAGTAAGGTATTTGCAAGACCTAGAAGATTTGGGAGAAAAACATTAAATATGTCTATGTCAAAGTGCTTTTGATATAGAAATAGAAGAAAATATATATTATAAAAGATTTATATATCGAGCAGGAAGCCTTTAAAAGAACAAGGGACAATGCCGGTTATATTTTATCATTAAAAGGGTTAAAGAAGCTTCCAACTTGGGAGAAATGGGAGAAAAATAACCTGATTATGCTTTCTGAGACTGTTTTCTGGATGTAACTGCTTAATAGAGTGGATTGAGGCGGTAGGAGAGGCAGGTTCTGATGAGTTGGAGATAATTGATGAGAGGCTGGTTCTTGGGTCTATGGTGTGTGTGTGTGCCTCTCTCTATGCCC
>BNJU01002769.1_pt1 | contig 23163 bp, 24 predicted proteins | sample 8539281 | NCBI WGS metagenome assembly BNJU01 (sample SAMD00202456, study PRJDB9452) | human saliva metagenome | isolation source: human saliva | place: Japan
GCCCCGGCCTGAAACGGATCCACCGGCGCCCGCAGCGCTGAGACCGCGGTTAGCCGCCAGCACCTGCGGCCCCTCACGCACTGCCGTCAGGCCCGGCCGTACTCATGCGCTGATCGGTGTGCCCCGACCTCGGGGTCGGTTACGCGGACCGCGCGGAAAGGTGACGTCCTAGAGGCGAGTTCTCCGGCTTGCCCTGCTCAGCGGTGGCAAACAGCGTCCACCCACTGGTCTCAGTGTCCCCGAGCCAGAGCCCCAGAGCACTCAGCGGCAGATCCGATCCGTCCGAAGCTGGGACAGAGGTATCCCAGGTGATGACGTAGGCCTCCTTCATGTGAGGCCATGTCTCCTTCGTTCGGAGCACATTGGTCCGACGCTCAGAGACCAGGAGCACCTCCTGCGCATGGGTCTCATCGACGATGGAACGCCCGAAGGACTCCACACGCCGGACTCTGACGCGCGGGATGCCGTCGTGCGCTCCAGGCGCATGAGATCTCCGTGGCCGGATTGCCCTCGAGGTTGCTCACCTCGCTGACGGTGGCGTCAGCAGGGGCCGTGAGCGTCAGACCGTGAACCTCAACCGGGTCACCCGACGGAGACGTCGGCTGCACGTTGCGCGGCTGCGTATCGGGCACGACCGGGATATCTGACACCGGCCGCCACGTGGATGTTTCACCAGGGCTGGGAGAAGGCCTTACTGACGACGCCGCCCCAGCGGCTTGACCGCCGCGCCCCGAGCAGCCTGCGAGGCATGAAACCAAGCCAGCAGCACCCAACGGGATCAGAACCGCCCTACGAGGCAGTATTAACGACATCAGCAGCCCTCCCAGCGATTCCACTTTCCGCCAGAGTAGTACTGCCCATTGGAGAACTCAACATTCTCATCAGAGTACCCAACGCCCGCACTCAGTTCCAATTCTAGCTTCACACCCAATTTTGCCTCATAATTCGAGGACGTCGTTGAAATATCCTGGCGCGTCAAAACACCCCTATCTGCCGCAGCGTTAATGAATGTCGACGTCGCATCACCAGGTTCTCAAAGCACCCGTACCATTTTTCATACCCGGGAACTTTAGCGGCGGCCAAGAAATTACGGGCCATTCGGTCTGCTTCTACAGAATTCAGATCCACCGATGCAGTCCATACCTGACCAGACTCAAGCGACGGAGGATTGCCCACACCCAACGGGGTTGTCGCCCCGATTTGAGCATCGTACGTGCCGGTAGCAGACACATTCAGAACCTTGTTCGGGTCGTTGCTATTAACCGTGACTGCAATGATAGCCTCACCCGACGCACTCCCTTCCACTCCGAAACCTGACTTACTGGCATTTCCCGGAGACGCCAGCATTGCTGTAATACATCGTAGTTGTCCCCGCCTCGCGATCAACCTTAACCCCCAGAGCGCGAGCGTAACTACCCTCGGCCTGCACTCCTCCAACCCCTTGCGTAGATTCAGCACTCACTGAGCCTTCCTCGCCAACCTGAAGATATGCCGCGGTTGGCTTCGGAGGCTGATATCCAAATACGTGAGTGGCTTATCGCTTCGTTGATCGAAGCAGCAAGACTCAAAAGACCCGACACTGCTCACCCCTTCCACTGCGGCCTTCCTATATAAATGGTCTACTAGATCATTCTTGGCCTTCTCGGAATCAACCTCATAGATGAAACCCGCCTCAACAGCCCCCACTTACAGTGCCATCCGCATTCAAGTGACCAAATTTTCTTTGATTGTTGGCGATCACCTCAAATCCCCCACCACCCCTAAAGACTCCCCCAACCTTTGTGGCACGCGCATCGGTAACCCTGTAGCGACCGTCAGACAACTTTTCGACGACAATATCGCCTTTGACTTCAGCACTGACAACCGCCACACCAGCAGACCCTTTGACACTCTGCGTCTGCCGGCTATTCGTACACGCCTCAGTCGGCTTGTGCTCATCCTCTTCAGCCTTATTTTCACCCCCTCCGCACTGCATTTCTCCAGCCCCAATAGCCTCACTGATCTTGGAGAGAATGCTGCATGAGATATTGCGCCCATGACTTGGAGCAGCAGCAATCACCCCACCAATGATGACCGCCACGACGATAGCCATTCCTGCAAACTCAACGAGTGCTGCACCGCGTTCACGGCCTCCGGGATCCACAACTACGAACATCCGAATTCAACCACAAGGAAAACACACCGTTAGCCCACCTTCACCACTCACTCCAGAACATCAGGCTTCAACAAGTTTAAACAACAGCCAGAGGATCGAACTCTTCGTCACACACACCACTCCTGCAATCGAAATAGTCATCCCGACGCAGCGAGGAGCGCATATACCAGGATGCAACAATCGATGCGATGATCGCAAAACTGATAACCACAAGAACCGACAACCAGCCCCGCGTCGGCTATGTGGGAACAATGCTGACGGCACTGACTACGGCCGCCGGAACCACAGAATGCACGACAAGCATGGCTACCGACCGAAGGCGCCGCCTCACGATAAACATCGCCAGAAGACTGGCAACAAAAGGAGAGAGTCCCATTGATCCAGGGCAACAGTTCCAACGACGGACTGCGGACTCAAGAGCGCCCAAGCGTCAACTCAGGAATGGACAGCATCACCAAGAATGCCACGATCAGCAACACCACTTGAAGCGCGGTTCCAACGACGCAGCAATAGCGGCGACCACGCCATCTTGTCGCGGTATGGCACATCGACCCAAACCAGCCATCGTTCTCGACCTTCTCGCTGCGCACCCATGCACGCACACAACAACCAACGCCCAACCTCAGGACGGTCCGGGACATAGCCGCGCTTCATGCTCGATAAGCCACGGTAGTTCCACGGCGTTTTTGCAGCAACAGGGCCGTCGCCCCTCATTCCGCCCCTACTAACAGGGGCCGAAACTTCACGGCAACGTCCGTGGTAATGCGTAAAAGCACATCTCCACTTCGATTCACCGCCGAGTCCGCTGGTTCCTCCCGGTTCGGACTCCACCCACATCAACTAGCAGCAACAACACCGTCCACCGGGGCACCCCAGTCCGCTCCCACTACCCCCGCCGGCCACTCCAGCCTTTGAAGTGTCAATCGCAGCGTTCTCACACGTTGCCTTGAGATGCTGTCCCCGCCGCCGGCCAGCACTCCCAGCCTGCGAGCGCCCGCGACTTCCTGACCCTGTTTCCTGCGCACCACAGGAGGCTCAACCCCTATGAGCAGCCAGCAGACTCGCACCCCGTCGGACCGAGTCTCCGGCGGGGGCGGAGCCAGAGACCCACTGGTCTGAGGACACAGACTTCCAGTGGCGCGCCGCAACCGAGCCCTGCTCATCGCCATGCGGGGGTCCCGCGCTCCACCGCCCGCCTCACCAGCGACCTGCGCACCTCCATCGCGCACCTGGAGGAGGTCGACGCACCTGCCCCGCGACGGCAAGCCCCTGCCCGGAAGCCGACCGCCTCACCCGCAACAACGCCGTCGACGCCGTCGCCCGCGCCATCCTGCCGCTGGCGCACGCCACTCCTAGAGCGGATCCGGGCCGAGGAGCTGCGCACCGAGGTCGTCGGCGTCGACCACGACGCCCTGTGCGACGCCGTCGAGCAGCTCAGAGCCACCTACCGCGCCGGCTGGTGGCGCGCGGCGAGAGAGGGCGCCGACTTCTTCCTGCGCGAAGTCGAGGCCCTCAACCGTCTCAACGTTCCGGCGGTGCGTGCCAACTGGCGTGACGCCGGCAAGATCGCGGGCATCCTGCGCAGATGCCAGTCTCGACGCTGCGGCGCGTGGCTCGCACTGAGCAACCCCATGGCGCTGCGGCTCGTGGTGCTGTTCAACCTCCAGGCCGGCTACCGCGACGGCAGCTTCAGACAAGACCATCTCGATCCCCGCCTCATCCACACCCGCACCAGCGAGTACCGCGCCGAGTACCGGGCCGGCTCAGCTGCCTAGCGCGAGCCGCGCAGCTCCCCTGCCAGCCGCCTCACCAATCAAAAAGACTTCCGTGAATCGACTCGGAGCCGGGTCGATTCTGGACAGATCTGAGCAGTAGTGTGGAGGCCGAGGCCTGCTGCCGCCCCGGGTCTCGTCGGTCCCTCGCTCCCCCGGCCCGGCCAGGCTCGAGCCTGCGGTAGCGGCTGACGGCCGCGGCGACGTCGACCATGCGCGCGCGCACGAGGAAGGCGGGCCGCTCGCGCTCGTCGGTCAGGCGTCCCAGGCCCTCCCTCATCGAGCAGGGCCTCGAGGTCGTCCAGGCACTCGCGCAGCGGAGACCCCGTCGAGCGCTGCTCCAGCAGAGCGCGCAGGGCGTGGCGATGGCCTCCGGCCTGCCCCGGATCGGTGACGCCGCCGACGTCGGAGATGTCGATGTCCTCCGGTCCAGGATGAGGGTGGAGGTGCCGTGGGCGCGGTGCGGCACCGGACTGCGGTGCGCGGCGGGCGGGCTCAGGGACGCGCTGCCGGGGCTCGGCGAAGTCCTCCAGGCCGGTCAGGGGCCGGGGCTGGTCGGCCACGACGCGGTGGGCCTGCTCGGTGACGTCACGCGGTGGTAGGCGTCCATGAGCAGAACCCGGTCGGCCACGTCCAGGTAGTGACTCGGAGCGCGCCATGACCATGACCGTGGAGACGCCCCCTGCGGAACAGCGCGGTGATGCGGTCCACCAGGGGCGGATGGGCTCAGCTGCTCGGCGTACGAGCTCGCGCATACGCGAGTCGCGGATGAGCAGGTTCGTGGCGGAGTGTCCTCGTCCAGCAGCAGCGTCGTGGCGCCGGCCTCGACGGCCTCGATGATGGAGGCGGCCTGGGAGGTGGATCCCGAGGCCGTTGGTGGTGAAGGAGCGCGTACGCGCCCGGCCGGCAGGTGGGGAGATGAAGGGGTCAGGTCGACGCCGGTCACGGCGCGCCCGTCGGCGGCCCGCACCTTGACGGCGTCGGGGACCGTGGCGACGAGCTCGCGCCCGTCCCCGGGCACGTGCGGGTGAGACGCCTGCGCTCGATGGCGCTCAGCAGCGTGGACTTGCCGTGGTAGCCGCCTCCCGACGATGACGTTGACGCCCGCCTCGACGACGGTGCCGCGCACCGTCCGGCGTGCGGAGCTCCACCGTGGCGGCCATGGAGCTCGGGGGCCTGAGGAACACCGTCCGTCCAGGGATCGTCGCTCACCCCGGAGCGGCGCGGCAGGGACGGAGCCGTCGGCGAGGAAGGCCACCCAGCGTTGCGGGCTGCATCGCGGTCAGGGCCCGGTGGTCCTCAAGAGTGGCGACGTGGCGCACGAGCCGGTCGCCCCTGCTCGCCGGTAGGTCCATGGCCTCCTCAGCTCGCGCACGGTCGCGCCCCACGATCCGGGAGGCCTCGTGGCCTGGATGGAGCGACCCTGCGGCGGGCAGGGCCAGCGCGGGACCCTCCAGCACCCAGCCGGTCCCCTCCTCTTCTCGTCGGGGCGCAGGATGATGCTGGAGCGCTGCAGGATCTCCCCGCCCGGGGAGGCGATGGACAGCGCCCAGATGGAAGCCCGCGTCCAGGCTCGCGGGTGAGGAAGTCGCCCACGGCCAGGCGGCGGTCTGCGTCGGCCAGCAGGTCGGCCTCGTCGAGCAGCCCAGGCCGTGCAGATCGGTGGGCACGTCCACGTGATGCGCTGGGCGGGCGTAGGGTCGGACTGGACGCGGTCGATGTGCAGGAACCAGCCGGCGGGCGCCCGGTAGCGTCCGACGATCGCCTTGTAGGCGGCGTAGGAGCGTCCGTCGAGGGCGTGGAGGTGGCTGACGAGGTCCGCCAGGAGGCCATCGCAGGGGCTCGTCGTCGCAGACGCGGCGCGAGCGGCCGCGCTCGCCATCCCGGTAGCCGCGGTCACCGCCGAGCCTCGGAGCCGCGGTCACCGCCGCGGCCGCCTCCCCGAAGCCACCCCGGTAGCTGCGAGTCGCCATCGCGGTACTGCGGCCTCGCCCGCCGGAGCTCTCCCCGGTAGCCGCGTGCTCGCCGCATCCGCCCCTGTCGTCCCGGCGGAACTGCCCGCCTCGCTGCGCTCGAAACCAGTCGGGGAAACCCCTACCCACCCGCCATACCGCTCCACCAGCCCCGGCAGATGAGCGTCGCCGCCGAGCACTCCGCAGGTGCCGCCGACGGCGACGTATGCGACTGGCGTCCTCCGGCTCAGCCGAACGACCGAGCTCGACGTCCTCAGCGCAGGAGGCCAGGGCGTCGGAGTGGGCGACGACGTCGCGCACCGTGCGGGACCTCGGCGTCGTGGAAAGCGGCCGGCGAGGTAGAGTGCCGTCGGCGAAGTCGGTGTTGAGCGCAGGAACACGTTGGAGGCCACGACGGTGGCGCCATGCCCTGGAGGATCTGCTGGAGGTGGCTGACGGCGCGGATGCCGACGCTGTAGGAGTAGCCGACCACGCCCACGCCCTTGTTGGCCACGGCGCCGGGCTGGAGGAATCGATGGCGTTCTTCAGGGCGCCGGGGATGGAGAAGTTGTACCGGGGGTGACGAAGATCAGCGCGTCGAAGCGACTTGAGGGCCTCATCGAAGGCGGCGCCGGCCGGGTCGCTGGGGACGGCCATGCGCGGGGATCTCCTCGGCGAACAGGGGCAGGTTGAAGGAGGCGATGTCGACGATCTCGGCCTCAACGCCCTCGATCTCGTTGGCCCTGGTCGACCACCCACTGGGCGATGGTGCCACCCACGCGGTTGGGGCGGACGGAACCGACGACGACGGCAAGACGGGTCGTGTTTTTCTCCTGGTCGAGATGAGCCGGGCGGGGTCAGCGTCAGGCGAAGACCTGATGGCGCACCCGGCCGCGACAATTGATTTACTCAACAACCTTATGGGAGTTTCGACAGAACGAACGCCCCATATTGCATGATAGCCGGCCAATGCCTCCGTGCCCGCCCTTCCGGTAAGGGCAGGATGGAGCCGCGAACTCGTCACGGACTATCGGGCCAGGAAGAAGCGGAAGGCGGGTCGGTGGTCTCTCGTTGTAGGAGTAGCCGAGGCGGTCCATGTGCTCGGTCGAGCTCGACGTCGTCGGCCCGGCCGCGAAGGCGCACAGGATGCGGCCGTAGTCGGCACCATCGGTGCGGTAGTGGAACAGGTGATGTCTCCAGCGGGTCCCCAGCACCTGAAGGAAGTGGGCCAGAGCCCCCGGGGACCTCGGGGAAGAGGAAGGAGAAGAGGCGCTCGGCACGCCCGGGTGGCGCGCCCGCCGATCATGGAGCGCACGTGACCTGGCGAGCTCGTCGTCGGTGAGGTCGATGACGTCATAGCCGGCCTCCTCCAGGTCCGCCACGATCTCGGCGCGCTCCTGGCGCCGGGCGATACGCACGCCACGAAGATGCGGGCGGGGTCGGTCTCGGTGCGGGCCGCGGAGAGGCGGTGGTTGAACTCGGTGACCGATCGGGCCCCAGGACCGAGGGCGAAGCGCAGGAAGGAGCCCTGCTCCTCGGGGATGGTGACCCCGAGGATGGCCTCGCGTTGCTCACTGATCTCGCTGCGCTCGGAGATGTAGCGCAGCTGGTGGAAGTTGAGGTTGGGCGCCGGACAGGACGAAGGCGAGGCGCTCGCCGGACAGGTGGTGCTCGGCGACGTAGCGCTTGAGTCCCCGCCAGGGCCAGGGCGCCGGAGGGCTCGGGAGATGGCGCGCACGTCGTCGAAGATGTCGCGCACGGCGGCGGAGGTCTCGTCGGAGGAGACGGTGATCAACGTCGTCGAGCAGGGCCTGGCACATGCGGAAGGTCTCCTCGCCGATGCGGCGCACGGCCACCCCTTCGGCGAACAGGCCCACGTGGTGCAGGGTGATGGGCTCCCCTGCCCAGCAGGGCGGCCTTGAGGCAGGCCGACTCTCGTGCTCGACGCCGATGACCTTGATCCCGGCATGAGCTGCTTGATGAGGACGGCGACACCGGCGGCCAGCCCGCCGCCGCCCACGGGTACGAAGACGCGGTCGAGGTGGGCGTCCTGCTGGATGAGCTCCAGGCCGATGGTGCCCTGGCCGGCGATGACGCGGGGGTCGTCGAAGGGGGCGATGTAGGGACAGGCCCTCGGCCCGGCCAGGGCGGGTGGCCTCGGCCTTGGCCGCGTCGAAGTTGTCCTCGTGAGGCGGACCTCGCCGCCCAGGGCGCGAACGGCGTCAACCTTGATCTGGGGGTGACGGTGGGCATGACGATGATGGCGCTCATCCCAGCAGGGCGGCGGAGCGGGCCACGCCCTGGGCGTGGTTGCCGGCCGAGGCGTGACGACGCCGCGCTCGCGCTCGGCCGGGCCTCAGGAGCGCATGGCGTTGTAGGCGCCGCGGATCTTGAAGGATGGACGGTCTGGAGGTCCCTCGCGCTTTGACCTCAACGGTGTTGCCCAGGCGGGCTGACAGGGCCGGCATCTCCCGCAGGGGTGTGCTCGGCCGCCTCGCAGACGGGGGCCTTGAGGATCTCCTGCAGATAGCGGGCGCTGTCCCAGGCCGGAGTTCCGTTGCCGCTGACGCTGTCGAGCCTCATTCACGAGTGACAGCGTACTGGGCAAGGCGCCGCCCGGCTCAAGCCGGCGGTGGCGCGCGCTGATTGCGATGCCCCGCATCTCCCGAGGCAGGTGTCACCGCCAGAACAGACATCCTCTGAGAGGGATATCATCTGATGATATAGTCATGGCGTGACTGCGAGGTGGTCGATTGAGCTCTCCGAGGAGGTGCGCGTCTGGTACGCGGACTGACTCCCACCGGCAAAGGGCCTCGACAGACCGGGTCCTCGAACGGCTTGCCCTGCAGGGCAACTATGCTCCGCATGCCACACCCCGACCACCTCGGGTGACGGGCTACATGAACTGCGTTCTCCTGTGAGAATGTCAACCGCCGCATCACGTACGTGTTCGACCCGGACCGCCGAGTCGTCACTTCACTGACGTTCCGCAAGCAACGTCAGAACGAGCGAACTGAGGTCCTGCGCGCCAGGCGAGCGCAAGCCGCTCACGAGGCCAGTCGGCACGCTGAAGAGAAGAACGGAAGATCATGCAGCACTGCCACAAACAGCTCCACCGTCACCACCTCGTGGGAGCAGATCAGGCAGGAGTCGCTAGCCGCCATGACCGAGGCCGAGCGAGCCGAGTACAACCGGGCCGCCATCGAGACCGAGGCCCGCCTCCAACTTGCCGGAACTGGTTTACAACGCACGTGCGGCCGCAGGAATCTCCCAGACAGAACTGGCCCGACGCGCAGGAACACGTCAGTCCGTCATCTCTGCGATTGAAAAACGGCGCTCAGCGCCCGGTGGCGTCATGCTCGCACGTATCGCTCACGCCCTCGGTGGAACTCTCGATCCACGTCGCCGCCTAATCACATGCGTCATGCTACCACCTCCTCATCGGGTCTCACGATGCTGCCATACGATGTGTCCGCAGAGCGAGCAGGTCATCAGTTCACCGGAGCCGGCGGGAATACCTGGCTGGACCGCAAGGTCGGTATGCACACCCTACGGAAAGGAGCCGCCATGTCGCTCCAGCTCTTCGAGCCCGTCCCCACCACCGTCGCGCGAGGCCGCCGAGGCCCTCATCGCGCAGGTCTCCCAGGCCGTTGAGGCCGCCGGCGCCTCCGTCCTGGAGTCGCAGGTCACCGCCAGTCACGAGCGCATCTTCACCATCGTCGAACTTCGGCTCCGACGACGTCCGCCGCCCTGACCGAGGCCGTCCGGTCCGCTGCGGCCGACGCCGAGGTCACCGGCCCCTGACGAGGTCCGCCTCGTGGGCGCCGAGCTGGAGGACGTGCGCCCTGGCCTGCAAGGCCGACTACCTCGTGGAGTGGGACATCCCTCGAGAGATCCTCATGGAGACCTCACCTGCGCAAGAAGGCCAACTCCCCCAAGTACGCCCAGGTGCCGGAGGTGAGCTTCGCGCACCCTACTGCGTGAGGACACGGTCAGTGCCTGCTGCTTCACGACGCCCCCTGATGAGGAGGCCGTGGTGCGGCGCCCGCGAGGCCGTCTCCACCCCGATCGACCGCCTCCACGCCCTGGAGGGCTGAGATCCCGGTCCGCTGATGAGGCGGGCGCCGACCCATACGCGGTTGGCGCCCGCCTCGTTGTTCTGTGCCCGACGGCGCAGCTCGCGCCCGGCCTGGGCCGGGAGCCGAGCTGCCGCCACCGGGCCTCAACGGCTCCAGCGGTCCCTGTGGTCTCAGCGCCGCATGCTGCGGGAGGCGGCGACCGACGTGATCGACAGGATCACGAGGGCGGCGGCGGCGTGGCCACGGCCCAGGGGCCCGTTCGATGTAGGGCAGCGCGTCGGACAGGACCAGTCCCCACTCCGGTGCGGGGCCCTGGGCGCCCAGGCCGAGGAACCCCAGGGCGGCCAGGGCCATGGCCCTGCCGGGAGCCTCAGTGCCGCGTGAGCGTGCCAGCGGGCCGACGACGGCGGGCAGGACCCGGGTGAGGGTGATCCGCACGCGCCCTCCCCAGGACCGGGGCAAGGAGGACGTCGGGCGCTGCCGGTTCTCGGCGACGAGCCCGGCGGCGTGGGGAGGCCAGGGCGCCCAGCCGACGCCGGCCACGGCGACGGCGGCGCCCGTGGCGCTGGCCCGGAGACGCCGGCGACGATGAGCCCCGCCAGGATCGGCGGGGCGGCGTTGGCGACCTCGATGAACCCCGTGGCCGCCCGCGGTGCCAGCCCCACCAGCATGGCGATGACGAAGCAGACCACCGTGACGATGACGGCGCCACTCACGGTGGACACAGCCCCTGTGAGCGACCCGTGCCAGCACGTCACGCCCGAGCGAGTCGGCGCCCAGCGGGAGGGCGGCACTGGGCTGCGCGAGCTTGTCCGCGACGACGGCGTAGGGTCGCGCCGATCCCGACGGCCACCATGAGGGGCCAGCAGGCGGCGCACTCGACGGCGATGACGCGGGCGGCCCGCCCCGGGTGCTCCACCGGGGCGGTGCGTCAGTCCGCCCGCCCCGGGCCGCCCGCCCCATGAGGAGGCGCCGGGCCGCCCGGCGATGACGCCGGTGGCTAGTCGCCAGGGCGAGCAGCAGCAGGATCTGGGCTTGGAGGGCCGGGCACGTCCTGGGCGGAGGCGCGTCCAGGAGCTCGCGCCCCAGCCCGGGGATGGCGAAGATCTTTCACAGCGACCGCTCCCCCGGTCAGGGCTACGACGATAAGCGCCACCCTGCCCGGTCAGTGGCGCCAGGCTCGCTGCAGGACAGCTCCGGCCAGGGGCCACCCGCGGATGCCGGCGGTGGACCAGGTGGCCACCCAGCGTTCCGGAGAAGGTGGCGGTGACGGCGTCGGAGACGAGTCCGCCGAGGTAGCCGCCGGTGGGCAGGCCCAGGCTGAGGCCGGCATGATGACCTTCTCGGGGCTGCCCCACCCGAAAGGGCGGCAGGATCCTGAGGTAGACGGCCAGGACGAGCATGAGGATCGGGGCCAGGAGGTACTCGGGCAGGGAGATGAGGATCGCGGAGGCGGCGCCGCCGCGGGGCCGGGGGCGCCCTCGCAGCCCGTCGCGCAGGGCGGGTAGGACCAGGGCTGCGGCCACGACGACCCCGACGCCGAGCGCGGCGGCCATGCGAGGCTCACGGAGACTCCGAAGGCGTCGACGGCGTCCGGGCCGACGTCGGCGCCGGAGACCCAGGAGCGGCCCAGGTCGCCGCGGGCCACCCCGGCCAGCCAGTGCCCGATGACGTGGAGGGCCGCCGTCGATCCCGATGCTCGTGCGGATGGATGCCAGGACCTCCGGCGTGGGCTCCCGGTCGGAGGAGGTGGCGCGCAGGATCGTCAGGGCCGGGTCCTTGCCCGGAGAGCCAGGGAGCATGCCCACCAGGCCGACGAGACAGGCCAGGGCGAGCAGGCGCGAGATGCCGGTGACGAGGTCGCCCGTGCGCAGGCGCCCGGCGAGCCGGGTGAGCACGCCGTTCACTTCTTCACGGTCGTGGCCGAGGTGATGAGGGCGCGCTCGTCCGGGGTCTCGCTCGGCGCCGGTGACCCCGGAGGCCTCGCCCTGGATGACGCGCTCGTGGGCGAGCGGGATGGCGGCGCCGGTCACGAGGATGGCCTGCTCGGCGGCCATGATGGCCTGCGGCGCTCGTCGCCGGGTTCCGCAGCGGCGGCCTTGGAGATGGCGGCGTCGACCCTTCTCATCGTGCAGGCCGCCTCATGGAATAGGAGCCGGAGGAGGAGAAGTCGGCGGTCATGTAGGCGACGGCGTCGCCGGAGTCCAGGACGGTCGAGCGCGACACGAGGACGGCGTGGAACTTTCGGCCAGGGCCTCGGACTCGATCTGGTTGTACTCGCGCACGTCCTGGGTGACCTTTGAAACCGGCGGCCCTCGAGCTGCTGAGCCAGGAGGGTACCATCTCGCCGAGCTCGGGACGGTCGGTGTAGGAGGCGTGATGGCGGTGCTGGCGGGGACGGTCCCGGCAGCGGTGGCGCTGGGGACCTTGCCGGTGGCGGCCGCGCCTGTGGCTCCGGGGTAGGTCTCCCTTCTTCCAGGCGCGCAGCTCGGCGGCCCAGGGCACGGCTGGCCCCAGGAGTCCGACGGGAGAGTCGGCGTGACCCTCGAAGACGGTCTTGATGAGGGCGGCGGGATCGACGGCGTTGCGGGCGGCGGCGCGCAGGCGCGGGTCGGCGAAGGGGCCGGAGCGGGTGTTGAGGTAGAGGTGGAGGTGCGCGGGTGGCTACCGCTGAGAAGGTTCTTGTCGATGTTGCCGACCTGGGCGACGGGGACGGCCTCGACGATGTCGGCGGTGTCGGTGCGCAGGGCGTTGGCGCGGGCAGCGCCGTCGGGAACGTAGGTGACGTCGATGCCGGGGCGGTGGCCTTCGTGCCCCAGTACGTGTCGTTGCGTTCCAGGGTGGCGCCGGAGGAGCCATTGGCCTGCTTGAGGATGAAGGCGCCGCTGCCGTGGCCGACAGGGTCGATAGCGCCGTCGGCGGAGCCGCAGTGGGCGGCCGGGGACAGATGACGAGCTGGGGGCTGGACAGGCGCTGCGGCAGGAGGGGTCGGGGCCGCGGTGGTCAGGAGGAGGTCCTCGCCGTCGGCCTTCGCGGTGAGCTGGATCCCGTCCAGGACGCGCGGCGGCTTGGCGGCGGTGGCGGCGAAGGTGAGGGCGGCGGCCGCGTTCTCGGCGCTCAGGGCGGTGCCGTCGTGGAAGGTGACGCCCTCGCGCAGGGTGAGGCGCCAGGTGGTCTCGCCTCGCGCTTCCAGGCGGTGGCGAGCAGCTCCCGGGCGTCGCCGTCGGCGTTGAGCGTGGTGAGGCCCTCGGCGCAGGACCACCGGGTGAGCTTGAGGCCGTCGCTGGTGAGCGCGGGTTGAGCTTGCTCGGGGGCGTGGAACATGGCCAGGCGGATGCGGCCGTCGCCCGAGGAGCTGCGCGAGCAGGGAGGCGATGGCGGCGGCGCCGGCTCCGACGCCGAGGGCAGCGAGGACCTGGCGGCGGTGACGGCGGGGGTGGGCACGGACATGGATGCTCCTTCGGGCCTGGGTCGGGGTGTCAGCTGTCGGGGGGCTCATCGGGTCGGAGGTCGTCAATCGGTGGCGGTCGGCAGGGTGGGGACGGCGTCGCGCAGGGCGCGGTGGCCGGGTGGCGGGTTCGGTCAGGAGGCGGCGCATGGGGGCGTCTCGACGATGGCACCGCCGTCCATGACCAGGGCCCGCTGGCAGACGCGGGCGACGGCGGCCAGGTCGTGCGACACCACCAGCAGGGGCCGGGGCGGGCACGGCGCCAGACGCAGCCGGGGCGGGCCTGGCTCACCACTCGTGCCGACCTTCGCAGCGGGCCCTCCTCATCGCTCATGGCGGCCTTTGGCAGCGGGCGTTCCTCACCGCTCGTGTCGGCGTCGGGGCCAGTCCGGGGTCGGCCTCGATGGCGGCGAGCAGGTCGAGGGTCTGGCGGCGCAGGGCGGGGTCGAGCCCGAGACCGGCTCGTCGGAGCAGGAGGTAGCGCGGGACAGGGCCAGGCCCTGGCGATGGAGACCGCCGCGCCTGGCCGCCGGAGATCTCAGGGGCCGGTTCTCCAGATCCCCGGCGAATCTCGAGGCTCCAGCACCCGCCGGGCCCGACTGGTGGCCTCCTCGCGGTCGCGCACCACGCCCAGGGTGCGCACAGCGGGCTCACCTGCGCCAGCACTGAGCGGCGCGGGTGGAGGGTGGCGGCGGCGTCCTGGGGCACGTACTGCACCGCTCGCCGGAAGCGCCCGCAGCGCTCGGGCGCGCCCGGCGCACGGGTTCACCGTCGAGCAGGATCCGCCGGCGCTCTCCGGACCCGGGAGTCGAGCAGCAGCAGGGCCCGAAGCAGCGTCGTCTTGCCGCATCCCGAGCGTCCGATGAGCGCTGCTCTCCCCGGCCCAGGCTCAGGTCCACGCCGCGCAGCACCTTCGCCGCTCGCCGCCGCGGGTGGAGCGCCTCAGTCCACGGGTCTCAAGCCCGCTCATGCGGCGGCTCCCGCTGCGGCCAGGGCCCCGTCGATGGTCTCTCGGCGCCGGCTCGCACATGGCGGCCGTGACCGCGGGTGCGGGCGGTCGGGACAGAGCGGGTCTCCCCGACTGATGATGGCGCTCGTCGTGGAGGACGGCGATGTTCTCGCAGCATGGCGGCGGCGGGCAGGGTCGGGTGATGAGGGCAGGGCGGGGCCTGGGCAGACTGGTCAGGGAGCCCAGGAGCCCGAGGATCTCAGCGCGGGCGACGACGTCGGGAGCGGTGGTGGGCCTCGTCGGCGATGATGAGGCCGGTTCGGCGGCCAGGGCCAGGCCAGGCTGACGCGTTGGCGCTGACCTCCGGAGAGGCGCCGGGACGCGGTCGGCGAAGGACCTGTCGAGCCCGACGGCGTAGAGGTAGTCGGTGGCGCGCCGGCGGGCTCACCCGGCTGCGTCCGGCGGCCTGGGAGGCCAGCGCGATCTGGCGGCCGACCGCGATGAGCGGGTGCAGGGCGGAGTGATCCGTGGGACGAGCGCGATCCGGCTGTCCCGGCGCGGCGGCGGCAGCCCCAGCAGGTTGAGCCGCCGGCCTCGCCTCCTCCTGCCGTGAGTCGCGCGCGGTCGCCGCCTCGCGTCGTCGCTCGGCTCAACGGTCAGGAACCGGCGGCCTCCAGGAGGCTGAGGTGCCGCAGAGCGCGGCGCAGGTGAGGGACTTGCCCGCTCCGGAGGCGCCGACCAGGGCGGTCCGGCTGGCGGGGCGAGGCGGAGGGCGACGCCGTTGACCAGCGTCGTGCCGCCCGAGCGCACCACCAGCGATCTGAGAACGATTGTCACACGCAAAACCCCTAGGGTGCGAGTGACAACGATTTTCAAATATGCAGTTATCACCCCAGGTCAGTACCCCTGAGCGGCTCCCGTGCGGCTACTTGATCCTGAGGCGCTTGAGGTCGCGCACGGCGCCCAGGTCGGCGCTGGTGGCGAGCACGGCGTGGGCGCAGCGCTGCGGAGACCTTTGCGGGGCGGTCCACGTGGGGTCCAGGCGGCTCGCCGCGGGTCTCTCTCGGCACGGCGGCGCCTCGATCTCCTCCTCGCTCAGGCGCACGGAGATGGCGCGCGCGGATGTCGATGTCGACGATGTCGCGCTGCGCACCAGGCCGATGAGTCCGCCGGCTCGCGGCCTCCGGGGAGACGTGGCCGATGCTGAGCCCGGAGGTGTTCTCGAGAAGCGCCCGTCGGTGAGCAGGGCACTCTTGCCCAGGTCATGGACTTGATGTGGTGGTCGCAGAGCATTCCTGCATGCCGCCGCCGCACGGTCCTCACGGCTGATGATGACGACGTCGCCGGACTCACCTGCCGGAGGATCCGCGCGACGGCGTCCTCCTGGGACTCAGAAGACGACGCAGGGCCCGGAGAAGGTCAGATCGACCGTCCACGCCGGCGGTCTTTGACGATGCAGCCCCTTCTCGGCGATATTGCCGAAGAGGACGCCAGGCCGCCGTCGGCGAGTAGGGCGTGCTCGATGTCGCGGGATGGTCAGCCGGCGGCGCGGTCGGTGTCGAGGACTCAGCGGGAGGCCTGAGACATGTCTGGTGGCGCACGCCGGCGGGGGCGGCGAGGTAGCGGTGCGGATCTCCTCGCTGACCTGGGAGCCGGGGACGCCGTCGGGGCCGGGCGGCGATGTCGTAGGCGGCGAGCTCTCACCCAGGGTGGTGCCCAGGACGTTGGAGGTGGTGGTCTCCAGCAGTCCGCCGCGGTCGAGCTCGCCGAGGATGCCGATGATGCCGCCGGCGCGGTGGACGTCCTCGATGTGGTAGAGGTTCGTCGAGGGCGCGACCTTGGCCAGGTGGGGGACCTTGCGCGAGAGGCGGTCGATGTCGGCCATGGTGAAGTCGACCCCGGCCTCCGGGCGGCGGCCAGAAGGTGCAGGACGGTTGGCGGAGCCGCCCATGGCGATGTCCAGGCTCATGGCGTTCTCGAAGGCGGCCTTGGCGATGGAGCGCGGCAGGACGGAGAGCGTCGTCGCGCTCGGTGTAGGCCCGGTGATCTCGACGATCTGGTGGCCGACGCGCTTGAAGAGCTCGCCGCGGTCGGCGTGGGTGGCCAGCAGGGTGCCGTTCATGGGCAGGGCCAGGCCGAGGGCCTCAGTGAGGCAGTTCATGGAGTTGGCGGTGAACATGCCCGAGCAGGAGCCGCAGGTGGGCGGCCAGGCGCTCGATGGCGCTGATGGTCTCGTCGGCCACGGTGGGGTCGGCGGCGTCCATCATGGCGTCGATGAGGTCGAGCTTGCGGGTGAGTGCCGTCGGCGGCGGTCATCTTGCCCGACCCATGGGGCCGCCGGAGATGAAGATGGCCGGATGTTGAGGCGCATGGCGGCCACGAGCATGCCCGGGGTGATCTTTGTCACAGTTGGAGATGCCACGAGGGCGTCGGCGCAGTGGGCGCTGACCATGTACTCCACGGAGTCGGCGATGAGGTCGCGGCTGGGCAGGAGTAGAGCATCGTCGGCCCATGGCGATGCCGCTCGTCGTCGACGGCGATGGTGTTGAACTCCGCTAGCCGCCGGCGGCCTCGATCTCGGTGGCCACGAGGCGCCCGACGTCGCGCAGGCCCACGGCCGGGACGAACTGGTGAAGGAGTTCGCGATGGCGATGATCGGTTTGCCGAAGTCGGAGTCCTTGACGCCGGTGGCGCGCCACAGTGCACGGGCGCCCGCCATGTTGCGGCCGTGGGTGGAGGTGGCGCTGCGCACTGCGGCATGAGCGGTTCCTCTCGGGCAGACGAACTGGAACGGCGTCGCAAGGAGCCGGCCTCAGGGGTGGCCAGCGCTTCACGACGCCGTGTTGCCATAGCAGCAGCCCTCGTTGGCTTCGAGCGCCGCTTCGCTTCTGTCCCTGAGACACGAGACGCGCCAAGGCCGCCCCTGGCGCGATCGCGGGCCGTCGTCCCGCACCTCCAGAGGCCACGCTCACCGCCGCGATTTGCGGAACACCGGGCTTTGCGTCACCGGCCGCGGTGACGGCACTCGGCCCGCTGACGACGCCGAGCCCAGTCCTCGTCCGCCTGCTGGCGACGGCGCCTGCTCCGGTCACGGGAGGCGCGGGTCGCGATCTCCTCGCGGGCAGCGGCCAGGGCGGCCTGTGCAGTTGTGGACGGCCGCGCCTGCGCTGCCTTTGGCGGCCTCCGCGCGGCGCGCGTTTGGGGTTGGGGCGTGGGGCCGACGATGAGCCCGCCGACCGGGACGCCGGTACCGGAGGACAAGCAGCGGCTCGGTCGATGAGGGCCCCGCCGTGAGTCAGGAGGAAGTCGTAGAGCTCGGCGTCGCTGGGCTCGGCCCCGAAGACGTACCGTGCCGCCGCACGGCGCCTCCTGGTCATTTCGCCCGGCCCCACGACGACGTTCGTGGAGCTCAAGAACACCGACCCAGAAGCGGCCGTCGAAGAAGAGGGTGAACTGGGCTGAGATGCTGGCGGGGGCGCCGGCCTGGTTGTCTGAGGCGGCATGTTCGACATGGAGGTTCCTGCGGGTGCGAGTGATCGCACGGTGCAGCAGGAGTCCCCGTGACAGCCGATGAACGGCGTCCCCGAGGTGACGAACGCCTGGTTGTTGCTCGCCCACGACAAGATCGGGCGGCGGGTCCGGGGTCTGTGACCCGACGGCGTCATCCGGACTTCCTCCGGACCGTGCAGTTCGATGCTACGGGGTGGCGCAAGTGCGCCGCCTCAGGCTAGCGCAATGAACGCAGGGCCCAGGCACCGTAAGCAGACGCGCGTTCGCACTGCAGGGCTCCAGGACGCACCGTCTGGGTGCGGTCTTAGGGCGTCTGCCGTGCAACGCGCGGTCAGTGGCTCAGTGGGCCCGGCTCACATGACGCCGAGGATCTCCGTGACGAAGACGAGGGTGTCGCCGCCGCGGATGCCGGCCTGCGGGACGCCACGGTCGCCGTAGCCGAGCTCGGAGGGATGGACAGCAGCAGGCGCGAGCCGACGCGCTGGCCCACGAGGCCGTCGTCCCAGCTGCGGATGACCATGCCGACGCCGACCTGGAAGTTCAGCGGCTGGCCGCGGTCGTAGGAGTTGTCGAAGACGTCACCGCCCCAGATCTGGCCCAGGTAGTTGGTCACGATCGTGTCGCCGGCCTCGACCACCTGGCCGTCACCGGCGTCTAGCACCTGAACCTGGAGCCCTCGGGGAGCCTCGGTCCCGGGAAGGTGAGCGGGGCTTGTTCCCTTGGCGCCCTCGACGGAGGGGCATGTTGGTGTTAATCATGCGGCGAGCCCACGTGAGGCCCCTGGTTCGACGCCGCAGCGGGCCTCGGCCCAGCGCGAACCCGGCGAGCGGGCCGGGGACCGCCGGGCGGGCGAGCATGGCGCAGCCGGGACGCATCAGATGCGTCCCGCCCCAGCCGAGAGTGGTGTCAGGCCTGACCGGACGAACTCGGGCCCGGCCCCGCGCTCAGTCGCGGAAGTAGCTCAGCAGGCGGAGGAACTCCACGTAGAGCCACACGAGGGTGACGACCAGGCCGAAGGCCCCGCCCAGGCGTAGCGCTGAGGCAGCCCGTTGCGGACCCCATTCTCAATGGACTCGAGTCGATCGCCAGGAAGAAGGAGGCCAGGATGACCGCGAGGATTCCCAGGGACTCCCAGCGGGATCCCCATGATGGTCAGGGAGCGCAGGCCCCAGGCGCCGGTGGTCGCGCCGGTCATCATGAGGGCGAAGTTGATGAGGCTGAAGATCATGTAGCCGAAGGTGGCCACGACCACGACTCGACGGAACCTGCCCTGGGACCCGGAAGCCGCCGAAGGAGTAGGCCGCGAGCATGGCGCCGAAAGTGGCCAGCGTCGCGAGCACGGCTGGACGACGATGCCCTCATAGCGGGCCTCCATAATGCCGGAGAGCCGCCCAGCAGCAGTCCTCGAAGCGCCGCATAGGCAAGGATGAGGACCGCGGAGGGCTCCCGCTGAAGTTGCTGACCAGGCCGAGGACGATGCTACCGACGGCACCGGCGAACACCGCCATGGCGCCCAGAGCGAAAGTCGTCTCGTTGGTCACCAGGTTCCAGCACAGGGCGCCTCAGGCCAGGATGACGGCGAACATGCCGGCGGTGCGGATGATGACGTCGTCGTGGTCATCGCGGCGCATGGCCGCGTTGGTAGTCGCCGGCGCCTGGTACTGGGCCTCCAGACCGGCCATCTGCTCGGGACTCACTCTCGGCCGTAACCGGCCGCCTGCTGACCGTACTGGTTGGCATACTGGTTACCGTACTGGCCGTACTGCTGGCCGTATCCGGGCGGCCTGCTGATCGTACTGACCGGCCTGGTAGCCGGGCATCGTGGGGTAGCCGTTGGGCGTCTGAGCCGGGGCGGTCCTGGGCGCATGGCCGCCTTCCTTGGAAGGCGGTGCTTCGGCTGAAGAAGGTTGGACATGTTCCTCTCATCCTCTCTGAGGGGCTGGGACCGTCGGCCCGGAGAGGCCGCCGCTCTGCAGTCCGGTCCGGCCACCGAGGACCGGCACCCGAAACTGCGCATATTATGCGCAGCCCCGCACGGTCAGGGAACCCTTTTTCCCCTCACAACGTAGCCATCTGGGGAGAGATCCCACTTGCGCGTCGAGCGTCGTCGACTCCCGGTGGCCTCCGACCGCTCGCATCGACCGATCGGTTCTCATCCTCCAGGAGGACCCCTCCCCTGACGGACCCGCCCCGGCCGCCCCGGTTCCTCACCTCGGCCGATTCACCGACGACGGCGCGTTCCTAGGGCTGGAGCCATCCGGTTGCTCCGTGGAGCAGCCCCCGGAAGAACCACGGCGAACCGCCCGCCCACCCCGGCCAGAAGCTCCACGTCGAAGAGAGAGACATCGCTGATCGAGGCAGTCAATCTCACCAGCGTTATGGCGAAGAAGACGGCGGTGGACAACATCTCCTTCACCGTCGAGCCCGGCACCGTCACCGGCTTCCTGGGCCCCAACGGGGCGGGCAAGTCCACCGATGCGCAGATTATGGGCCTGGACAAGCCCACCAGCGGCAAGGTCACGATCAACGGGCGCCCCTACCGGCAGCTGTCGGCCCCCTATGCGAGGTCGGTGCCCTGCTGGACGCCAGGGCCCGCATGGCTCGCGCAGCGCCCGCAGCCACCTGCGCCAGCTGGCCGCCTCCAACGGCATCCCCGCCAAGCGGGTCGACGAGGTCCTGGACATCACCGGCCTGACCTCGGTGGCCAAGAGCGCGTCAAGGGCTTCTCCCGGGCATGGGCCAGCGCCTGGGCATCGCGGCGGCCTTGCTGGGAGACCCCGGGTGCTCCGTTCGACTGAGCCCGTCAACGGCCTGGGACCCCGAGGTCAAGTGGGTGCGTAGACCTGCGCCGTCTGGCCGGCGAGGGCCGCACCGTGTTCATCTCCTCCCACCTTATGAGCGAGATGGCCCAGACCGCCGACCACCTCCTGGTCATCGGCCGCGGCCGGATCCTGACAGCCGGCCCAGTCAACGACGACGTCATCGCCTCGGCCACCACCGACCGGGTGCGCGTGGCCTCCCCTCAGGCCACCCAGCCTCGCCGAGCTCATGGCCTCGCAACCTGGCCGCCCCGGCCCTGGCCCCCAACGTCCTGGAGACCACCGCGACCACCGCCGCCGCCATCGGCGAGCTGGCCGCCCAGGGCGGCATCGTCCCGCACGAGCTCACCACCATCCGCGCCAGCCTCGAAGAGGCCTACATGACTCTGACCAGCGACCCGTGGAGTACTGCACCGACCCCGCCTCCCAGGCCCAGATGCAGCAGGCCCAGGTGCGGCAGGCCGTGCCGCAGGGCTCCGCCTGGGGCTGAGGCCCGCACTCCAGCGCGCCACGCCCGCCATCGAAGCTCCATCCGTCTCACTCCAGAAGGTCAGCCATGAGTACCACACCCCGCACGCCTCCGCCGCCCCCAGCCAGCCCCGCACCGGTGCCAACGCCGCCGGACCACCCCTCACAGGCCCCGCACCGCGTCCAGCGCGCTCCCGCATCCAGGCCGCCAGACCCTGCCCGCTCCGCACGCCGGTGGATCGTTCGGTCCCCTGCGCTCGACCTGGATCACTCTTCATCACCATCGCCCCCGACTGTTCTCCGTTCGGCGCCGGCCTCACCGCCGCCTCCAGCCGCCGAGCAGTACCAGGACGCGGCCAAGGACCTCATCACTCAAGGCCTCGACATTCGGGCAGGTCGTGGTCGCGGTCCTGGGAGCCCTCATCATCACCGGGGAGTACTCCGGCCAGATCCGCTCTCTCTGGCCGCCGTCCCCAAGCGCGGCAGCTCTTGGCGTCAGGCAGTGGTCCTGGCCGTCGTCTCCTTCCTCCTGGGAAGCTGTCCGTGTTCCTGTCCTGGGCGATCTCCAGGCCCTTCATCGGCGAGCACGCGCTGGCCTCACCGACTCGCACTCACGCCGGTCACATCTGGGCTCGCCTGGCTTCGCCGTCATCGCCCCTCCATGGCTCTGGGGCTCGGCTTCCTGCTGCGCTCACCGCCGGCACCGTCACCGTGATCGTCCCTCCTGTTCATCATCAGCGCCCCTCCAGCTCGCGGCCCAGCAAGCTGGCGCGGGTCTTCGGGAGATCATCGGCTGCCCGCCCAGCACCGTCGCCGAGGCCGTCTCCGGACCCGTTCCAGCGCACCACCGAGTGGGGCGGGCAGGGAGCCCAGTTCACCCATGGCCAGGCCATCGCGGTCTTCGCCGCCTGGGCGTCATCCCGCTCATCACCGCCTCGGATCATCTTCTCCAGGCGCGACGCCTGAGCGGACGACTCCCACCGTCAGCCGGAGGCGAGCCCATGCCAGCGCGTCTCTCACGCAGGCCTCCGGACCCGCCTCGCCCCACGAGGGTCCCTGGCGCCCCTCCTGCCTCTTCAGCAGCCGACGTCCCCGACGGCGCAGCCGCGTCGGTCATGAAGGCCGGGCGGGCGCGGGCTGCTCGCAGCCCCTGACTCGACCCGCGCTCCTGCACCGCCTCATCCGTCTGCCGGCGTCGTCCCTTACCCGATCGACGCTCCCCGTCCGGCAGCGACGGGAACATCACCGTCCCCGTCCTCGAAGGCGGGCGTCCTCAGCCGCACAAGTCGACGTCGATCACCACCCTGGAATGACACACACTGAGCCTTATGCGTCGTAGCTGCCAGCCCCTCAGCCCGGCCGTCCAGCCACCGACACGCCCACCGAGGACGACGTCGAGCTCCCCGCCCGAGCCACGGGCTCATTTGCGCACACTCAGCCGGTGGCCACCGCCAACCGACGATCATCGACATTCTCATCGCTGCCGGCGTCGTCGCCTCACAGCCTCATCGTGACTATCCCGCTTCTCCTACGCCCAGCAGCCCGGCGGGAACCTATCCCATCCTGCTCTCGGCGTTGATCGCGATCGCACTGATGGGGGTCGCGCTGTCACTCGCCGGCGTTTCCCTGTGGTGCTGTCGCCATCCTCCTGATCCCGAGACGTATCAGTTCGTGGTGCCGCACGCCCTCAATCACCGGGCGAGAGCTGATGTACGCGTGCCATCGGCATCAGCGGCGTGGGACCGATATCAATCACCATCGCCTGGGCGCCGTCGCCTCGCACCGCAAAACCGTCCGCCGCATGGACCGCGGGGGCATCTCCCGGTGGTTCTCGTCATGGACGTCATTCTGACGAATCCGCCTCAACGGTTGGGGAGGATCCCGGCAACGCCGCCATCCTCATTCTCCTCATCGGGTCGGCATCCTGGTCGGCTTCGTACTCTGCTCCTGCCTCGCCTGCGGCTCAAGGCCACAGAGCTGCACGCTCGGCCTGGTGTTGGCCCCGGCTAGC
>BNJU01002017.1_pt1 | contig 23149 bp, 31 predicted proteins | sample 8539281 | NCBI WGS metagenome assembly BNJU01 (sample SAMD00202456, study PRJDB9452) | human saliva metagenome | isolation source: human saliva | place: Japan
AAAGCCGTTTTATGCCCCCCGTACTGTCTTAGCCTGGACGAATTTCCGCTTTGCGCTGAAACGCCGTATTTCCTCGCGCTTCACGCGAGGGAATTGGCCTCATGAACAATTTCACACCTTGGCCTGTCCCTCAGGGATGGCAAAACCCACTGAATGAGTGGGAAACCGTCATGATTGCCAGCTCTTGCTCCGCAGAGACCATCCGCACTCGTCTTCAGCATTTGCGCACTACCGCGCGGATTCTGGATTGCGCTCCTTGGGAAGTCACCGAGAAATCATTGCTTGACTACGTGGCATCCCGTTCATGGAAACAGGAGACCCGACGCGGATATCAGACCTCTATCCGACTGTTCTATGACTGGTACTCTCACCGATTTTCAATTCATAATCCCGCTGAAGTCTTACCTAAGGTCAAGGCGGCTAGCGCAACGCCCAGACCTATTACTGAAACCGCCTTACAAACCGCTTTGACTAACGCTACCGGCGCAGCCCGTCTCGTCCTCGAACTGGCAGCGTTTGCAGGCCTGAGAGCCGCAGAAATCGCGCAGGTGAACCTTTCAGACCTGAGCCAAGACCTTTTGGGAGACGTGCTGATAGTCCACGGCAAAGGCGGTAAAGAACGGGTTGTCCCGATATCGCCAGAACTGGCCGAAACAATCAGAGACAAGGCAGACCCGCAAACCGGCTGGATTCTGCCAGGCAACCACAACGGGCACCTCAGCCCTCACTGGGTATCTAAGCTAGCCGCGCGTGCGCTACCAGATCACTACACCTTGCACCAGCTTCGTCACCGATTCGGTACCCGTGCCTACCAGGGAGACCGTGACCTTATAGCTGTGCAAAGGCTCCTGGGCCATTCCTCTGTAGCCACGACGCAGCGCTACGTAGAACCCCCGTCCGACGCAATGCGCAAAGCCGCGCAAGCAGCTCAACAGGTCAACTGAAAGGCTCACCATGACCTGACCTCCGCCAGCACTGCCTGCAAAGCCAGCAATTCCCAGATGGCCAGCCCCACCGGCAAAACCAGCAGTGGAGACATTGCCAGCAATACCAGCCAAGACGGCAAAGCCAGCACAAATACGAAAACCCAGACATAGAAAGGCAAAGCATGATTATCGCCGTATGTAACCAGAAAGGCGGGGTAGGGAAAACCACCCTCGCTACGAACCTAGCCGCAAGAATGAAGTCCTCGACCAGGAAACCAAACCTCCTGATTGACTGCGACCCCCAAGGCAACGCCACCACCACCCTCGGGGTGGAAGTAGACCCCGGCTCGTTTACTCTAAACGATGTCCTCGCCGCTGTAGCCACCGGCTCTAATGGGAGCGTCGCCAGCCAGGCCGCCATCCACGTGGCAGAACCCTGGAACCTGGCACTCCTACCCGCTGATAGGCTCCTGGCCTCCAGAGAGTCAGATACTTCGCTAGGGCGTGAATCTCGGCTGAGTATCATCGCGCACGAACTCGAAGGCAGCTTTGGGCACATCATCATTGACTGCCCTCCAGCGATCGGGATGCTCACCACAAACGCGCTTGTCGCGGCAAACCGCGCCTTGATAGTCACCACAGCCAGAGAAACCGCCGTAGACGGCGTGTCTGAAATGGTGTCTACCATCGCCACCATCCGCGCCCACTACAACCCGAACCTCATCCTGAACGGCATTATCCTCAACGCCTACCGCGCCGACCGACTCGACCGACGCGAATGGGCCGAAAAGCTCCATGAGTTCTATGGAGACTACATCTACCCGACCCCTATCCCAGAACGGGAGGCCATCGCCGCAGCGGCATCCAAACACGAGCCAATCCCACACAGCGACGAAGCCATAAACCAAGCCCTGGAAGAAATCATCAACAACGTACTACGCGAAAGGATTCACCGATGAAAACCCCAGACCCAACTGCACTCACCACCCTACGCAAGGCCGAAGTCCTCGACCCGGTAATAACCGGCAACGCCAGCCACACCAGCGAACCCAGCAAAGCCGACATTGCCAGCAATGCCAGCCAGGCCAGCCAAGCCAGCCAAGACGGCAAAGCCAGCACCAAGGCGAAGTTCACTATCCGACTGGATGAAGAACTGTTAGGGCGAGTGCGCACCGCTTACCTCAAAGACCTGGCTAACGGATTTGCCGGGTCACTCTCGGCCTGGGCAGCGCACCACCTGGAAACCGCTGTCTTGGACGCGGAGGCCCGCTTGAACCAAGGCCAGCCATTCCAACCAGTCCAATCGGGCAGTATTCCCACTGGCCGGATCTAACACACACAAGAGAAAGAGAAAGAAAATGGAAAACGAATTCGAATCTGGCGCGCTGGATGAAGGCGCGGTAGTGTTTCAGAAACTCGAAGACGACACCTTCGCCATCATGGGGTCAAACCTGATACCCGGCGAAGAAGTCGAAGTCTCCACCAAAGACGGGGAGACCCGCAGCGTCATAGTCGGGAAAATTCTCAATGAGCAAGACGGCATACAGACCGCCGAGTTCACCTGGGCCACACCGGCCTACACCGACATCGACTACTCACAAGGCCAAATCTACTTCTGCACCCTGGACAACGGGGACTACGCCATTAAAGGCCTGGAACTGGGAGTAGGTGAAGAGGTAGAAGTGACCACGAAAGACGGAGAAACCAAAACCGTTATCGTCACTGAAATCCTCGACACCGACGAGGACGGAGTACAGACCGCAGCCTTCGAGTGGCCAAAAATTACCACCGCCGACCTGGTAGAGCAAGGCCGCATCGTTTTCACGAAAACCGAGACCGGCACCTGGGTCGTCACCGGCAAAGGCCTGAAAGAAGGCAAAGAAGTCAAAGTCACCCGCAAAGGCAAGACCACCAAAGAAAAAGTCATCGTTGACCTGATTATCAACGACGAAGACGGTGTGCAGACCGCGACCTTTACTAACCCCGCGACGAAAGGAAAGAAGAATGACTGACAGGGCCGAAATCACGGTGTATTCAGCCCCCGGCTGCATCGCCTGCAAAGCCACAGAACGCGCCTTGGCCAAAGCCGGGATAGTCTTCAAAACCATCGACATCACAACCCTACCGGCCCAAGAACTCGAAGCGTTGAAGAACGAGGGATATCTACAAGCCCCGGTAGTGCAAACCGAAGACGGTGAAAAATGGTCAGGATTCAAACCCGAGCGGATCAAAGCCGCGCATGAACGACTCTTAAACACTGAGACCACACCAGCCACACCACCTCAAGAGCAGCCCGAGCAAGCCAAACCGAAAAAACGTAAGAGCCGGGGCCGCTGATAATCAAGGTTAGACGCGGGAGGCGCTTAGCGCCTCCCGCCACCATATTTCTAAACCGAACCTATGAACACTCCAAAGACCGCACCGAGCAGAGAACAACGCCGTTTTCTCCGCATGATAAATGACTCCTTGCAAGGCAGAATGTCACCACACGAGGCCTTGCTAGTCAAAGAACACACCCCGGAAATCCTGCAAAGACACGGATTACCTGACCTTCCGATGCTCTATACGCAAAATCACCTAAGATTGGCTGTTAAACCAAAGTCTAAAGAAACACCACGTAATCAACATGGTTTAACGAAAGAGCTACTGGCACGGATACCCGAAGCACTCGAAACCCCGGCGGTTATCATGAGAAGCGCCTCAAAGTCCGGGCGTATAGTCTGCCTGTTGTCACTCGTTGATACCGATGGCCTGCCTATCCTTGTGGCAATCCAGCCTAATGGGCGAGGCAACCATAAGGGTCGAACGGTCAGATCAAATTTCATAACTAGCATCTACGGAAGAGTCAATGTTATTCGGTTCGTTAAGGAAGCAGCCAGACGTGACAATTTGATGCATATTGATGATAAGCAAATAATAAGGCTTGACTCGCTGTCCGCGCTACAATTGCGGGGGGCGCTGTCAAGCCTCATAAAAAAGATACCACACCTGGCAAAGGACGCGCAAGTTAAAAGTTCCCAGATTCGTGATAGTCAACAGCGCCCGAGACAGAGACGTGGGAGGCGTGGTCGGTGATGGTTGAGTCTGGTGGTGGATGGGTTTTTAGTGGGGGTGCAGCCGCGCACCCCCACAGCCCCCAGCGGCCTGATTATCTGGTTGCGGATACGGGTGCTCACCTTGACCTACCGCATTTCCAGCCGGTACCTCACCTTAGCGGGTGGTTGCGAGGGTGGTTGCGTTAATCGAAGGTTAAAGGGGTGAAAAGAGATCGGTTAGAGTTGCGGATTCTTGGGCGTGTGTTTGGGCGCGTCGCCTGGAGAGTCGTCGCGGCGTTGCAGCTTTTCCTGGACTAGGTTGGCTATCCCTTTGGCGAGGTCTTGCCTGGTCTGAGGTGGTTCCTGTTTCGGAGGAGGTGGAGAGGGATTTAGCTCTTTGACGATTTGCTTGCCTTGTGGTGTTTCTAGCCACTTTTGGAGTGCAGGCGTGGGGTCATGGTTGGCAGCGAGGAGTTCTTTGAAAGTGTTGATGTCTAGGTAGGGAGGTGGTGGTGAGACTTGCACGGCGGGACTGAAGCAGCGTTCCAGAAATTCAGGGTTGAGAGTCCCGTGTTCCAAAGCCATTGTCGTGTTGAGTTGGAGACCTCTCATGTTGACTAGTTCAGGCCTGAAGGTGAAGCCGTGCTTGTGCCCTATCTGTCTGATGAACTCTAGGGAGGCTTGTTCATTCCCGTCAATGAACGGCCTGGCGAGCATGATGTGACCATAGACTTTTGCGATGTAGTGTCCGAAGTGCTCTGGCGTTTTGAGCCCGTCCCATGGTGCTGTTTGAGCCAGATGCTGGACTTCCTCAAATTCTTGGTCTATGACCATTTCGGGAGCGAACATGCTGTCGGGGTCTTGAAGTAGATTGAAGTCCCCTGCCCATTCGTACACGTCTTGGAAAAGAAAACGGTGGATGTCTTTGAAGTGTTCTTGACCGAAGGAGTCTTGGAGCAGCCACGGCGAGTTCTCTAATTCCCGCCAACGTTCATTCATTTCGAGAGACTTAAAGATTTCAAGGCCCTCTTGTGTGAAAGTCTGGCCTTTGTTGCGTAAAACATTGTCGTAGGGGGCAGGCCAGTAGTAAAGCGCTTCCCGTAGGTAGTCATCATCAGGATTCACGATTATTTGCCTTTAACTAGCTCTAGGACTCTGGCGTGAAATTCGTTGCGGGTAATGTCGCGACGGAAAACCTGGGCGAGTAGACGGGCCTGTTCATAGGTGTAGGTGTGCCCCATGTTTTCCGAGAGTTGTAGCTTGCCTTCGAGTGAGTCTTGGAGGGGTTCACTCATGTTTTCGAAGATGTCTGGCCACTTAGCTTTGTAATCGGTGTTCATGATAAATCTGTCCCTTCTTGGTAGGTTGGAGCCTCAAAGGCCGTGGGTTGTGTGTCTGTTTCTGGTGTGTCCTCTGCCGAGGTGTGAGGCATGTTGGAGCGTAGGATTTTACGCGCCGCTTCGCTTGGTTCCAGGCTGTTAATTAACTCGCTTCTTTTCAAGCCCAGAGCTTCTAGATTATCGCGTTCTTTCACGATTTCACCCGCCAGCCATTCCAGGCGTGCGAGGTGTTTTTCGAGCCGTTTCAGGCCACGCATTTTTTCCTTAAGCTTCGCTTGCTCAGCGAAAAAGAGCTTGTCTGCGGCCTGCAAGGTCGAGGTATTTGGTTTTCTGCTCATCGAGATAGTTTCCTTACCCGACGGCTCAGGTTCTCGTTGTTCAGCCTACCATAGAGAAAGGGGAGTGCGCCAGGGGCGCACCGCTGAGCGCCCGGGCACCGGGCGCGGTTGGACGGTGAAATACCGTCCAACATTGCTAAACCTGGAGGGCGGTTACAACCGCTGCTCCTCCAGGTACTTAATTTGGTAGCGAGCATCGCAATTTACCCCTAAACCGTTTGACAACGGGGGGTAGATTGCGTTAACATGGGTGCTACAGCACCCAAACCCTTTAAGGAGGAGCCGTGGAAGATCCACGTGACTCCGGGAGATACGGGCAGCGGATACGTCTGGAGACGTATGTTCTGCCTAGGGAGAGGGACATGATTGCGTCGCGAATGCACGCCGTTGGGCTAACGAATATCTCTCAGTTCGCCCGTGAACTTCTGACGGCTGGAATTGTCAGGGTTTCAAATCGGCGTGCATTTGCTCAGGAACTTTCCCGGCACATCGGGCCGATAGGGAACAACGTCAACCAGATTGCGAAGTTGGCTAACACCAACAGCATCGCAACCTATCAGATGGTTGAACAGACTCTCCAGCTGTTGTCAGAGGTTCAAGCAGTGGTTACTAGCTTGAAAGCCGAAGACAATGGCAGTGGTCAAATTGACTCAGATACGCACGACACTCAGGGCAGCCCTAGAGTACGTGATGGACAAGGAGAAGACTAACAACCGTATCTTCATCACAACGAACTGCGGTATTCCTCAGTCTGTCGATGGTGTCTATCTGTGCTTTGAGCAGATTTTCGACGAGGCCCACGCGGCGCACACTCGCGGCAGGTTCGGTACCGTGCTTGCCTATCATGTCATCCAATCCTTTAAACCCGGAGAGATTGACCCAATCCTAGCCAATGATGTCGGCGTTGAGTTTGCTGAGAGAATCACCGGAGGAGACCATGACTATGTTGTAGCCACCCATAACGACCGTGAACACATTCACAATCACATCATTTTCCACGCTATCAACCGCGAGACCTTGAAACACTTCCGTTGCCCTAAACGCACCGTGTTCGACTTCCGCAAGATTTCTGACGAGCTTTGCCTGAAATACGGCCTGTCAGTAATCGAGGAGCCAGGTAAGAACATGCCACCTGGAGAAATCTACATGCGCGCGGATGCGCGCTCAAAGAAAGCCGGACTAGAGGAGTACATCGACGAGGCTGTACGTAATGCCTATTCCTGGGACTCTTTCGTGGAGAACCTCAAAGAAATGAACATCCGTACACTTTTCCAAGGTGGACAAGTCATGTTCATAGCGCCTCACCTTTTGAAGCATGAAATCAGGGGCCGGACTTTGGGAGTGGCTTACACCGAGGCCGCACTGATGGCCCGACTGGGTAGACAGAATCTCAGTGAGTTTATCGTGCAGGACTCTCTGGTTAAGCGCCTGGACGAGGAGCGTTACAGCGTGGAAATACCGGGTACCCGCCCACCGTTATATCTGGCAGTGCATGAGCATCTTTTGGTTGACCACGGGACTCACTGGCGCATGTATCTTCCAGATATCTTCGAGGGCAGGCTTACTACGCTGCTAGGCAAGCTGGAACGGAAGGTGACGACCCAGGATTTATACGAGTACTTCACCCCGCCCGACGTAATGAAACAGTCCGCACCGGCCCGCACCGTCCAGATGACCCGAGGGGTCAGCGACGCGCAAAGGCGCTACTTCGCCGGGGTTGACCGCCGTGTAGAAGAGGTCAGGGAAGAAGCCGGGGTGATCGCCGTGTATCTCGAGTATGAGAAAGCCGTGGACAAAGCCCAGTTCTTAACTGAGTTGCGCACCCGCGTCGGGGCAGCGCAGAAAGACCTGGAAACCGCTTTGATAGCCAGGCAGCGCGCCCAAGACCTCGAAGCACCAACCACGATGCAAGACCAAGAAGTGGAAGAGGCTACCCGCCGACTCCGCACCCTCAGAACCGCAGTCAAAGAACTAGAAAAAGAACACCGCCGCCAAGCTAAGGGGCAAAAGCTGTGAGCTTCGAAGACTTTGAAATCGGCGACTTGTCCTTCAGTGAGGCTTTGGACATTATTTCGCGCTACGAGGATTCTATCCAGAGAGACCCGAGCGGGAGATGGACGCGTCACGACCTAGCCACTGGGCAGATCTCCCCGGCACGCGCGTCGGGGGAGGCAAGCTACCAAGACTATGCGAAAAAATGTGTTGAATACCTGTTTGCTGGTGAAGGGATTGAGAGGAATCTAAATGGGCATAGCTCCCGATACGATTCGGTTATGTTCAGGAAAGATACTCCGCAGATTCTCCAAGACCTGGGCTGTAAAAACCTTCCAATGCTCCATACACAGGCGCATCTTGTGAGGGAGATGGCTCCTAAAGATTCAGATTTGCCTCATCCGCACGGATTGACTGTTGCTCTGATAAAAGAAATACCGGAACTTCTTGAGTCCCCGGTCATTGTGGCGGAAAACATGCAAAGAGCTGATGGACTGGTGACTGTCCTGGACAAGACTGATCCAGATGGCCTACCTATGCTGCTTGCGTTCAACCCTGATGGGTCAGGATTTTGGAGAGGCCAGCGCATCGACTCGAACTTCATTCTCACCATGTTCGGTAAGGACGGAATCCACCTCTATCTGAACAACCTGGCGGTATCTGAGAAGCTGTTATACGTTGATAATAAAAAATTAGTAAGGCTCTTGCGGTGTGCGGGGCACCAATCGCCCCGGGCCTACAAGAGCCTTAATGGCATTATACGCCATTACAGTCCTTCAACGCAAGCCCCGCAACACACCCAAAATTTCAACCCAAACCCGCAGGTCAGGGGACAATCGGGGCATTCCAGCCCCCAACTGGATGAGTCAGACAAAGCGTTTTACGCGCAGATGGCATCCAAAGTCACTAAGGACAAGGCGCAGACCGAGCCGCAACAACAGGAGCAAACCCAAGTGCAACAGAAAGCTCCACAAAGACCAAAGCCGAGGTCAAAGCCCCGGTGATTTACCCAAAAGGAAACCGACAAAAGAAGGAGAAAACAAGATGAGTAACAACACGATTCACAGCCCGGAGGAGCTTTTGCCTGGCGAGGGCGAGGCCCTGACCTGGGAGGAAGCCAGCGAATACGGCTTGACGATTGAGCCGGGTATCGACCCCGTGGAGGCCGCGGAGGCCAGGGAGGGGGTGGATGAGAATGACGAAGCGATCTGATTACGCTCAGGAAGTCGCCTCGAAATTCATTGAGATGATCGAGGCGGGCACCGCGCCGTGGCAGCGCGACTGGAAACCTGGGGAGCTACACGCCCCGGTTAACTTGTCTAGCGGTAACGCTTATCGCGGAGTGAACTCGCTGTGGCTGATGTCGAAAGGCTATGCCGATCCGCGTTGGATGACCTATAAACAGGCCAAAGCCCAAGGCTACCAGGTACGCAAGGGGGGGAACACGGAACCCGTATCATGTATTTCTCTGACACTATCGCCAGAGCGAGACGCGACGAGGAAGGAGCCGTGGTCAAGGACAAAAACGGCAACACGGTTTATGACCGCTTCGACGTTGATTTCCCTGTTTTCAACACTTTCACTGTGTTCAACGCGAGCCAGATAACGGGTATTACCCCGTGGGTTGCCCCGGAAATCAGCCCTGAACAGCTGTGGGAAAATCACCAACGCGCCGAGGCGCTGATACAGAACAGCGGAGCAAAAGTAATCCACGAATCGGGACTCGCCACGCCTTGTTACCGACCCCTCACCGACACGGTTCACCTACCGGTAAAATCCCAGTTCGCTAACGAGGGAGGGTATTACTCCACGGCTTTTCACGAGCTATCTCACTGGACTGGACACCCCGAGCGGCTAAACCGCAACCTGGAGGGAATTTTTAGCACCACAAGCTACGCACAAGAAGAACTACGCGCCGAAATCGGGCAGTTCATGGTGTGCCAGTCTCTAGGGATAGGCTACGAGGCCCACAGGCTGGAAAACACTGCCGCTTACCTTGAGTCTTGGGTGAAGAACCTGGCTGATAGGCCCCAAGAAATGCTCTACGCAGCAGCTGACTCGCAGAAGATTGAAAAGTACCTCATGAACTTCGCCCCGCCAGTCAAAGAGCAGACCTTGCAGCAAGGCCCGCAGCTGGACGAGTCAGACAAGGCGTTTTACGCGCAGATGGCAGCCAAAGCCACTAAGGACAAGACGCAGACCGAGCCACAGCCACGACCAGAACAGGCACAAGAACCCAAGCAGCAAGAACGACCGAGGAAAAGTAGGAGCGCCAGATGAGTGACTTGACAGATCAAGCCGGAGCAGAGGCGAAACGCGAGCTGGAACAGGTAGCGAACAAGGCCGGGAGTGTAGCGATGCGAATCGCGAATGACGGGGTGCATATGGTGATGAACACCGGGAAGCGCCTCACTCACAAGGCCTTGGAAACCCTGACCAGAGCAGCGCAGAAAGCCATGCAGCAAATCCCTGGACTACCAGGCTCTCCAGAGCACGGCAGAATGAAAGTCAACCAGCTACAGCGAAAATCCGGAGGCGACCTGCACGCCACCGAGGTACCAAAAGAGCTAGTAGCCGACCTGCAAAAAGACCTGAAAAAACGCGGCGTTGATTTCGCCGTCGAGAAAGGCCAAAACGGCAACACTTTCATTCATTTCAAAGGCAAAGACACCGACTCTATCAAGCACGCGCTGAACCAGGTCAAACAGAAAGTCGAAGCCCGCCAGCAGCAAGCCAAAACCCCCACCGCCAAAACGGCAAAGCCAGATAAAAAGCCACAGAGCAGGGCGGACCTGAAAACCGCGATAGAGACCAAGGCGAAACAGGCCAGACAGGCCAGGACATCAGCACCCAAGGCTAAAAGCCCCGAAGCTACCAACGAAAGGCTCAAGGTGAGAAGCGCAATCTACGGAGAAATCACCGGGCATATCAGAGAAAACAAAGGCAAACTAACCTTTAGCGTGAAGGCTGAAATCCCCGATAAAGAACCGATAGCGGTGATGGTGCAGACCAGCGAGCGACTAGGGCGATTCCTGCGGTCAGAGAAAATCGAGACCGGGGCGTGCGTCATGGTAATGGGTGAAATCGCCTACAGCGAGGGCTACCCCTTTATCTGGGCTGAACACGTCGCCTTTGATTACTTCGAGGAATGGGCTAGAGCCAATGGAATCTAATATCTGGATTCTCGCGCCCACTGCGTCGAGCGAGATGAAAGCCCGTAGCTGGATTTACGACTTCGGATACGAGATACAGGCCGAAATCATAGACCCGGACAAGGCCTACCCTGCCCTTAGACAGCAGGGAATGGAAACCGGCCTAACAGTGCAGCTCAACACGCCGAACCTCATCCTCACCGCTAAAGACGGTGAAGAGCTTTTCGCCTGGCTGGACTGTATGACCACCGACCTACCTATCTATATAGAGGAAGAAGACCTACAGCCAGCCAAGCCAGCCGAAACAGCAGAGCCAGCAATGCCAGCCGAAACGGCAACACCGGCAGAGGAGACACTGCCAGCAACACCGGCAAAGCCAGATACGCCAGCAGAGCAGGCAGAGACAGCTGAGACGGCAAAGCCAGCGCAAAGCCGGGAAGAAGTAACGCGGGGAATCTATGACCTAGTACTGGCCAAGCTGGAAGCCCGCAAGATGCTCACCGCAGACCGCGAAGCCATCTACAAGAAAGGATTACCAGCGTGATAGCTAAGAGAATATTTGCCCTGATACTCGCCTTAGCGGGATTCTGGGCCGGGAACCGTATCTCTTTCCAGGTACGCAGCACCTGGCCACAAGGCCCTCACTACGTCCTCGACCACGCCCTAGACGGGCTGACCACAAACCCGCTGTGGGTCTCGACAGAGACGATAGATCTGGCTATCGGCCTTGGAGTTATCGCGGTGATGGGCCTGACCTGGGCATATAACAGTGTTGGAAAGTTATCCAAGCGCCACGGTGAAGAGCACGGCTCAGCTCAATGGGCCAAGGCCTCGCAAATCAAGCCTTTCATGGACAAGAACCCCGCAAACCAGCTCCTGTTCACACGCACCGAGGCCTTGTCTCTGGACTCGCGCAAGACGCAGCGTAACCTTAACGCCCTTGTCATCGGGTCTTCTGGCTCAGGTAAATCGCGGTATTTCGTCATGCCGAATCTCGCGCAAGCGAACACTTCCTTCGCAATCACCGACCCCAAGGGCGAGCTGCTTCGCCAAACCGGGCAGCGCCTGGAAAGCGCGGGGTATCGTATCCGGTGCTTGAACCTGATTGACTTCGACCAATCCGACCGTTTCAACCCCCTGGCATACTTCAACCCCGCTCAGGCCGAGGTTGACTCTACGGTTTTGACCGAGAATTTCATCACGAACACCAACGGCCAGAAACCCTCTGGCGGGGATGGCTTCTGGGAGAAGGCCGAGCGAGCACTACTCAACGCCCTGATTTCCTACACCTATTTCACTGAGGGCCCGGACGGCTCTCTGATTGACGTGGTAGACCTCCTGGCGAAAATGCAGGCCTCCGAGGAAGACGAAACCCAAGCCAGCGAAATAGACATACTCTTCGAGTCCGTCAACGACTACATCGCGGGCTTTGACGAAGACCCCGAGGGATGGGGAGACGAGGCAAAAGCCGCCGTGAACGGGTTACGTTTCGCAGCCGCACAGTACAACACCTATACGCAAGGCGCGGGGGAAACCAAGAAGTCAGTGATTATCTCTCTGGGGGTACGCATGGCCCCGCTGCATATGACTCAGATCCGGGAGCTACTCAGTAGCGACACTATCGAGCTGGAGAAAATCGGCATGGAGAAAACCGCTCTGTTCCTGGTCATCCCTGACACCCACGCCGCTTTTAACTTCCTGGCAGCTATCTTCTACGAGCAGCTTTTCGAGACCAACCTACACCTGGCTGACCACCTCGACACCGGCAGACTCCCCTACCAAGTGCAGTGCTTCATGGACGAGTTCGCTAACATCGGTAAAATGCCGTCATTTGAACGCAAAATCGCGGTGATGCGCTCCAGGGGGATTTCTACCGCCATCATCATGCAGAACTACTCCCAAGGCAAAGCCATGTATAAAGACGACTGGGAAACTATCGTGGGTAACTGTGACTCCTTGCTTTTCCTGGGAGGAAACGAGAAATCCACCACTGAATACATCTCGAAAATCCTGGGTAAGCAAACCATCCTCAGCGAGGAAACCTCACAGTCCAAGGGCCGGACCGGGTCATACTCACAGTCCCAACGAAAGCTTGGCCGCGAACTGCTGACCCCTGACGAGCTAGGCCGCCTACCAGGCGGAGAATGCATCTACATTCTGCGAGGCATCCCAGCCTTCCGCTCGAAAAAACTCCCCGGCCCCGATTTCCCCGGAATCTACCACTACACGCCAGCCAAGCCAGCAGTAGAGGCATTGCCAGCAATGCCAGCCGAGACGGCAGAGGAGACACTGCCAGCAACACCGGAGCCAGTGGATGAAGACGTGGAAATCGAAGTCACCTGGGAGCCAGAAACCGAGGCCATACTAGCCTAAATATGAGCGTCCCCCGCCCTGAAAGGGCGGGGGCGGATGATTAGCTATCGTCCCGAGGCCGGTTCTACGAACCTTTTCAGCAATGCCGAAACATGCTAAAATGGCCTCAGGAAGAGCAATCAGGATAACTAGGATATCCATGATTCAACCTTCCGCTCATGCCCCGGCGCTGCAACGTCGGGGCCACTAACGTTAAGACGGCTGTCCTAACGCGCTTAACCATACCCCGGCCTGGCTACTCACCAACGAGGGCATGAGCGATACGCCCCGGAAGACACAATCAGGAATATGAAAACAATCGGGGTGAGGAGGATATTCTCGATTTGGCTAATGGCCGACCCTACCATCCGAAGAGTCAAGGTTAAGACCATCGGCGCTGAAGTAGCGAAAAACCCCGATGACAGCGACGAGGACAATGCCTTGGAGCACGGCAGCGGCGTATTTGCGCAAATATCCTATCGCGATGCTCTTAGTCTCGGGATTGCCCATGAAGACCAAGGGGAGCGTGGCCCCGGCAGTGAGCACATAGATCTCGGCGAAGCGCACGAAGACGACTACCTTGATAATGAGACTGGCCGCAAGGGTGATAAGCCACGGCAAGAAGAGAATCATCATCAGCACGAGCTGTTGCCCAAAACCAGCCTCAGAAATCTTATTTTTATCGGGTATTTCACCGCCTGCGCCGCTGGTGTCTATGTTGGCTGCATCGTAGACCTTCGTGATGGACAGGTCAGAGATTTCGTTGATGGCTCCCAGCAGCAAGTCAACGTTTTGGATGACCAGAATCATAATAGCGGCTTTGAACATGGCAGCCGCTACGAGCTGCATGCCGAGCTTTTGATCGCCGTCAACCCGGGTGCTGATTCTGTCTAGCTCTATGACGAGCATAATCGCGAGGATTGTCGCGGCCAAGGGCTGAATCACGAGGTGATTAACATTTGTGACAAATGTGTAGGCATCGGTCTGGTAGCTGGAGATTGACTTCAGCAAGTCTTGTAACCCAGCGCCAAAATCAGAGTTCACGATGTAGCTGAGCATCGAATTAACAGCCGCCGACAAATCCATATCTTTCCCCTATCTTTACCAAACCGTTACGTGGATATGGTCGAAGTGTCCCGTCGTGGGGTTGGTGTCCTCATCGCTGTAGGCAGCCGCCGCGTACTTCTCCCATTTCCCTGTCTGCGCCAGCCAAATCCGCCCCTGCCAAATCAGATAGCGAATCCCGTACTTCTCGGCGTTCTTTGTGAGCCAGGTAGCGGTATTGTTACCGTCTTGCAAGGTCTTACCCGTGGGGAAAGTCCCGTAGGCATACATGAGGTCACAAGCCCGACCCGAAGGATGGTCAGGATAGGGGTCAGTGGGACGCCAACAGCCGATAGACTTCACCCCGCCACGCCCCGGCAAATCGTTGATAGCGTCATAAACGCGCTTCATACGAGGCGTTATCCGCCCCGAAGTCGTCGGGTCTTGCACAGTGGCAGCCTGGGGAGGATAAGAAGCCGAAACCGGCATAGTGTCACCAGGCAGCACTCCCAACCCCAGACTCTCACATACCTCAGGGTCAAGCGCCGAAGGATACGTTTCGCCCAAAGTCGCACCGGAAAGATAACCAGCAGGGTCAACACTCACCCCAGAGCGGCGAATCTCGAAATGCAGGTGATTACCCGTAGACCTCCCGGTGGAGCCGACCTTGCCGATTTCCTGGCCAGTGCGGACAGTCTGTCCCACATAAGCCCCGATTTGCGACATGTGACAATAGCGCGTCGCAACCCCGCCACCATGCGTTACCTCCACCATGTTTCCGCAAATCGAGTCTCTATGCGCCTTAGTAACCGTACCGGGAGCCGCAGAATAGATCGGCGTGCCGTTAGGGGCAGAAAAATCAATACCGTCATGAAACATGCGAGTGTGACTAATCGGGTCGATACGAGACCCCCACGGGGAAGTCACCGTGAGAGCGCCTGCCAAGGGAGCGGCAAAACTCCCGTCAAAATCAGGTGAGTCCGGAGCCGGTGACGACCCGCCAGAAGCATCAATCACCTCACCCTGGGGAATGCACACCCCCGAAGCAGCCCCTACCGTAGCGGTGGAGAAGAAAAACGACATGAACAACGAGAACACCACCGCGATTAGCAATCCTGCCAGTAGTGCGGGCAGCGCCCCCATTATCGACACCACACCACCCATGGCAGTGATTAAGGCATTAATCACGAACTGCGCCGCACGAATAGTCATAGCGCCTAGGCGCGTTTTAGCTGCACGGGCAAGCTTACGGCGTGGGAACTTCATGATTTTCTGGTATTGCTTTATCGCGCGTCTGGCTATGTTCTCTGCGGTTCTTTCCGCGATGCCTGCGGCCACTCTTTTCGCCGCGCGTCCCATAATCCCGCCAGCCCCCGCGCCCAGTCGCATCCCGCCCCTGGCGCCGTGAACAAAAACTTGCCCTGACCTGGCCCCCTACCTGGCGAAGCCCCGCCCCGGTGATAGCGCCCGCATCGTCAGCCAGCGAACCACTGAATTCATTTGCGCGCCAATGCCTGCGCCCCAGAAACGTAGCTGGAGGTGCGTAGCGCTTTTTTCCTGCCCCGCCCTGGCCCGAGCTTAGACATGGCAGCTTTACCAGCATTGAACCCCGCCGATGAAGCCTTGGCCGGATCCTTTGTGGGACGGTTGAGCAGCCCGGAACCGTGCTCGATTTTCAAGCCCGACCCGAATTTCATGACCCGACGGTTTTCTAGCCGGTTAGAAACGTAGGAACGCTCTTCTGTTGACCGCCACCTGGCCGGTTTACTCACTGGACTAGCCTTAACTTGCCTGGTCTTCAGGGGCCGGGTTTTGAGTCTCTGGCGTAGCCTCACTGGTTACCGGGGTCGGGTTGTCCATGTCGGTCAAGCCCAGATACTGGCTCTCACCCTCCGCAATCCGCGCGCCCTCATTAGAACCCCAACAGTACAGCTTGTCCTTGGTGGTCTGGATACACGACCCGAAACGTGAGGAAACCACGCTCTTAGGGGTCTGCCCCTCTGGTAGTGGAATCTCTTTCACGCCCGAAGCCTTAGGGCCTTCTTGGCCGTCCGCGAGTTGCCCCGAGAACCCGCTACCCCAGCAGTAGAGTTTCTTTTCGCTCACCACGCAGGCATGCAACTCGCCAGCAGCGAGACTATCAACCGGCTTACCCACGAAAAACCCCAGCGGGGTAGGGGGCAAAATCTGAGTGTCGGTATCCCCGACCATGCGCCAGCGGTTATCACCCAGCAAGTCACGCCCTTACCCGTGGAGGCACAAGCGAAATCAGCCCCGGCCACCAGCTGTTTCACCGGGCCTTCCAGCTTGATTTCCCCCTTGTGCTCTTTCGAGGCCATGCCAGAGCCGAGCTGTCCTAGATGATTCTGCCCAAAACACTCCACCTTGTTTCCGTTTGCTTCGCAAACGAAACCATCACCACTTGCGGTTAGACCCGAAACGGCAGGCGCTTCGACTTTCTTGCTTGGAGCCGCTTGGGCAGGCTCAGGAGTGGAGCGATGCGACTGGAGAAACACCACGCCACCTATCAGCGCGGCCACACCCACAACACCCCCAAGGGCGAGGAAAAGATTACGCCGGTTTTTCGCCGGTAGGGGAGCATAGCCAGGGGACGGTTTTTTCGCCCCGAACAGCCTAGCCCTCGAAGCCTTAGCCTCAACCACAGGCTTAACCTCTTCCTCCACCTCTAGCGCCTGCGCGCCCGCCACTGGCGGGGCGGGCACCGGGGTTGCCTCTCCCGTGGCCTGCACATAGGAAGCCCAAGCCTTCAACTTGGGATAGCAGGCCGGATGCTCCTGGATCTCGGCCAAGAGTTGCGCTGTGGGAGGAGTGTTCGACGCGATGGTGTACAGATTATCCGCCTGCAAATCTTCAGCTAACATGACTATCCTCAAATCTCGTAGAAAATACCTTGAACATGTGCGATGTCTTGTCCATCTCGTTGTCGAAAGGAATCACCGCGTCCCCAATCCTGAGCAGGCCCCTGCCGGGCAGAACATTCGTGAAATAGCCCCGCTGTTGCGGGGAGAGCCTTACCAGTTCAGTCAAAGCATCCGCGTCCGTGGACTGCTGGTTGAGCAAGAACAACCCGTTAGAGTTCGACAGCATCAGCCTGGCCTCTTCCGAAGCCAGAAGCTCCTCGATGTTCTGCGTGATACCCGTGACAGCCGCGCCGTATTTACGCACGCGCTTATACATGGCCTTCGTGTAGTCAGCCGCGTACTGGTTCGAGAACAGCAAGTGGAACTCGTCGATATACAGCCAGGTACGCACCCCGCGATTCTTGTTGCGCACAATCCGCGCCCAGATTTCCTCCAAAACGACCATCATCCCGAAAGTCTGCAAATCCTTAGACAAATCCGCCACGTCATAAACCGTTACCCGGTTAGACCTATCCACGTTAGTTTGTTGCGCAAACCCCGCAGCCGAGCCTTTCGCGTAAAGCTCCAGGCCAGTGGCCAACTCGCGGGCAGCGTCCTCAGGTTCCGCCTTCAAAGCCTCGTACAGCGTGGCCAGCGTCGGCTGTGGGGCATCGTCCCGACCCCAAAACTCGCGGTAAATCTTTTGCGCTGCCCGGTCAATAATCGAGGTCTTCTCAGGACTCAAGCCCTCCGGCCCACCCACCAGCACGCCACAAAGCGAAGTCACGTAAGAACACTTATCCCGAATCGGGTCACCCTCGACCGCCAAAGACTTATCCAAATCCAAGGCGTTTAGACAGTGGCTCGATCCCGCTGAAATCACCACGCGGGTAGCATTGAGCTCTTTCGCCAACGGGGGATACTCCCTCTCCGGGTCGATAATCAGCACCTCATCTTGAGGCCGGCGAAGAAACACCTGCTCCATCTCGAATTTCGCCAACTGTGACTTGCCCGACCCGGTAGTACCCAGGATGAAGCCATTAGCATTCATCTCTATAGTCCGGTCAGCCACAATCAGGTTCTTGGAAAGCGCGTTAACCCCGTAGAAATTCCCGCCTGGCTGCATCACCTCTTGAGTGGTGAAAGGCACCATCACCGCCGCGACCGCCGTGGTGAGCATCCGAGAAATCGGCAACTTGTTCACACCCAGCGGCAGCAAAGCATTCAAAGCGTCTAGTTGCATGTAACGTAAAGTTTCTAGCTGACAGGAATGTTTACCCGCCACACGCAACACGCGCTTCACGTTCTCCGCCAAGGCCTCTTTAGTGTCCGCCCCGACCCCAACCACGATAGTGGTCTCAAACAACTTTTCGTTGGACTGCTCTAGCTGAGTGCGCAGATCCACGGCCTCCTCATAGGAAGACTGTAGCTCGTGGGGTATCAAGTCGTACGTCAAGCCCTGCTTGATTAGCTTGCGCTGCTCGTTACCCCTCTGCATGTCCATCGCCGCTATCTGGCGCTTCACCAGTTTCAGCCCCTCGGACTGATCCAGCGGGTCAAGATGCAGAGAAACCGCTAAATCGATAGGGATTTCCGCCAGCTCTTTCACAATCCGGTCACTCATCCACGGGGGCAGCTTACGTAACACCAGCATCTGCCAATGCCTGGCCTGAACCGCGTCAAGACGCAGCGAATCCCGGTTGGTGTTGTCAATCGAGAAAGGGCAGACGAAATCTTTAGTAGTCGCGGCTTGCGCCACTAGCTCGCTAAACTCGAAAATCCACTTCTCCGCCAGGACGCAAGAAATCTGCAACAAGCGGGCGCGTTCCTGACCATCTAACTGGGTAGCTACGCAACCCCCGACCTCACGCAAAGCCGCAGTGTCTTCCGCAGCGACACGGTAAAGCACTGTCTTGGCCTCTTCCAGAGACTCGGCCTCTATCGCCAGCGTCACGTACTTTTCTGTCAGCACGTTATTCCGGTCAGTCTCTAAACGCTTGGTCACCAGCGCGTTGTACTCGCCCCGCTGCATGTCGAAACCATCACCGCGTAGCTGTAGCTGCACCTCTCGATTCAGCTTGTCCTTGTCCAACACCCGGTTAACCACCGTGATTTGCACGTGTTGGCCCGCCAAGTGCGAGTTCAAGAAGTGCGCATACTTCTCGATGATTGCCTCTTGCGTCGAGGACGTGGCTAGCTGATAGTCGATATCCGACAGTTTCAAAGTGAGCGAGTAGCGGTTACCACCCAGCCAACACATCCCCGACTCAGCCAGCGCCTCGTAGCCAATCTTGGCCTGCACCGAGGACTTAGGCCGTCTAATTCGTGGCTTCGAAGGCCGCGAACTTTTTCCGCGCCCAGCGCGTGCGTCGCGGGAGGGCTTTGGCGACTTCTTGCTTTTCACTATCCTCTTCCTTTTCCATGCCAGAACTAAACACCTCTACGGGCAGACCCGCATAAGCGAAATACTTAGGGCCTTGTCTGAAAGCCCAGTAGTAGCCGATATACTTTTCAAACTCGATTCCCATCGGGCGCACCCAGCCAAACGCGGCGACAGGCACGACCAGCACCGTAATCACCACCACACCCAGATCATCGAGACCGTTCCAGTAACACAACAGATAAGCCCCGACAATCACAGGTAAAGCAGCCAGGAGTGACCCTGCCTGCCGCCACGACAAGCCAAAAATGACCTTGGCCTGGTACTCCGTGATTTCACGGTAGACCTTGACTTCCAGCGCCACGACGAACCCTTAGAAAGTAATCGTCTTGAACAACAGAGCGGCAGCGACAATCAGGCCACCACCAATCGCCTGCCACATACCAGACTGCAATTGCGGGCCGTTCTGGTCTTTCAGACCACCCGCGAGAGTGATAACACCCCACACAGTCCACAAACCGCCCCCGGCAGTCGCCACATTAGCGAACAACTCCAGCGCCTGGGTCAAAATTCCCCCGCCCATAATCACGCACCTTTCCGCACACGACGAGACAGAGCAACCAGCACACACCACCAGCAACTAAGAACCCAGCTGCTAAACCAGCAGCAGCCACCGCCACCGAACCAGTCTCAGCCAGCTCACGAGTCTCCACCACCCGAGCAGCAGCCACCGGACGAACCGGCAACGCACGCCCCGGAGTACGAGGCGAAGCCGGAGAAGTATTCACGCCAGCCACCGGCAAAGCAGGAGCCACCGGCACACTCGCCTCAGGACGCAACACCGACTCCACCGGAGCCTTAGCCACCTCTTGCGGAGTAACCGGAGTAGCCCCAACCACCACCGGAGCCACCGGAGCAGTAGACACCGGCACATAAGGTGTAAACGGCACCAACACAATCGGCTTAGAAGGCACTACCGGCAGTTCAGGCTGAACCGGGACGGTCGGATTCTCAGGAACCACGGGCAGTTCAGGCTGCACGGGGACAACCGGATTCTCAGGCACAACCGGCAACTCAGGCTCAACCGGGGTACCCGGCTCAACAGGATCAACCGGAGTAACCGGGTCAACCGGCTCCACCGGCGTAACCGGCTCCACCGGGTCAGGCGTGGGAGTAACCGGCTCAGACTGTGAACCGTTATCCACCGGCGTAACCGGCTCAGACTCAGCGAAAGCCAAAACCGGCGCACCAAACGCCAAAGCCCCCACCGTCGCACCAGCCGCAGCCGTCTTCACCAGATTACTGGTCTTCGCTTTACGATGTTTAGCCATCGATCATACCTTTCAGCTCTAGACGCGCTCACGTAATCCATTACCAGCCACGCCACCAAAACCCCCGCCCATCCTGAAAACAGGGGAAAACTCTCATTTCGTAGGAACCGCCTCAGGGGCAGTCATTTCCTTCATTTCCGCCTTAGCGTCCTCGATACGCCCCTCAAGCTCAGGGATAAAGACGTCATTTAGCTGCTTGATGTAATTTCGCACGTCCTCGATCTCCATGGCGATGCCCTTGCCAGAGCGAGGATGTTCCTTAGTGTTGATGACGTTCGGACGCTTCTGTTTTACTTGCCCACCCGTGTAGCTCCGCAAAAGATGACATTTGGAATCTACGTAGTCAGAAGGGCCAGGGCCTTGGTGTAGTGCAAGCCAAGTAGCTTCGCAGGAATCATGAAACTCTTGGGATTCTTCAAACAGCTCATGGTACTTCTCATATGTCGCGTCGTAGTCGGCCCAGGCTTGATCTAGCTCCTCCATCGTGGCGGTTCCGTAGTCTTTTTCTTTGCCGAGTATTCCCGCGGCGCGTAGCGCGTCCATGGCTTTTTCCTCGTCAGATTTAGCGCTGCACGCGCTCAGACCCAAAGCCAGGGCAGCGACCAGGCCGACACTTGCGAGTTTGTGAATGTTCATTATCTTTTCCTTCCAGTCAACGCCAGCAGACCGTTCTGCCAGCAATGCCAGTCTATGAGAAGCGTTGGAAACGAAAAACCGCCCCCACTTCCCGACAGTCCTCGGTGCAGGGAAAACCTGAGAACCCGAACCGTCGAAGACAGTCCACTTCCGAGCACCGAGAACCACGGGAAACCTCAACAACACCTCAAATCACCGCCGCGGAACCATCTTGGGACTCTTCCCACAAACGGAACTTCTCCAGCACCACCTCGCTGGTTTTCGCCTCGACCCGGCGAATAAAATCCCGGTCGTCCTCCCGACCGAAAAACCCCGAAGAAGCCGAAGCCAACAAATTCTCCTGCTCTTGCAGCGAAAGCGAGCTAGTGCCCTGAAGAATCTGATCCACGTGCGCCAAACAAGCCTCGTTACGCCGGCGAGTCTCCTCAGGCACCGCAGGCCTAGCCCCCGGCACCGGAGCCTTCAACACGTCACGAAGCCGATAAATCACCAGGCCCGGCGCGTTACTCGTCAACGAAGGCAAAGGATTAGCCGCTAAACGCCGCTGAATCTCGACAGGCCTCCAGCCCTCAGAAACCGCGTTACGCAGAATCCCAGACACCACCTCAGCACCAGATCCCGGCAACACCTCCAACATCGCCACAGGTAAGCAATCCCGCAGCAAAGCCCAATCCGCAGCCACCCCAGCCACACCATCCAGACCACCCGAGGCGGCCTTAACCGGACTTAAGTGGTTTGGTATGGTTTTTAATGTGGGTTCTATTAAAGGAGACAAAGTGCCACCGGTGGCACTTAGTGAACCTTCGGCCTCCACTAAGTGCCAATCTGGCCCTTTGTTCGAATCACAGGGAAAAGTCCCGATTTCATCAAAGTTATCCACAGGCGCGTCTTCACCAAGTGCCAAATTGGCCCTTTGGTTATTTTCCAACGAAAACTCGGCCCCAACGTTCAAGCGGTAGATGTTGCTCAAGCGGCGTGCGTGAGTGCCACGGTGCTCAACTTCGATAAGGCCAGCAGTCCTCAGGAATCCAATCGCGCGCTTCACCGAGCGCAGTGATCCACGTGATTTTTTCGCAATCGTTTCCTGGGACGGCCAACAAACCCCTTGGTCATTAGCCTGGTCAGCTAAAGCGAGCAGAACCATAGACTCGCGCAAGGGCAGCTCTTCCAGCCCCCACGCCCATGTCATAGCCGCGATACTCATGATGTCTCCTAAAACATCGGTTTAGGCAAAGCCTTAGGCGGAGCATCCTGCCGCTCATCATCACCAGCCACTCCCTTGGCCGGAATAGGGGTCGCCAGCCGGACAACTTCAGATGCCGGAATTAGATAGCGGCCACCAGGTGTATGAATGTACGAGACAGCGCCATCTTTGAGCCATCTCCTAATTGTTTGGGAGGTAACGCCCAGCATTTTCGCAGCTTCAACTGCAGTCAGTATGTCAGACATAGCACCTCTCTAGTACGTATAACGTAAGTTTCTACAGTCAGCGTACCGAAGAAAATTTTGGGTGTCAAGCGTAGGTGTTTGCATTATCCGTAATCATTTGCAACAATAGAAACATGACAATCACAGCGACTTATGAGATGACCCAAAGCGTGGATCAGCGCGTGGGTGAGCAGGTTAGATTCTGGATGTTTCGGCGCGCTGTTCGGCAGCCGGAACTTGCGGAAAAGCTAGGTGTAACCGCCGCGAGTGCTTCACGAAAGATTGCGGGGAAAATCGGCTGGTCAGTGAGCGACCCTAGCTAAGGCTGCAGCGG
>BNJU01002396.1_pt1 | contig 23146 bp, 39 predicted proteins | sample 8539281 | NCBI WGS metagenome assembly BNJU01 (sample SAMD00202456, study PRJDB9452) | human saliva metagenome | isolation source: human saliva | place: Japan
TATCGCACAAGGAGAAACACGTTCAGCATCAACTACAGCAACACGTACGTCAGATGGTGCACAAAAATCTCTGATTATTCTAATAAAGAAAATGTTCCAGATTACATACAGATTAGCTATCGAAGTAGATAAGGCTAATAATGTTATCCATTGGACAGTTCTTGATAACCCAGGCCGTAAAGGAAATGCAGCCAGCGGTTATGTCTCACTTTACAATCCTAAAGATTCTGTTGGCGCACCAACAAACTGGAAGAGTTAGTTCAAACTGACAAAAACGGAAAAAGTAGTTATTACGCGTGATTACTGGGAAAAGATAACGATGGATCATACTTGATGGGTCAAAAAGGGTAAAATGAATACCTATACTGGCGCTGAAATGACGAAGTGTTGACTCAACTTTACAAAGATACAAAAATCCAGCAATTAGGGAAAGTGAAGCAGCGATAGCGGCTCAAACAGCAGAACGTTCACAGGCTTTGTATGCTGACGGCGGATAATAGTGCTACTTCGTAATGTTATGTGGACTGATTACATTTTTTGACACAATCGTAGATAAACTCTAAGCCACTTGACTATGTTGCAGGTATGAAAGGAACAGGAGTTGATTGGTGGAAGAACAAATATCATGACTGGTTTCACAGATAACTTCATTGATAATGAAAGTGCAAAATTCCAAGCAGTTGCAGTCGAAAAGTACACTGCTAATGTTGGTGGAAGTTTTGATGCTGATCCAATAACTATGTAACCAATAGCTGGAACACCAGAATTCCCAAATAACTACCGTGCAGCAACAACATTTGCATGGAAAGACGGTCAAGCTCACTGCTGACACAAGCTGGTACTTATACTAAAACGTAGTGGTTTGCTTGCTGCTCATTAGACCAAGCTCACAGAGTTACGATTACATTCGAAGTTGTAGACCCACGTAGCGATGCGGGACAAGAATGAGTCCAACTGCTAAGGCACAAACAGTAACTCCAGTGTTCAACACCAACCTGCACAAGACTCAATTGATAGCATGGAGATCTACCAGGTGGAACAACATATGCCTCTCAAGGATCCAGTAGATACTGCCACAGAAGGTGAAAAAGACGCAACAGTCGTTGTGACGACACTCCAGACGGATCTACAGATGAAGTTCCAGTCAGGTTACTGTAAAAGACACACGTAGCAGTGACGGTGAGAAGAATGATCCAACTGCTAAGGCACAAACAGTAACTCCAGGTTCAACACCAACTGCACAAGACTCAATTGATAACGCAGGAGATCTACGCAAGTGGTACAACATTTGCCTTCAAAGGATCCAGTATACTGCTACAGAAGGTGAAAAGACGCAGACAGTCGTTGTGACCTACCCAGATGGATCTACAGATGAAGTTCCAGTTAAGGTTACTGTAAAGACCCACGTAGCGATGCGGACAAGAATGATCCAACTGCTAAGGCACGAAACAGTAACCCAGGTTCAACACCAGATGCACAAGCCCTCAATTGATAACGCAGGGAGATCTACCAAGTGGAACAACATATGCCTTCAAGGATCCAGTAGATACTGCTACAGAAGGTGAAAAAGACGCAAACAGTCGTTGTAGACATACCCAGACGGATCTACAGATGAAGTTTCAGTTAAAGGTTACTGTAAAGACACATAAGTGATGCGGACAAAGAATGATCCAACTGCTAAGGCACAAACAGTAACTCCAGGTTCAACACCAGATGCACAGCCTCAATTGATACGCAGGAGATCTACCAAGTGGAACAACATATGCTTCAAGGATCCAGTAGATACTGCTACAGAAGGTGAAAAGACGCAACAGTCGTTGTGACCTACCCAGACGGATCTCACAGATGAAGTTCCAGTTAAGGTTACTGTAAAAGACCCACGTAGCGATGCGGAAAGAATGATCCAACTGCTAAGGCACAAACAGTAACTCCAGGTTCAACACCAGATGCACAAGCCTCACCCTGATAACGCAGGAGATCTAGCAAGTGGAACAACATATGCCTTCAAGGATCCAGTAGATACTGCTGCAGAAGGTGAAAAAGACGCAACAGTCGTTGTGACATACCCAGACGGATCTAGCAGATGAAGTTCCAGTTAAGGTTACTGTAAAGACACACATAGCTGATGCGGAAAAAGAATGATCCAACTGCTAAGAGCATAAAACAGTAACTCCAGGTTCAACACCAGATGCACAAGCCTCAATTGATAACGCAGGAGATCTACCAAGTGGAACAACATATGCCTTCAAGGATCCAGTAGATACTGCTACAGAAGGTGAAAAAGACGCAACAGTCGTTGTGACATACCCAGACGGATCTACAGATGAAGTTCCAGTTAAGGTTACTGTAAAAGACACACGTAGCGATGCGGAAAAAGAATGATCCAACTGCTGAGGCACAAACAGTAACTCCAGGTTCAACACCAGATGCACAAGCTCTCAATTGATAACGCAGGAGATCTACCAGTGGAACAACATATGCCTTCAAGGATCCAGTAGATACTGCTACAGAAGGTGAAAAAGACGCAACAGTCGTTGTGACATACCCAGACGGATCTACAGATGAAGTTCCAGTTAAGGTTACTGTAAAAGACACACGTAGCGATGCGGAAAAGAATGATCCAACTGCTAAGGCACAAACAGTAACTCCAGGTTCAACACCAGATGCACAAGCCTCAACTGATAACGCAGGAGATCTACCAAGTGGAACAACATATGCCTTCAAGGATCCAGTAGATACTGCTACAGAAGGTGAAAAAGACGCAACAGTCGTTGTGACATACCCAGACGGATCTACAGATGAAGTTCCAGCTAAAGTAACTGTCAAAAGATCCAAGTGCACCAGCTACAGACGCAGATAAGAACACTCCAGTAGCAAAAAGATCAAACTGTTAAACCAGGAGATAAACCAAGTAGCTAAAGATTCAATTGGTAATGTAGGGTGATCTTCCAGAAGGAACAACAGTAGAGTTCAAGACACCAGTAGATACAACTACACCAGGTGATCAAGATGCGACAGTAGTGGTAACCACCCAGATGGTTCTAGGATGAAGTTCCAGTTAAAGTAACTGTAAAAAGATCCAAGTGCACCAGCTACAGACGCAGATAAGAACACTCCAGTAGCAAAAAGATCAAAACTATTAAAACCAGGAGATAAACCATCTACTAAAGATTCAATCGGTAATGTAGGTGATCTTCCAGAAGGAACAACAGTAGAGTTCAAGACACCAGTAGATACAACTACACCAGGTGATCAAAGATGCGACAGTAGTGGTAACTCGCAGATGGTTCTAAGGATGAGTTCCAGTGAAAAGTAACTGTAAAAAGATCCAAGTGCACCAGCCAAAACCAGTTGTCGCTACAGACCTTACTGACAAAGCAGACACTAAGACTCCAGTTGAAGTGAGTGCAGAACCAGGAACTAAGGTTGAATTGTTCGATAAAGACGGCAACAAGATTGGTGAAGCTACAGCAGGCGCAGATGGTAAAAGCTACTATCACCCCTAACAGTTGACATTCAGCAGGCAATGTGACAGCGAAAGCGACAGACCAGCAGGAAACACTTCAGATGCCAGCGATCCAATGGTAGCAACAACTGACACAACAGCTCCAGCTAAACCAGTAGCGAAACATAGTTAAAGCTGGTGACACAGCAATCACAGGTACAGCTGAAGCAGGCTCAACAGTAGAAGTAACGCTTCCAGATGGCTCTAAAGTATCGGCTAAAGCTGGTCAAGATGGTAACTACTTCAGTGTACCAGTCGCGGTTTGAAGAAGGTGACACAGTTTCTGTCACTGCAACAGATGATGCAGAGCAACATCATCAGCATCCAACTACAGCAACAGTAGCGAAAAGCCGATGATAAGACAGCACCAGACGCACCAGTTGTGAAAACACAGTTAAAGCAGGCACTACAGCAGTAACAGGAACAGCCGAAGCAGGCTCAACAGTAGAAGTCACTCTTCCAGATGGCTCTAAAGTATCGGCTAAAGCTGATCAAGATGGTAAACTTCAGTGATGCAGTCAGGGCTTGAAGGAGAGGTGACACAGTTTCTGTCACTGCAACAGATGATGCAGGGCAACACCTCTAACCCAACATCAGTGACTGTGGTAAGGGAACTGATACGACAGCTCCATCAGCACCAGTTGTAAACCCAGTTAAAGCAGGTACTACAGCAGTAACAGGAACAGCCGAAGCAGGTTCAACAGTAGAAGTAACGCTTCCGGATGGCTCTAAAGTATCGGCGAAAGCTGATCAAGATGGTAACTTCAGTGTACCAGTCAGCGGTTTGAAGGAAGGTGACACAGTTTCTGTCACTGCAACAGATGATGCAGGCAACACCTCTAACCCAACATCAGTGACTGTAGGTAAGGGAACTGATACGATAGCGCCAGACGCACCAGTAGTGACTACTGATCTTACAGGTAAGGCGGGCACTCGTACTCCAATCGATGTTATTGCAGAACCAGGTTCTAAGGTTGAATTGTTCGATAAAGACGGCAATAAGATTGGTGAAGCGACAGCTGATGAAACAGGTCTCGCAGTGGTAGTTCCAACAGTTAACATTCCAGAAGGTAGCGTGACAGCTAGAGCGACAGACCTAGCTAGGTAACGTTTCAGGAGCTAGTGCTCCAATGTTTGCCACAACAAAGTGGAACAGTAGATTCCTTCAACAATGGTAAGGGTTCTGAGAATACTCCAACAGTTGTTAAACCATCACTAAATGGTCAAGTTGAGTCATCAACAACTTTAGCTAATCATATGAACCTTAAAGCAAGAGCAAACATTTCATCAACTGAAAAAGATGCTTCTACACTTCCAGAAACAGGAGACGAAGTATCTATCGGTGGCGTAGTCCTTGGTGGAATTCTTGCAGCAGCTGGACTTGCCATTGCAGGAAAAACGTGAAAAGAAGACTAAGATAGTAAAAAGGTCAAACCTCTCAATATAGTGAGACTATTTCAGTTTTTCGAAAAAGAGACTCATCCCATAAGGGTGGGTCTCTTTTGTGTCTATTGAACGATGATTTTACTTACATTAAAATATTAGATATAAAATTGAATAAGAGAGATTAGCTCAATTATTTTTCTTTTGAATTATTGGTATTTTTGAATTTCAATAGAATATTTTTACAAAATGTTAGAGTCTTTATAATTATTTATATGAAAAAGGCTTTAGAGGTTTCATGAAAGAAAAGTATAGTTGCTAAATAATTATTTATATTGATTAAAAATTAGAGAAAATACTTGCCTAAAGATTAAAAAAGGATATGATAGATTTCGGAAGAAGGATAATAAAATGTATAGAGTGCGTGTTTTTCAGTAACGTCTTCGTTTTTGAAGTGCCTTTGGGGTACTAACGATCAACATATAGGAAGATTATGAACGAAACAAGCAAGTCATGTTTTTGAAAAAAGTGACAAAATACGCCATTCGTAGCCAACTGTCAGTGTGCGGGCCATTGCTATCGGAACATTCTTGTTAGCAGGTGGTCTTTCGTGTTCTAAGCCAGTTTTCGGGATCAGATTACTACGGACGCTTCGGTACATATGGCCTATGTTACTAGAAAATGAATTGACAGCTGAAGAGCAGAAGCAAGTGATTCATGCTATCTCCAAAGGAATATCAAAATGATGATACTTTTTATCTGGTCTATAAACGTAAGGAGACAGTCGTCTACTCTTCCTCAGACAGGTAGTTCTGACTTTGGACCTGCAACAGGTTTAGGGCTGACAACAGCAACTTTGGCTGTGCTCCTATTTTCAAAACACCGCAAAAGATTATTGGATTGGTCTTGATTAGAGCAGCAGGGCAAAAGCACTTGTCCCTCTTGAGGTTCTTGCTTTGCAAAATAAGGAGTTGCAGGCATATAATCAGACTCTGACTGTCTCCAGATGAGGCGGATCTAAGCCAAAGGTGTTAATACAATCGATGGTTATGGAGTATGTCGGCTATCTTCGTTACTCAGCTAAGCCTGAACTTGAACAACCTTTGGAGAATACTTTGAAAGGGACTTGAGCCATCAAGAGAAGATAAAACACAGCAAGCGGGATAGAAATAGATAAAATTAAACAGTTGGAAAAAGGGACACAAAGGAAGTAGGTCATGAAGGCGAAGCCCTTGTTCAGCTGATATCAGAGTATACTGGACCAGCTAGTGCTAAAGGAACACAAGAAGTAGGTCACGAAGCGAAGCACTTTGTTCAACCTGCCAATCCAGAGTATACTGGACCAGTTAAGCTAACGGAACTACGAGCAAGGCTAGAAGTGACTTTGTTCAACTTCTGATCCAGTGTATACTGGACCAGTTAGTGCTAAAGGGACACAGGAAGTAGGTCACGAAGGTGAGAGCTATTCAACCTGCCAGATCCAGGTACACGGACGAGTTGGTGCCAAAGGGACACAGGAAGTGGGTCACGAAGGCGAAGCGCTTGTTCAACCCGCAGCCCCCAAGAATACACAGGCGTTATCGGTGCCAATGGAACACAAGAGAATCTGGCTCACGAAGGCAGAGCAGCCGTTCAGCCAGTCAATCAGAATATACCGGCCCATTGGCGCCAATGGAACACAAGAAGTTGTACGAAGGTGAAGCAACTGTTCAGCCAGCCAATCCAGAGTATGCAGGCAAGCTTGAAGCTAAAGGGACTCAAGAACCAGGCCACGAAGGTGAGCAGCCGTTCAGCAGCCAATCCAAGAGTATACAGGCAAGCTTGAAGCTAAAGGGACTCAAGAACCAGGCCATGAAGGTGAAGCAGCTGTTCAACCTACAAATCCAGGTACACAGGCAAACTGGAAGCCAAAGGGTGACAAGAATCAGGTCACGAAGGTGAGGCGGCTGTCCAACCCGAGAATCCTGTCCACACTCCAGTTGTTGGAAGTGTCACAGAGACTGAAAACGCAAGCCATCGATTATCCTATCGAGAGTTATCACTGATGATAGCAAGTATGTGGATGAAGAGGTTGTCGAGCAAGAGAGGTCAAAAAGGTAGCCAAGAAATCAGAAAATTTACCAAACCATTGATGGTGTCAAGGTTGGTGAGCCAACTATTGTATCCAGGTAAGGTTATCGAGGTACCCACAACCTAGCAAAAATCGTCGTGGCAGCAAGCCTCTAGATGGCACAACGACGGAAGAATCTATCGTAGAGCTTCCATTTAAAGAAAGTTGTCCAAGAAGATGACAGCACTTGAGAAAGGGCACCTCTACAGGTTGTCCAAGAAGGTCAAAAGGTCAAAACAAAATCACCAAGGTCTATAAGACCTATAAAGGGAATAAGACGTCTGAGGCACCAACTGTCACTGAAACCGTGCTAGTTCCTGTTCAAGATCGTATCGTTCACAAAGGGACCAAGGTGTCTGAAAAACCAGTGCTTACGCTGACACAGATTGACAAGGATGATTTGGGTCGTAGTACTAAACTTAGCTACAACTCGACGAATCTAGGTTCAGCAGCTATCACGACTATTAAAGCGGTCCTTAAGCAAAACGGACAGATTGTCCAAACGCTTGATATTCCTAGCACGACCTTGACTGCTGATTTAACAAACTTAGACTATTACAAGCCATATACCCTCACAACAACCATGACCTATGATCGTGGCAATGGTGAGGAGAATCAGGTTTTGGCAGACCAAACTCTCCAACTGGATCTCAAGAAGGTTGAGCTTAAAGATTTTGCACGTACAGATTTGATTAAGTATGACAATCAAACAGAAGTGGATGAGACTCGTCTGGCAGCTGTACCTCAGGATCTCACGAATTACTACTTGAAGATGACTTCTGCGGATCAGAAAACCACTTACTTGGCTGTAAAAACCATCGAAGAAACGACGGTTGATGGCAAGGCGGTTTATAAGGTAACTGCAGTAGCGGACAATTTGGTTCAACGTGATGCCCAAAACCATTTTGCTCAAACCTATAGCTATTACATTGAGAAACCTAAGGCTAGTCAGGCCAATGTTTACTACGATTTTGCTGAGTTGGTCAATGCCATTCAGGCTAATCCTTCAGGTGAATTTAGGCTGGGTCAAAGTATGAGTGCTCGTCACGTCGTTCCAAACAGTAAATCATACATTACGACCGAAATTTACTGGTAAGTTGCTCAGTGATGGTGACAAACGCTATGCCATCTATGATTTAGAGCATCCATTGTTTAATGTCATCAATGGCGGAACGATCAAGAATATCAACTTTGAAAAATGTAGACATCAATCGCTCTGGTCAAAATCAAATCGCGACGGTTGGATTTAACCTTAAAAACAAAGGTCTGATTGAAGATGTTAAGGTGGCTGGTTCAGTGACTGGTAACAATGACGTTGCAGGTATTGTCAATAAGATTGATGAAGATGGCAAGATTGAAAATGTTGCCTTTATCGGTAAGATCAACTCTGTTGGTAATAACTCGACAGTTGGTGGGATTGCTGGATCAAACTACATGGGATTTGTTAACAGAGCTTATGTGGATGCGACTATTACGGCCAATAATGCCAACGCAAGTATGTTGGTACCATATGTCACCTACATGCTTAATAGCTGGAAATCAGGAACTAAGGCTAAGGTAACCAAATTCAGTAGCTAAAGGTGTTCTTGATGTTAAAAACACAAGAAATGTCGGTGGTATTGTTGCTAAGACATGGCCTTACGGTGCTGTTCAAGATAATGTGACCTATGCTAAGGTTATCAAGGGTCAAGAAATTTTTGCTTCTAACGATGTCAATGATGAAGACGGTGGCCCATACATCAAAGATCTCTTTGGTGTTGTTGGTTACAGCTCGGCCGAAGATGGTACTGGTAAAGATACTAAGAGTCCGAATAAGCTCAAACATTTGACCAAGGAAGAAGCTGACAAGCGTGTTGAAGGTTACAACATCACAGCTGATACATTTGTTAGCGAGCCTTACACGTTGAATACTCTTAACAATGTTTCTAGTCAAGCTGATTTTGCCAATATTCAAGACTATAAGCCAGAATACAAGCAGGCTTACAAGAATATTGAGAAATTCCAGCCATTCTATAACAAGGATTATATTGTCTATCAAGCAAATAAACTGGCCAAAGACCATAACTTGAATACCAAAGAGGTGCTCTCAGTGACACCGATGAAAGACAGTAATTTTGTTACAGACCTAAGCGATGCTAACAAGATTATTGTTCACTATGCTGATGGAAGCAAAGACTACTTCAAGCTTTCAGAGAGTTCAGAAGGTTTGAGCAACGTTAAGGAGTACACTGTTACTGATTTGGGTATCAAGTACACTCCGAATATCGTTCAAAAAGACCACTCAAGTCTTATCAATGGTATTGTTGATATTCTTAAGCCGATTGAGTTGCAGTCTGATCCGATTTACCAAAAACTTGGTCGTACCGGTCCAAACAAGGTCAATGCTATCAAGAACCTCTTCTTGGAAGAAAGCTTCGATGCTGTTAAGGCTAATTTAACTAACCTGGTGACTAAGCTGGTTCAAAATGAAGACCACCAGCAACCAATCACCAGCTGCCCAACAAATGATTCTTGACAAGGTTGAGAAAAATAAAAGCAGCCCTCTTGTTGGGTTTGACTTACTTGAATCGCTACTATGGTGTTAAGTTCGATGATGTTAATATCAAAGAAATCATGCTCTTCAAACCAGATTTCTATGGTAAAAATGTGGATGTCCTTGACCGTTTGATTGAGATTGGCTCTAAGGAAAATAATATCAGTGGTTCAAGAACCTACGATGCTTTCGGTGAAGTTCTCGCTAAGAGTACCCTTTCTAGTGATCTGACCGACTTCATAATTACAACCGAAAACTCTTTACCACTATCGACAATATGAATGATTGGTTCATCGATGCTGCTAAGGATAAGGTCTACGTTGTTGAGAGGCATCTCAAAAATGAAGGTGTCGGTGAGCACAAGTATCGTGTTTATGATGACCTTAGTCGTGGTCTCCACCGCAAGATGATTTTGCCATTGTTGAACCTTGATAAGACAGAGATGTTCTTGATTTCTACCTATGACACCATGTCTTATGGTACGGCTAACAAGTACAATACAACTTTAGAGAAGTTGAAACCTGAGATTGATCTAGCTGCTCAACGTCAAATCAACTATCTTGATTTCTGGCAAAGATTGGCTGCGGATAATGTCAAAAACAAATTGTTCAAAGACATTGTCAATCCAGTCTGGGAAGGTTTCTATGTCTGGGGCCATGGTTGGCCAGGTTGGCCAAAGCGCTACGGCCAATTCAAGAACAGTACAGAAGTCTATGCGCCAATCCGTGAAATCTATGGACCAGTCGGTGAGTACTATGGTGATAACGGAGCTATGGCTGGTGCCTATGCTGCCATCTACGACAATCCATACGATAATCGTGCCAAAGTTACTTTTGTCATGTCTAACATGATTAGCGAGTACGGTGCTTCGGCCTTCACTCATGAAACAACTCATATCAATGACCGTATTGCCTACTTTGGAGGCTTTGGTCGTCGTGAAGGAACAGACGTTGAAGCTTATGCCCAAGGAATGTTGCAATCACCAGCTACTCAGGGTCACCAAGGTGAATACGGGGCCTTGGGACTTAACATGGCCTTTGAAAGAGAAAATGACGGTAATCAGTGGTACAACACTAATCCAAACAAGTTGAAGTCGCGTGAAGCCATCGACCATTACATGAAGGGCTACAACGATACCCTTATGCTTCTTGACTCCCTTGAAGGGGAAGCGGTCCTCAGCCAAGGCAAGCAAGAGCTCAATAACGCATGGTTCAAGAAGGTAGATAAACAGCTACGAGGTAACAGTAAAAACCAATACGACAAGGTGCGTGCTCTAAGTGATAGCGAAAAGGCTATTAGCTTGACTTCTATTGATGACCTTGTGGATAATAACTTCATGACCAATCGTGGACCTGGAAATGGAGTTTATAAACCTGAGGACTTCTCTTCTGCCTATGTCAATGTACCTATGATGTCTGCCATTTATGGTGGTAATACCAGTGAGGGCTCTCCAGGTGCTATGTCCTTCAAGCATAATACCTTCAGACTCTGGGGATACTACGGCTATGAAAAAGGCTTCCTAGGTTATGCGACCAACAAGTATAAACAAGAAGCTAAAGCGGCTGGTAAGAACACCCTTGGAGATGACTTTATCATTAACAAGATTTCTGATGGCCAGTTCAACACCCTGGAAGACTTCAAGAAGCCTACTTCAAAGAAGTGAAAGAAAAAGCGTCCCATGGTTTGACGATAGTTACTATTGATGGCACATCTGTAAGCTCTTACGATGATTTGTTGGCCTTGTTTAAAGCGGCAGTAGCCAAAGATGCTGCAAGTCTTAAAACAGATAATAACGGTAATAAATCTGTATCAACAAGCCATACGACAAAACTCAAAGAAGCTGTCTATAAGAAACTCCTGCAGAGACAGATAGTTTCACAAGTTCTATTTTCAAATAATAGATGAGAAAATCCCTTTTGGTAAATGCCAAAGGGATTTTTAATATTTCTGTCAAATATAAAAGATAGAAGTTCCAATATAATTAAAATAACTGATTTCTTTCTAATGCAAAATCATTAATAAATCTAAAAATGTTTATATTTATTGATTCTAAATATTAGTTTTATTGTGAGTATCCTATATAGATTGAAAGTTTAAAACGTAAAATTATTCTGTTTTTCGAAAAATTGTAAAAGCTTTTAATAAGGGGATGAAAAGATGTTGTGAGTTTTAAATTCTTTTATAGACAGTTTGTTTTTGCTTATTAATTTGCATTTTGTAAGGTTTCAAAAATTCTGTATAAAGATAATGTATGAGATGATGCTATTATAGAAGGTATTTTGCTTAAGTTAGTTTTTAAAAATATATAAAAAACTAATTTTGTAGCACTAAAATGTTGATTCAATTCTAATTATATGATATATTTGACGTTAGGGAAATTCAATTTAGATTATTTTTAGAAGAGACAAGAGCAATTAAAAATCTAATGATTTCTTGTCTAGGAGGAAATATGGGTAAAGATATCTTTAGTAAGAAGAGTCGTTTCTCGATTCGTAAATTGAATATCGGAGTCTGCTCGGTCTTGCTTGGTACTTTGATGCATGATTGGTCACACAGCTCAAGCGGATGAAACGACATCTGATGGAGCAACAGTTGCAACCACAGCTGTCAGTGCAAGTCAAGGTGACGGAGCCTCAACCACAACTCCGCCAATCACAGCACCAGAAAAGTGCAGCAACTACTACGAGTAGCACCAGCAGCTACTGAAACAGTTACACGATGTCGGTTGCACCTACACTCAGTTGCAGCCAGTAGCAGTAGTTCAGAAGCACCAGCTTCAACAAGTACTACAAGTTCAGCACCGGCTTCATCGGCAGCAACATCAACAAGTCAAGCAGTTGCTTCGAAGTTCCAGCTCAACAAATGTATCAACTGCAAAACCAGCAACTGCATCAGAGGTACCTGCATCAGAGGCATCTCGTTCAGTTACAGCTTCTACAACATCATCAACTACAGCAAGCTCAGAGATCACTAATACAAATAATATTACTGTGTCGGAAACACCAAATGCGCCTCGTGTGCGTAGTCGTCAGTATCGCACGAGGAGAAACACGTTCAGCATCAACTACGAAACCCGTGCGTCGATGGTGCACAAAATCTTGGTATTCAATAAAGAAAATGTTCAAGATTACGTACAGATTAGCTACGAAGTAGATAAGGCTAATAATGTTCTTCATTGGACTGTTCTTGATAATCCTGGTCGAAAAGCAAATTCCGCTAGCGGTTATGTTTACTTTACGATTCCTAAAGATTCTGTTGGGGCGCAACAAACTGGAACGTTGTTCAAACTGACAAAAATGGAAAAGTAGTCAATACACGTGATTACTGGAAGGATAACGATGGATCATACTTAATGGGTCAAAATGGTAGAATGAATACCTATACTGGCGCTGAAATGACAAAGCGTTTGACTCAACTCTACAAAGATACAAAAATCCAGCAATTAAAGGAAAGTGAAGCAGCGGTAGCAGCTCAAAGCAACAGAACGTTCACAGGCTTTGTACGGACAGCGGATAATGATGCACTTCGTAATGTTATGTGGACGATTACATTTGACACACCAATCGTAGATAAATCTAAGCCACTTTGACTATGTTGCAGGGTATGCAAGGAACAGGAGTTATTGGCGGAAGAACGAATATTATGACTGGTTATGCGGATAACTTCAGTGATAATGAAAGTTCAAAATTCAAGCAGCAGTCAAAGAAAAGTATACTGCAAAAGTTGGTGGAAGTTTTGATGCTACTCCAGCTAATTATGTAACCAATAAAGCTGGAACACCAGAATTCCCAAATAACTATCGTGGTGCAACAACATTTGCATGGGAAAGACGGTCAGAGCTCCAACTGTACTACACAAGCAGGTACTTATACAAAAACCGTAGTGAGTTTGCTACCAGCTCATTATAATCAAAGCTCCACAAGAGTGACAATTACTTTTGAAGTTCAGGTGAAACACCAAAACCAGTTGCACCAGCAAGTCGAGGTTCAGAAATTACTTCAAATCTTAATGGTAAAGCAAGTACACCAGCTGATGTGACTGTAAATGCAACAGCAGGTTCAACTCGTCAAACTTTACAACAATGATGGCGTAGTGATCCGGTGAGCAGTGGCCAATGAGCAAGGTGTAGCAACAATCCATCCACAATACGCGCCTTCAGAAGGAAATTACAGCTACCTCAACACCAGCAGGTGGAAAGTAGAGTCAGCTAAGAGTGCCGATTACGGTTACAAAAACACCGTTGACCTATGTCAGGTGGAGGTTAGTGGTGATAACTACACTCAACTTTTTGGTTACCGAGTCACATCTTACAGTTTACCCGGGTGATCCTGTCAATGTAACAATTCAAGCAACAGGATCACCGTCAGTTCGAAAATTTTGGATTCTAATAATCCTTATTTGGCAAAAGGACTAGCATATACGAATGATTCTAATGGTGGTTTTCTGGATACAGCTGGCTCAAACACTTATAGACAGCGTAAGGCATACTATCGTGGTAATGTTGATATGACGCAGTCTGCAGGTAGTTCATGCTACCTATGCTGCTTAGAAATAAAAATGGTAAAGTAGTAACGAGAAATCTTACAATCACCGTTCTTGAGACAGCTAAGAAGTATGAGCCAACTCCTGGAGGAGCAAAAGTAGAAGTTGCTGATCCTAATAATATAAGTGCAACTGAGAAGGCAGCTATTGAAAAAACGGTTGGAGACGCGAATACTGCGCTTCCACAAGGAACAACATACGTTGCGGATGAAAAGGGTATTGTTACTTTGTCCTGATCAGAAATCAGTAGATAAAATTGCTGCTGCATGCTTGAGTTACACTGCAAAAGACACCACAGCTCCAGATAAAAGCAGTGGTGAATACAGATCTTACAGGAAAGGCTGGCACTAAGCCATCGGTTGAGTGAGTGCAGAACCAGGCTCAACTGTTGCCCTTTACGATAAAGATAACAACAAGATCGGTGAAGCAACAGCGGGAGAAAATGGTAAAGCAACCATTACCCCAACCGTTGATATTCCAGCAGGAAATGTGACAGCTAAAGCAACAGATGCGGCAGGTAACACATCAGTTGCAAGTGATCCAAAAGTAGCAACAGATACAACAGCTCCAGCGAAACCAGTGGTGAATACAGACCTCACAGGTAAAGCAGGCACTCAAAGCCATCAGTGAAGTGAGCGCAGAGACCAGGCTCAACTGTTGCTCTTTACGATAAAGACGGTAATCAGATTGGTGAAGGAACGGCTGCTAGCAATGGTAAAGTAACCATTACACCAACAGTTGATATTCCAGTAGGTAATGTAACAGCTAAAGCAACTGAGCCATCAGGAAACACATCAGACGCAAGTGATCCTAAAGTGGCGACAGACACCACAGCCCCAGCGAAACCAGTTGTGAATACAGACCTTACAGGAAAAGCTGGCACTAAGCCATCGAAATAGAAGTAACTGCAGAACCAGGCTCAACTGTTGCTCTCTCACGATAAAGATGGCAACAAGCTTCGTGAAGGAACGGCTGCGTAGCAATGGTAAAAGTAACCATCACCAACAGTTGATATTCCAGCGAAATGTAACAGCTAAAAGCAACAGATGCGACGGGTAACACATCGAGACGCAAGTGATCCTAAAGTGGCGACAGACACCACAGCCAGCGAAAACCAGTTGTGAATACAGACCTCACAGGAAAAAGCCGGCACTAAGACTCAGTTGAAGTCGGTGCAGAACCAGGTTCAACTGTTGCTCTTTACGGATAAAGATGGCAAACAAAGATTGGTGAAAGTGACAGCAGGCGCAGATGGCAAAGCTACCATCACGCCAACCGTTGATATTTCAGTAGGTAATGTAACAGCCAAAGCGACAGATGCAGCGGGTAACACATCAGACGCAAGTGATCCTAAAGTAGCGACAGACACTACAGCCCCAGCGAAACCAGTAGTGAATACAGACCTCCTGGGAAAAAGAAAGCACTACTGACTCCAGTTGAAGTCAGTGCAGAACCAGGTTCAACTGTTGCTCTTTACGATAAAGATAGCAACAAGATTGGTGAAGTGACACGGCGCAGATGTGCAAAAGCTACCATCACGCCAACCGTTGATATTTCAGTAGGTAATAGTAACGGCCAAAAGCGACAGATGCAGCGGGTAACATCAGACGCAAGTGATCCTAAAAGTAGCGACAGACACTACAGCCCCAGCGAAACCAGTGGTGAATACAGATCTTACAGGAAAAGCAGGCACTAAGCCATCAGTAGAAAGTAACTGCAGAACCAGGCTCAACTGTTGCCCTTTACGATAAGATGGCAACAAGATCGGTGAAGCGACAGCAGGCGCAGATGGTGAAAAGCAACCATTACGCCAACTGTTGATGTCCAGCAGGGGAATGTGACAGCGAAAGCGACAGATGCGGCAGGTAACATCAGACGCGAGTGATCCGCGAAGGCAACTACAGGCGCTGATACAGGCGCCAGCGAAACCAGTTGTCGCTACTGCAGACCTCACAGGAAAAGCCGCACTAAGACTCCAGTTGAAGTCAGTGCAGAACCAGGCTCAACTGTTGCCCTTTGCGATAAAGATGGCAGCGAAAGATTGGTGAAAGCGACAGCAGAGCAGATGGTAAAGCAACCATCACCCCAACTGTTGACATTCCAGCGGGCAATGTAGACGGCAAAAGCGACAGACCCATCAGGAAATACATCAGACGCAAGTGATCCTAAAGTGGCGACAGACACCACAGCGCCAGTGAAACCAGTAGTCGCTACAGACCTTACAGGTAAAGCAGGCACTAAGACACCGGTTGAAGTAGCGCAGAGCCAGGCTCAACTGTTGCCCTTTACGATAAGACGGCAACAGATTGGTGAAGCGACAGCAGGCGCAGATGGCAAAAGCAACGATTACGCCAACTGTTGACATTCCAGCAGGCAAATGTAACTGCGACAGCGACAGACCCAGCCGGAAATACATCAGACGCAAGTGATCCTAAAGTAGCGACAGACGCCACAGCGCCAGTGAAACCAGTAGTCGCTACAGACCTTACAGGTAAAGCAGGCACTAAGACACCGGTTGAAGTAAGCGCAGAGCCAGGCTCAACTGTTGCTCTTTACGATAAAGATGGTAACAAGATTGGTGAAGCGACAGCAGACGCAGATGGTAAAGCAACCATTACGCCAACAGTCGACATCCCAGAAGGTAATGTAACAGCGACAGCGACCAGATCAGCAGGAAGCACCTCAGATCCAAGTGCTCCAGCTAAAGGCAACTACTGGCGCAGATACAGAAGCGCCAGCGAAACCCAGTAGTCGCTACAGACCTTACCGGTAAAGCCGGCACTAAGACTCCAGTTGAAGTGAGCGCAGAACCAGGTTCAACTGTTGCCCTTTATGATAAAGATGGTAACAAGATTGGTGAAGCGACAGCAGGAGCAGATGGTAAAAGCAACGATTACGCCAGCCGTTGATATTCCAGCAGGGAATGTGACAGCGACAGCGACAGATGTTGCTGGTAGCCACATCAGTTGCAAAGTGATCCAGTTGAAGCAACTCGATTACGTACAGATGCGAGATAGAATGATCCAACAGCTAAGGGCTCAAACAGTGACTCCAGGTTCAACACCAAATGCACAAGATTCAATTGGTAATGTTGCAGATTTACCAAGTGGAACAACATTTGCATTCAAGAAACCAGTAGATACTGCTACAGAAGGTGAAAAAGACGCAACAGTCGTTGTGACATACCCAGACGGAACTACAGATGAGGTTTCCAGTTAAGGTTACTGTAAAAGACTCACGTAGCGATGCGGAAAAAGAATGATCCAACTGCTAAGGCACAAACAGTAACTCCAGGTTCAACACCAACTGCACAAGACTCAATTGGTAACGCAGGAGATCTACCAAGTGGTACAACATTTGCATTCAAGAAACCAGTAGATACTGCTACGAAGGTGAAAAAGACGCAACAGTCGTTGTGACATACCCAGACGGAACTACAGATGAAGTTCCAGTTAAGGTTACTGTAAAGATCCAAGTGCACCAGCTACAGACGCAGATAAGAACACTCCAGTAGTGAAAGATCAAACTGTTAAACCAGGAGATAAACCATCTGCTAAAGATTCAATCGGTAATGTAGATGAGTCTTCCTAAAAGCACAACTGTAGAGTTCAAGACACCAGTGGACACAACAACACCAGGTGAAAAAGATGCGACAGTAGTGGTAACATACCCGAGACGGTTCTAAGGATGAAGTTCCAGTTAAAGTAACTGTAAAAAGATCCCAGTGCACCAGCTACAGACGCAGATCAAGAACACTCCAGTAGTGAAAGATCAAACTGTTAAACCAGGAGATAAACCATCTGCTAAAGATTCAATCGGTAATGTAGATGATCTTCCTAAAGGCACAACCGTAGAGTTCAAGACACCAGTGGACACAACAACACCAGGTGAAAAAGATGCGACAGTAGTGGTAACATACCCAGACGGTTCTAAGGATGAAGTTCCAGTTAAAGTAACTGTTAAAGATCCAAGTGCACCAGCTAAACCAGTTGTCGCTACAGACCTTACTGACAAAGCAGGTACTAAGACTCCGGTTGAAGTGAGTGCAGAACCAGGTTCTAAGGTTGAATTGTTCGATAAAGACTGCAACAAGATTGGTGAAGCAACAGCTGATGAAAATGGTAAAGCTACGATCACACCAACTGTAGCAATTCCAGCCGGTAATGTGACAGCGAAAGCGACAGATCCAGCAGGAAATGTCTCAGATGCCAGCGATCCAATGGTAGCAACAACTGATACAACAGCTCCAGCTAAACCAGTTGTCGCTACAGACCTTACTGACAAAGCAGGTACTAAAGACTCCGGTTGAAGTGAGTGCAGAACCAGGAACTAGGTTGGGATTGTTCGATAAAGACGGCAACAAGATTGGTGAAGCAACAGCTGATGAAAATGGTGAAAGCTACGATCACGCCAACTGCTAGATATTCCAGCCGGTAATGTGACAGCTGAAAGCGACAGATCCAGCAGAAATGTCTCAGATGCCAGCGACCAATAGGTAGCAACAGCGATACAACAGCTCCAGCTAAACCAGTTGTCGATACAGACCTTACAGACAAAAGCAGGTACTAAGACCCGGTTGAAGTGAGTGCAGCACCAGGAACTAAGGTTGAATTGTTCGACAAAGATGGTAACAAGATTGGTGAAGCAACAGCTGATGAAAATGGTAAAAGCTACGATCACGCCAACTCGTTGCATATTCCAGCCGGTAATGTAACAGCTAAAGCGACAGATCCAGCATGGTCAAATGTCATCAGATGCAAGCGACCAAATAGCAGCAACAACAGCATACAACAGCTCAGCTAAACCAGTAGTCGATACAGACCTTACTGGCAAAAGCCGGAACTAAAGACCCGGTTGAAGTGACTGCAGCACCAGGCACTAAGGTGGGAGTGTTCGACAAAGATGGTAACAAGATTGGTGAAGCAACAGCTGATGAAAATGGTAAAGCTACGATCACGCCAACCGTTGCATATTCCAGCAGGTAATGTAACAGCTAAAAGCGACAGACCCAGATGGTCAAACACTTCAGATGCCAGCGACCAATAGTAGCAACAACAGATACAACAGCTAAACCAAGCTAAACCAGTTGTCGCTACAGACCTTACGGATAAAGCCGGAACTAAGACTCCGGTTGAAGTGAGTGCAGCACCAGGCACTAAGGTTGAATTGTTCGACAAAGATGGTAACAAGATTGGTGAAGCAACAGCTGATGAAAATGGTAAAGCTACGATCACGCCAACTGTTGATATTCCAGCCAGGTAATGTAACAGCGAAAGCTACGAAAGATGCAGTCAGAAATGTCATCAGATGCAAGCGATCCAAAAGTAGCAACAACTGATACACCAGCTAAACCAGCTAAACCAGTTGTCGATACAGACCTTACAGAGTAAAGCAGGAACTAAAGACCCAGTTGAAGTGACTGCAGCACCAGGCATCTAAGGTTGAATTGTTCGACAAAGATGGTAACAAGATTGGTGAAGCAACAGCTGATGAAAATGGTAAAAGCTACGATCACGCCAACTGTTGATATTCCAGCCGGTAATGTGACAGCTAAAGCGACAGACAGATGGAAACACTCAGATGCCAGCGCATCCAATAGAAGCTACAGCAGCAACACCAGCTAAAACCAAGCCAACCAGTTGTCGATACAGACCTTACAGGTAAAGCCGGGTACTAAAGACCCAGTTGAAGTGACTGCAGAACCAGGAACTAAGGTTGAATTGTTCGATAAAGATGGCAACAAGATTGGTGAAGCAACAGCTGATGAAAATGGTAAAGCTACGATCACGCCAACCGTTGCATATTCCAGCCGGTAATGTGACAGCGAAAGCGACAGATCCAGCAGGAAATGTCATCAGATGCCAGCGCACCAATAGTAGCAACAACTGACACAACGGCTAAAACCAAGCCAAACCAGTTGTCGCTACAGACCTTACTGGCAAAGCAGGCACTAAAGACTCCGGTTGAAGTGAGTGCAGAACCAGGTTCTAAGGTTGAATTGTTCGATAAAGACGGCAACAAGATTGGTGAAGCAACAGCTGATGAAAAATGGTAAAGCTAAGATCACACCAACTGTAGCATATTCCAGCCGGTAATGTGACAGCGAAAGCTACAGATCCAGCATGGTCACACATCAGACTGCAAGCGATCCAATGGTAGCAACAGCGACACAGCAACACCAAGCGAAAACCAGTAGTCGATACAGACCTTACAGGGCAAAGCAGGCACTAAAGACACCAGTTGAAGTGACTGCAGAACCAGGATCTAAGGTTGAGTTGTTCGACAAAGACGGCAACAAGATCGGTGAAGCACAGCTGATGAAAATGGTAAAGCTACGATCACACCAACAGTAGCCATTCCAGCAGGTAATGTGACAGCGAAAGCGACAGACCCAGCAGGTAACACATCAGACGCTAGCGATCCAATGGTAGCAACAACTGACACAACAGCGCCAGCGAAACCAGTTGTGAATCCAGTTAAAGCAGGTGACACAGCTGTAACAGGTACAGCCGAAGCAGGCTCAACCGTCGAGTTACGCTTCCAGATGGCACTAAAGTGTCAGCGATAGCCGACCAAGATGGCAACTTCAGCGTGCCAGTATCTGGTCTAAAAAGAAGGTGATCAAGTTTCAGTTACAGCAACAGATAATGCTGGTAATAAGTCACAGAAACAGATATCACAGTAGCCTCTGGTGCGCCTTCAGTTACTGAAGTAGTCGATTTGTCTAATTTGACTGAGGCAGAGAAAGAAAAAGGTTTCTGAAGAAGTTAGAAAAAGTAAACCGATCCGCACGTGAAATCAAAGTTTCTGATGATGGTACAGCTATTGTTACTTTTCCCAGATGGTTCGTCGGTTACATATACACCAGCACAAACTATTAAGAAAGCTGATACTACAGCGCCAGCTAAACCAGTTGTTAACACAGACCCTTACAGGTAAAGCAGGTACTAAGACACCGGTTGAAGTAAGTGCAGAACCAGGAACTAAGGTTGAGTTGTTCGATAAAGACGGCAACAAGATTGGTGAAGCAACAGCTGATGAAAATGGGTAAAGCTACTATCACACCAACAGTTGCCATTCCAGCAGGTGCTGTGACAGCGAAAGCAACAGACCCAGCAGGAAATGTATCAGAATCAAGTGATCCAGCGACAGCAAGCGCAGATACAGAAGCACCAGCTAAACCAGTTGTTAACTGAGACCTTACAGGTAAAGCAGGTACTAAGACAGCAGTTGAAGTAAGTGCAGAACCAGGAACTAAGGTTGAGTTGTTCGATAAAGACGGCAACAAGATTGGTGAAGCAACAGCTGATGAAAATGGTAAAGCTACTATTACACCAACAGTTGCCATTCCAGCAGGTGCAGTCACAGCGAAAGCGACAGACCCAGCAGGAAATACATCAGACGCCAGCGATATGGCAGTAGCAACAGACACAACAGCTCCACTCGCCCCAGTTGTGAACACTGTTAAAAGCAGGTGATACTGCCGTGCAACAGGTACAACTGAAAGCCGGTTCAACCGTAGAAGTGACACTTCCAGATGGTTTCTAAAGTATCAGCAACAGCTGACCAAGATGGAAACTTTAGTGTTCCAGTAAGTGGCTTGAAGGAAGGCGACACTGTATCTGTGACTGCAACAGATGAAGCTGGTAATAAGTCAGATGCGACAACTGCAACTGTAGCGAAAGCCGATGATAAGACAGCGCCGATCGCACCCAGTTGTGAACACTGTTAAAAGCGGGTGACACAGCAGTAACAGGTACAGCTGAAGCAGGCTCAACCGTAGAAGTCACTCTTCCAGATGGTCTAAGCTATCAGCAACAGCAGACCAAGATGGTAACTTCAGCGTTCCAGTAAGTGGCTTTGAAAGGAAGGCGACACAGTTTCTGTCACTGCGACAGATAAAGCAGGCAACACTTCTAACCCAACATCAGTGACTGTAGGTAAGGGAACTGATACAACAGCTCCAACAGCACTGGTTGTAAACCCAGTTAAAGCAGGTACTACTGCAGTAACAGGTACAGCCGAAGCAGGCTCAACCGTAGAAGTCACTCTTCCAGATGGCTCTAAAGTATCAGCGAAAGCCGACCAAGATGGTAGCTTCAGTGTTCCAGTAAGTGGCTTGAAGGAAGGCGACACCGTATCTGTGACTGCAAAAGATGAAGCAGGCAACACCTCTAGCCCAACATCAGTGACTGTAGGTAAAGGCCTTGATACGATAGCTCCATCAGCACCGGTTGTGAACACTGATCTTACAGGTAAGGCAGGTACTCGTACCCCAATCGATGTTATTGCAGAACCAGGATCTAAGGTTGAGTTGTTTGATAAAGATGGTAACAAGATTGGTGAAGCTACAGCTGATACTAATGGTAAAGCTACAATCACGCCAACGGTTGATATTCCGGAAGGCAATGTGACAGCGAAGCGACAGACCCAGCAGGTAATGTCTCAGATGCTAGCGCCCCAATGCTTGCAACAAGGGTGGATCAACAGATACCTTTAATAATGGTAAAGGTTCTGATGTTACTCAACGGTTGTGAAACCATCACCAGTTGTAGATGTTCAGGCAGTGGATTCATCAGATAAGCACATGAATCTCAAAGCAAGAGCGACTATTTCAGCAGCTCAAAAAGATACTTCTACACTTCCAGCGACAGGAGAAGAAGCATCAACTGCAGCTGTAGTACTAGGAGGAGTTCTTGCAGCATTTGGACTTACCTGGCAGGTAAGCGTAAAAAGAAGACTAAGATAAATTAAAAACTTGTAGAAGTGATTTATTAAGTCATCTGAGTTTTCAAACAAAGAGACTCATCCCAAAAACTGGGGTGAGTCTTTTCGTTGTTATTTATTTCACCAGTCTGAAAGTTTCTCTATATCTAATAGAAAGATAGGTGTGTTAAGAATTATTGTTTATTTATATGAATACAGATATTGTAATTCGGAAGTCTTAATACTATAGTTTTGTCGAGTGGATAGCTAGTTTTTAATAAATCAACTGTTTGTTTAAAAATATCAGAAAAGAATTACAATACTTATAAACTGTATTTTTGATAAGAAATTACAATTATCCTTTGAA